>Ga0172366_10001208_pt1 | contig 20013 bp, 30 predicted proteins | sample LakKivSesite69cm_FD_114533 | JGI IMG/M metagenome (GOLD analysis project Ga0172366, IMG submission 114533) | Sediment microbial communities from Lake Kivu, Rwanda - Sediment site 69cm | ecosystem: Environmental > Aquatic > Freshwater > Lake > Sediment | place: Rwanda: Western Province, Lake...
ACCATCACTAAAAATAGATAGAAATCGAATCTTACAGAAATATCTCTAAGGCGCATATTCTAAACGCTCCGATGAATCGGAGCTACTCCTATTCCAGACGGCACTCTAAAGAGTGCCCGACCACGCGTAGGGGCGACCCTTGCGGTCGCCCAAGCTATTTCCTATAACTTAGTCCTCATAGACGAAAATCTCCGGCTCTTTCTCTCCCTCAAGAGCAAATACTCCATTCAATATCTGTCTGGCCAGAGGTGCAGCCGCACTAGCTCCATGCCCCCCGTGCTCAACCATGACCGCTAAAGCAATTCTGGGAGCCTCTTCTGGCGCATAGCAAATAAACCAGGCATGGTCTTCCCCATGTGGATTCTGAGCAGTTCCCGTCTTGCCAGCCACGGTCAATCCTTTAAACTTTACTACCTGGGAAGTGCCGGAGATAACAGCTTCTCTGAGTCCCTTTCTTATGACGGAGAGTGTCTCGGAAGAAATTCTCGGTTTTCCAATCACTTTAGGCTGGAAAGTTTCAATTATCTCCCCCTGCCCATTAATTATTTTTTTAACAATAAAAGGTTTATAAATTACACTTCCATTAGCTATCAGACTTATTAAACTTGCCATTTGTAGTGGCGTAACTTCCAGATAACCCTGACCAATGCTCATATTAGCTGTATCACCGGGATACCACCCTTCACCAAAATGTATCTTTTTCCAGGTGGAATCCGGGACAAGACCCCTTGCTTCCGAGGGCAGGGAAATGTCAAGTTTTTTCTCTAATCCCAGCATCCGAGCATATTTTGCCAGCTCGTCCCCACCCACTCTTAAACCGAGCTGATAGAAAAATATATCACAAGATTGAGCAATCGCCTGAACAATGTTCAAACGGCCATGCCCTCTCTCTTTCCAACACTTAAAATCCCTATTTCCGATTCGTAAGCTCCCTCGGCAGTCCATAGTCTCATCTGGGCTAATGACTCCCTCCTCCAGAGCAGCTATGGCTGTAACAATTTTAAATAAAGAGCCAGGAGCATACTGACTTTGAATTGCCCTATTGAACATGGGAAGTCCTGAGTCTGTAAATAACTGCTGAGTACGAGATGGGCTGAGACGTTCGGTAAAGAGATTGGGGTCGAAGTCGGGTTTACTTACCAGAGCTAAAACCTCACCACTGGCAGGGTTAATTGCACAAATTGCACCTGATTTGCCCTCCAGGGCATCCTCACAGAGCCTCTGGATTCTCTCATCCAGAGTCAGAATTAGACTATCGCCTTCCTCAGGCAGGACGCTATTAATTATTCGAAGCTGGCGACCGTTAGCATCTATTTCTATCTGTCGACCACCACTCATCCCTCGCAAAGAATTATCGTAAATTTTCTCTACGCCAGATTTTCCAATAATATCCCCTAACTTGTATCCAGCTCCAGATAGAGCTTCTATCTCCTTTGGTCCAATCTCTCCCAGATGACCCAAAAGATGGCTGGCTAAATTTCTGTGTAAATAATGGCGTCTAGGTTCGACCTCAATATTTACACCAGGAAGGTTAACTTTCTCTTCTGCAAGGCAGAAAACCTGAGGGCGGGGAACATTCTCAGCCAGAAGGATACTATTTAATGGTTGGCGAATTGAAGAGCGCACCTTTGTTGACATCGAGTAATAGTTGAGATTTAGAATCTCGCTTAATTTCTTAAGTATCTCTTCCGTTTGCCCCCGAGTCAAATTGGTGGGCGAGAAGAGAACTGAAAAGGACCCCGTATTCTCAACAATAATTTTCCCATTCCGGTCATAGATAATTCCCCGGGGAGCAGGGTCGAAAAAAAGCTGAATACGGTTGGCTTCTGAAAGCTTATAAAGTTCCCCTCTCTTGACTATCTGAAGGCTGAATAGCCTTATTAAAAGAATCGAAACGATGGCAATTATAAAATATCTAAACCACACCAGAGATCTCTGAAGTCTCGCCTCAAATTGCCGATCGATCGCGCTCTGGTGCATAAACTCCTCCCCCCCACAACTTCTCCCATTGTTCTATTATCCAGAACCATAAAGGAGCCAGGAGACTATTATAAACGGGATAAAAAATAGCTACAAAAAATGGCACCTGGGGTCGGGGCTCACCAAAGAAAATTTTTATACAATACATACTCCAATACTGAAAAAGACAGGCAAAAAGTACCACAAAGATCTGTCCCAGGGGATTCCCTCTAACCAGTCTTTTTTGGAACGTTCCCACAGAGAAGCCAATCAGGGTCTTGATTAAACAGTTGGCTCCAAAGAGACCAAAAGCAAAAAGGTCCTGAAGGAACCCAAAAAAAAACCAATCGAGGTCCCCAATATAGGGCCGTGCTTCAGCGAAAAGTAGACAACTCCTATTAGTATCAGGTCGGGAGTCACATCTCTTATAGCTAAATGACGAAGAAGGACAATCTGAACTGTTACAAATAGAAGGAGGGATATCAAAAAGAAGATATGTCTTTTCATTCTACGGGCCTTCCAAGATATTGCCTTTTAATTATCTGGACATCCTCTAACTGATTTATATTTAACCTGGGAACCACCTTAGCCCTCTTCTCTAATCCTCCCACCCCGGCTAGAACTTCCTCAACCGAGCCGATAGCCAGTCCAGCGGGAAATATTCTTCCCATCCCCGAAGTTACAATTAGGTCACCAATCTCCAAATCCGCAGTAGGAGATAGATATTTAAGCAAAAGTAACCTATCCCCTGTCCCTGCAATAACTCCTTTCTCTCGGCTCCTCTGAACCATTGCCGCCAACTCACTGTTTGAATCAGTTATCAACAGAACCTTACTCATATCAGGGCTAGGCTCACTAATTCTGCCCACTACCGCCATTCCAGTATCTTGTAGATTCCCAACCTCTTGCCAAGCAACCACAGGGGCATCTTTTTCAATTCCCTGATTTATTCCCCTATCAATGAGCAAAGCAAAAGGCAACAAGGAGGGAGTCCATCCTATCACCCTGGCTGAAACCAGTTCATAAGGAGCTTCTTCTTGGTAATTTAGGATTCTCTTTAATCTCTTATTCTCTGAAATGGTCTCTTGGAGCTTCTCCCTCTCCTGGAGGAGAAAATTTAATCTCTCCCTGAGGAGCTTATTCTCTTCATGAGCAGAAACGAGCCGAGATACGCTCTCGCCAATTCGACCAGTCTCATTCAATAGCTTACTTACTATCCTGGGACTGGGAGCCAATAAATATAAGAATAGAGCTCTGCCTATTTCAACTATCTGCCCCGTTCGAAAGATCAGAAGGAGAAGGGAAATTGAGACATAAATTATTAATAGCCTGAGCAGTTTATTTTTCTTAGTGAGGAGCACCTAAATCACCGTTGTAAGACAAATCTTGTATTTCTTATTTTCCTTTGCTTTAATTTTTCTAGTTCCTCCAGATAGGTGCCAGCTCCCAAAACTACGCAGGTTAGTGGGTCAGGGGCGAGATTGACCGGAAGGTCAGTCTCTTTGCTTAATAGTTCAGGGAGCCCGGAGAGCAAAGCTCCGCCTCCCACCAGAATAATCCCCCGGTCAACAAGGTCAGCAGACAACTCGGCAGGAGTATCCTCTAGTGCGTCTTTGATCAAGCTCACAATGATCTTGATTGGGCCTTTCATTGCCTCGTTCATCTCTCGAGAGGAAACCTTGACAGTTTTTGGCAAGCCGGCAGCAAGATCGCGGCCTTTAACTTCAATTGTCTTCTCTTCCTTCTGAGGCAGTGCAGAACCAATCCTGATCTTCGTTTCTTCGGCTGTCCTTTCTCCAATTAGTAGATTTCTTTCCTTTTTAAAATAGCTTATAATGGCTTCGTCCATTTCATCACCAGCTACTCGAACTGACCTGGAGAGCACCATGCCCCCTAAGGAAATGACCGCCACTTCAGTCGTACCCCCTCCAATATCCACTACCATATTCCCGGCTGGGTCTTGAACGGGAACTTCAGCACCGATAGCTGCAGCCATTGGTTCATCAATAAGATGTATCTCCCGTGCTCCCGCCTGTTCAGCAGCATCCCTAACCGCGCGCCTTTCCACTTCAGTAATACAGGAAGGAACTCCAATCACCACCCGCGGATGGAGTAAGCTCCGCCGGTTATGCACCTTCTTTATGAAATGTCGAATCATCTTCTCTGTTACTTCAAAATCGGCAATAACTCCATCCCTCATCGGACGAAAAGCAGTTATATGGGCAGGCGTTTTCCCCACCATCTTCTTAGCTTCGGTACCCACCGCCAAAATCTCTCCAGTGTCTTGATTGAGTGCCACTACCGAAGGTTCCCAGAGCACAATACCTTGCCCTTTCACATACACAAGCGTAGTAGATGTCCCAAGATCTATCCCCATATCATTGGAAAATAGCCCTAAAAGAAAATTGAACATCCCCTTCTCCTCTATTCCGACTTCTCCAAAGGGCCGCAAAGTTTAACCAAATCTACCCTTGCCTTATCCCCTTGTCGATAGCCCAATTTAATAATTTTTGTATAGCCTCCTTCTCTCTCCTTAAATCTCGGCACTAAACTCTCAAATATTTTCTTGATTACCTGTTTATCCCTAATTTCCCTCTTTACTTCTCGAAAGCTATTCAAGTCCCCCTTTTTTGCACTGGTAATCACCTTCTCAGCGAACCTTCTTAGTTCTTTGGCTTTTGCTTCTGTGGTTATAATCTCTTCATTCCTGAATAGTGCAGTGGCAAGATTGACCAATAGTGCCTTACGCTCGCTTGTAGTGCGTCCCAATTTTCTTCCGGCTCTTTCACGCATATGCGGATTCCTCTATTTCTTTTCCTTCTCTTTAGACTTTTCAGGTAAAGCCATTCCCAGAGATAACTCCACCCCTTTCTGTTTACCCAATTCAGCAATCTTTTTCTTTATTTCATTTAAGGACTTCTTACCGAAGTTTCGGAAAGATAGTAATTTATCCTCAGTCTGTTTTACCAGATCTCCGATAGTCTTAATTTTAGCACGATTTAAGCAATTTATAGAACGGACAGTTAGTTCTATGATATTCACCGGAAGAGCTAAAACACTCTCCAAGACTTCCTCAGACTTCTCTTTCTCTGGCGGTTTCTCTTCTTCTAAGGGCTCTTCCTCAAAACTGATAAATATGTTCAGCGAATCTTTCAAGATTTTAGCTGTGTACGCTAAAGCATCAACCGGTTTTACGCTACCGTCAGTCCATATTTCCAGAATCAATCTGTCGTAATCGATCAATCGCCCCACTCGAGCATTTTCAACATTATAGTTTACTTTTAAGACCGGAGTAAAAATTGCGTCAACAGATATCACTCCCAGTTGTTGATTAGCGTTGGGGTTCTTCTCAGCAGGCAAGTATCCGCGACCCTTAGAAACTTCTATTTCCATCTCCAGGTTGGTATCTTGGTCGAGAGTCGCTATATGGGTAGATGGGTTTAAGACCTCAATGTTAGAGTTTAACTTAATGTCTTTTGCCGTTACTTCTCCTTTTTTTGTTGCATTTAAGTATATCTTTTCGGGCCCTTCACTGTAGAGTTTGAACCTGAGAGACTTCAAGTTTAAAATTATCTGGGTAACATCTTCAACCACTCCCGGTATTGTAGAAAACTCATGCATCACCCCTTTAATTTTCACCCCAGTAACTGCTGCACCTTCTAACGAAGAAAGTAGAATCCTGCGGAGCGAATTCCCAATCGTATGCCCGTACCCCCTTTCGAACGGCTCAGCGATAAATTTGCTATAACTATCAGTGGCGGTCTCTTCATCACAGATAAGTCTTTTTGGCATCTCGAAATCTTGAACCCTCATAATACCCCCCTAACAATTATGAATTATAAATTATGAGTTATGAAGAAAACACAATTGTGGGTTTTGGTTCTTTGAATTTAATTTATAATTTATAATTCATAATTCATAATTATTTAACTCATAATTAGTTTTTACTTGGAATATAATTCAACAATTAATCGTTCTTGAACTGGAATAGAAATATCTTCCCTCTTAGGAAGCTCTAATATTGTCCCGGTATCGGTCGACTGGTCGAATTCTATCCAAGCTGGAATGCCCCGCTCCTTAGCCCTTTCCTGCGCACCCTTAACAATTTCCAGGTCTTTACTCTTTTCATCTAAAGAGATTCTGTCACCAACCTTGACCTGATAAGATGGAATATTGACACAATGTCCATTCACTATAATATGTCGGTGCCGGACTAACTGACGGGCCTGATTTCTGGAGGAAGCAAATCCGAGACGAAAAACGATATTATCAAGCCTACATTCCAATAGCCTCAGAAGATTTTCACCCGGTAATCCTTTCATGCGTTCTGCTATCTTAAAATATTTACGAAATTGTCTTTCCATAATTCCCGACATTCGCCGGGTTTTCTGTTTCTCTCTTAGTTGCATCCCATACTTGGACAATCTTTCCCGCATCTCTCCCCGTCCTCCTGCAGGGGAACCCCATCTCTCAATTGCGCACTTAGGGGTAAAACATCTCTCTCCCTTTAAGAACAATTTTATCTTTTCCCGGCGACACAATTTACATACTGAACCTCGATATCTGGCCACCATAACCTCCTTAATTTAGTTTATGAGTTCGTAGTCACGCTCACTTCGTTCGCTTTAGTTCATCGTTCATAGACTACGAACTATGAACTCCGAACTACGAACTACGAACTACGAACTATGAACTATTACACTCTTCTCTGTTTTGGTGGACGGCAACCATCATGGGGAATTGGCGTTACGTCTTTAATGCTGGTAATTTCCAATCCCGCTGATTGTAAGGAGCGGATAGCTGTTTCCCTGCCCGAGCCGGGTCCCTTCACGAAGACAGCAACCTGCTTCATACCCTGCTCAATCGCTTTTCTGGCAGTTGCTGTGGCTGCTAATTGGGCGGCGAATGGAGTTCCCTTACGGGCCCCTTTAAAGCCCGCGATTCCAGCTGAACCCCAGGCAATAGCGTTTCCGTTATTATCAGTTATAGTAATCAAGGTATTATTAAAAGTAGCCTGAATATATGCCCTGCCTTCAAGGACATTCTTTCCCAATTTTTCCTTAACATAAGCCTTTTGGGGTGTAAGAACTCTCTTCTCAGCCATCTCTTATACTTCTCCTTCCTTTATCTCTTTTTTGACAGTGCCAACCGTCTTCCTTCTGCCCCGCTTGGTGCGAGCATTAGTCCTTGTCCTTTGACCCCGTACCGGCAATCCGCGACGGTGACGTATACCTCGATAGGACTTGATATCAATCAATCTCCTAATGTTCTCCTGAACACTTCGCCGAAGCTCCCCCTCAACTCTGAAATCCCTCTGGATTATTGTTTGTATGGCACTAATTTCACTCTCGGTCAGGTTCTTTACTCTGGTATCAGGGTTGACTCCTGCCTCGCGGAGAATCTGATTGGACGAATTCCTCCCAATTCCATAAATGTAAGTTAAACCAATTTCAACCCTCTTCTGTGAAGGCAATTCAACTCCTGCTATACGAGCCATAGGCTACTCCTTTCTTCCTCATCCTTGCTTCTGTTTATGTCTTGGGTTGGTGCAGATTATCCTTATTATTCCTTTCCTCTTGATTATTTTACATTTCTTACATATCGGTTTAACGGACGCCTTTACTTTCATTGAGAACCTCTATTTATGGCGATAAATTATCCTTCCTCTAGTTAAGTCGTATGGAGAAAGCTCTACCTTAACTTTATCCCCAGCCAGTATCTTAATAAAGTGCATCCTCATTTTGCCGGAAATGTGAGCTAAAATCCGGTGACCATTCTCCAGTTCAACTCTGAACATGGCGTTAGGTAAAGCTTCGACGACTGTTCCTTCTACTTCAATCTTTTCTTCTTTAGCCATGGCCCCTCCCCAATATAACTAATGCAGTTCCGTGAGTATCTCCGGACCGTTATCTGTAATTGCTACAGTATGTTCAAAATGGCAAGATAAACTCCCGTCAGCAGTTACAACTGTCCAGTTATCTTCAAGAGTTTTTACCTCATATCCCCCCATATTAACCATAGGCTCAAGCGCAAAAACCATTCCTGCCTTCAAGTAGGGACCGGTAGACCTCTTCCCAAAATTGGGAATTTGAGGTTCCTCATGCATTTTCTGCCCAATTCCGTGGCCTACTAACTCCCTGACCACAGAGAAGCCGTTATTCTCGGCACATTCTTGAATTGCTGCAGATATATCGTAAAGTTTGTTACCCTGTACCATTTGAGTAATTCCAGAATCTAAAGCACTCTTAGTAACCTCTATCAACCTTTGGGCATCTCTGGATATATTTCCCACAGGTAGAGTTACTGCCATGTCGCTATAGTAACCCTGGTAAATAACTCCAAAGTCGATGCTGATAATATCTCCCTCACGCAACCTGTAGCTTCCAGGAATCCCATGAACTACCTGGTCATTAACCGAAGTACAGATGGAGGCTGGAAACCCCCGAAAACCCAGAAACGCCGGAACGGCTCTATGCATTCTTATTAATGTAGAAGCAACTCTGTCCAACTCCTCTGTACTTACTCCAGGCTTTACCTTTTCTGTTAACTTCTTACAGACCTGGGCAACAATTTGGCCACCTCTTCTCATTTTTTTTATTTCTTTAGCGGACTTTAATATAATCATATACGGTTAACCGAAACTTTTGGGCCTTCAAGTGCGACCATCCAGCACTTTACATAATTCTTCAAAGACTTCCTCTATGTCCCTATTGGCATCAATTTTCGCTAATAGACCTTGCTTTTGATAATATTCAATAAGAGGGTATGTCTCCTTTTTATAAGTCTTCATCCTCTCTCTTATCGTGAGTTCGCTATCATCTTCACGCTGAGACAATCTTGCCCCACATTGGTCACATAAACCGGAAATACGCGGTGGATCAAAGAGTAAATGGAAAGTGGCTCCACACCGAGGACAAACCCTCCTGTTACTCAACCGTTTAACTGCCTCCTCCTCACTTAGCTCCAGGTAAAGAACGCGATCTATCGCTCTATCGCTCCCTTTGAGAAAACCGTTTAACGATTCCGCCTGGTGAAGTGTCCGTGGAAAACCGTCCAAAATGAATCCTTTCCGACAATCGTCTTCCCCCAGTCTCTTATTTATGATTTCCACAGCAATCCTGTCAGGAACCAGCCTACCCGAGCGGATAATGTCTTGAGTTTCTCTATCCAGGTAGCCCCCTTCTCCCAAACCCACTCGCAGGATGTCTCCAGTTGAAACGTGAGGAAGACCGTATTTTTCTGCAAGCCTTTTCGCCTGGGTGCCCTTACCACTCCCAGGAGGACCTAAAAAAAGCAATTTCATAACCGAAAAATCTCAATTAGTTTAGAAACCTTTGATTTCTAACGGCGTTTACCCAATGTTAAAGTATCTTCCTTTTATTCTTCCCTTCTTCATAAACCCTTCATAATGACGCATAATCAGATGAGATTCTATCTGTCCTATAGTGTCTAAAGCAACACCGACCACAATCAATATTGCGGTTCCTCCAAAAATATGGGCAAGACTGGGAGGAGCATTAACCCAGGTTATAGGATATTCTGGGAGAATCGCAATACAGACCACAAACAACGCACCTGCCAGAGTGACTCTGGTCAATACCCTGTCAATATAGGAGGCTGTCGATTGTCCAGGCCTTATCCCCGGAATAAAACCACCCCACTTCTTCATATTCTCAGCGAGGTTATTGGGATTAAATGTAATTGCCGTATAGAAGTAACAGAAGAATATAATCAATCCAGCATACATAACTGTATAAATCCATTGCCCGGGTCGCAGGAAACCACTAATTTTCTCCATAAACCCTACATTGGGAAAGAACTGAGCGATGGTTGCTGGGAACATCATTATAGCCACAGCAAAAATGACTGCAATTACTCCCGATTGGTCTACTTTAAGAGGAAGAAATGTGGACTGCCCTCCATACATCTTGCGGCCAATAATCCTTTTGGCATACTGAACCGGAATCTTTCTCTGAGCTTGCTCTACCCAGACTACACTGGCAGTAATGCCAAATACCAGTGCTGCCAAAAATAGGACCCCAAAGAGTGTCATCTCTTCACTTCTGAAAAGACGAAAGACATTTCCCAACGCTACCGGCAACCGGTCTACAATGCCGGCAAAGATGATAAGTGATATTCCGTTCCCCACACCCTTTTCAGTAATCTGCTCTCCCAGCCACATAATTAAGACAGTCCCAGTTGTTAAGGTCAAAATAGTCATCAATTGGAAACTGAGGCCGGGATTCTTTACTATAGAAGCTCCCGTTGGCGCTTTCATCGATTGCATCCAGAAAGTCAATCCGAAAGATTGAATGGCGGCTAGAAAGAGTGTCGAGTAACGAGTTATCTGAGTGATCTTTCTTCTACCGAATTCTCCCTCTTTCGACAATCTCTCAAGATAAGGAAGGGCTGTTTGTAGAAGAGACATAATAATAGAAGCATTAATGTAGGGCATAATACCTAAAGAGAAAATAGATAGCCTGTTCAGAGCTCCCCCGGAAAACATATCTAAAAAGCCAAATAGAGTTCCCCTTTGAGTTTCAAAAAAAGCTTTCAACGCTGAAGCATCGATTCCCGGAGTAGGAATAGCTGCTCCCAACCTGTACGCTGCTAAAATTCCCAAGGTAAACAGTATCTTCTTCTTCAATTCTGGTATTTTGAAAATATCGGTTACGCTCTTTAACATTACCAATTCTCCTATTTCACCAAAATTTCAACAGTACCCCCGGCTTCTAAAATCTTCTCTCTGGCACTGTTGCTGAAGCCAGCCACTTTTACCTTCAACTTTTTTGTTATCTCCCCACTTCCCAAAATTTTTATCGGTAAGTCTTTTTTTATTAATCCCTTCTCTTTAAGAGTAGACGGGTTAACTTCTTCATTATCATTAAACTTCTCCTCAAGACTTTTAAGATTCACTATGTTATATTCCTCCTTAAACTTGCTGGTAAATCCTCTCTTGGGGAGACGCCGAATAAGTGGCATCTGACCTCCTTCGAAACCGAGGCGTACTCCTCCACCTGATCGGCTTTTTTGCCCTTTATTTCCACGACAACTCGTACCACCATGCCCTGAACCGGGACCTCGGCCTACCCTCTTCTTTTTGTGTCTACTGCCGATCTTGGGAGTGAGTTCTGAAAGTTTCATTTCTTCCTTTACCTTCCCCCCCACCTTTTTTCCTCCCCTTCAAGGGGGGAGGAGTAAGAGGAGGGGGTAAAATGCCATGAACTACGAACTACGAACTATGAACTATTACAATTCTTCTATCTCCTTGCCTCGCAGTTCTGCAACCCTCTCTTTCGTCATCAGACTTTCAAGTCCCTTCATTGTAGCATAGACTACATTGATTGGATTATTCGATCTAAGCGATTTAGTCAGAATATTCTTTATACCTGCTGCTTCCACTACTGCTCTTACCGGACCGCCCGCTATTATCCCCGTTCCCTGGCTAGCAGGCTTTAACAGCACCCGACCGGCTCCAAAGCGACCGATTATCTCATGAGGAATTGTAGTACCTTTCAGAGGAACAGCAATGAGGTTCTTTCGGGCTCTTGCTACACCCTTTTGAATAGCAGCTTGAACTTCTCTCGCCTTACCTATTCCACAACCTACATACCCATTCTCATTACCTACAACCACTAGCGCGGTAAAGCCAAACCGTTTACCTCCCTTAACTACTTTAGCAACTCTATTTACACTTACAACTATCTGTTTCAGTTCTAAGCCTTCTGCACTAATCCTTGCCAACTTATCTCCTCTCTATCCCACAATCAATATTTTGAAAGATAGCTTGTGAAGAGCTTTAGGAATTTTAGCCAAAAAACAAGGACAATCTGTCATTGCGAGGGAGCGAAGCGACCGAAGCAATCTCGAGATTGCTTCACTTCGTTCGCAATGACAGCTGCAACTAAAATTCTAATCCCCCTTTGCGACCAGCCTCAGCCAGACTCTTTACCCTCCCATGATAAGCGTATCCACCCTTGTCGAACGCCACTCTCTTAACACCTGCGGCTTTCGACTTCTCAACGATTAATTCTCCCACCAGAGCTGCCGCTTGGCTCTTCTTCAATTTCTCAATTTTCTTCCTGATTTCAGGAGAAAGCGTGGAAGCTGCCACAATTGTCTTACCAAGCTCATCATCTACTATTTGAGCATAAATGTGCCGTAAGCTTCTATAAACACATAATCTAGGAAGAGCACTCGTTCCGAAAACCTTCTTTCTTACTCTCAGGTGTCTTATTTTTCTCCGAGCCGAATGAGAAATCAAACTATTTTCCTCCTTTAGGAGCCGCACCACTTACTGCAGCAGCTTTCCCGACTTTCCTTTTGATCTGTTCACTTATATATCGTATCCCTTTCCCTTTATAAGGTTCAGGAGGTCTGAACCGCCTTATCTTAGCAGCAATTTCACCCACCAGTTGCTTATCAATCCCGGACACCACAATTTGCGTCTGCTTCTCCACTTTTACCTCAATTCCCTCGGGTAAGATAAATTTCACGGGATGGGAATAACCCAGTTGTAAATTCAATACCCTGCCCTCTAACTGAGCTCGATAACCCATACCCGTAATAACCAGTTCTTTCCGAAAACCTTTGGTTACTCCTATAATCAAATTATTAATGAGACTGCGAGTCAATCCATGAAGCGCACAATAGTATTTATTCTCAGAAAGCCTCTCCACAAAAATTTGGCCGTTCCTTTTGGTAACTCTTATTTTGGGATTTAGTTTCTGTGTTAGTCTCCCCAAAGGACCAGTCACTTCGAGAAGATCATCGTTTATTTTTACTTCCACTCCATCTGGCACTGCAATCGGTTTTCTACCTATCCTGGACATCTTCCTCACCAAACATAACAGAGTACTTCTCCGCCAAGGTTTGCTTCCCGACACTTCTTATCAGTTATCACTCCCTGAGAAGTTGAAATAATCGCTATACCAAGTCCCCTATATACTCTGGGAAGCTCATCACACCCGCAATAAAACCTCCTCCCGGGTCGAGAAACTCGCTTCAGACCTTTAATAACCCTCTCCTGGTTGGCGGCATACTTGAGATAAACTCTTAAAATCCCCTGCTTGCGATCGGAGATAAACTTATAGTTAGCTATATACCCTTCTTCCTTCAAAACTTTTACTATTTTCTCTTTTAACTTTGATGCGGGAATATCCACTTTCCCCTTCATCTTCTGATTGGCATTGCGAATCCTAGTAAGCATATCAGCAACGGGATCAGAGATAGACAATCTACTCCCTCCTTTTACCAGCTCGACTTTGTCACTCCTGGGATTTCTCCCTGGCGCGCCAATTTGCGGAAACAGATCCTGCAAAGCGCAAAGTCACGTATATATCCTCGCGGCCTACCACAAAGACGGCACCGATTATATTTCCTAGTGCTAAACTTTGCTGACCGTTTAGCCTTAGCAATCAAACTTTTCTTCGCCAAAATCCCCTCCTTCTGTGAATCTATCTTTAATCCCCAACATTTGAAAATAGTTTGTGATATGGAGTCCTCCGATGAAATCGGAGGTCTCTATCCATCACCTCTTCTTGCGAAAAGGCATACCGAAAAGACTTAATAACTCATATGCCTCATCTCTATTTGGAGCTGTGGTTACTATACTAATGTTCATTCCTTTGACTTTACTGACCTTATCTATATTAATCTCAGGAAAAATTGTATGTTCCTGAATTCCCAGATTATAATTTCCTTGGCCATCGAATCCATTAAGAGAGACTCCCCTAAAATCACGAACCCTGGGCAATGCAACATTAATCAAACGGTCCAGAAACTCATACATCATATTTCCATGGAGTGTGACTTTGCAGCCTATCGGCATTCCTTTACGAAGTTTAAAGTTAGAAATCGATTTTTTTGCCCTGGTCACAATAGACTTCTGTCCTGTTATTGCTGCCAAATGTTCCGCTGCTTCATCCAAAACCTTGATATCTTCCTTTGCTGCCGAAAGCCCCATATTGATTACTATCCTATCCAGTCTTGGCACTTGCATAACGTTCTTATACTTTAGACGCTTCATTAATTCGTGAACAATCTCTTTCTTATAAAATTCTTTTAATCTGGCCATCCTACTTTCCCTTCGGGAAAGAATTATTAATTATGATTTATGAATTACAAAATAGGACACCAACCAATGCGAAATTTCCAGCCATAATTCATAACTCATAATTCGTAACTCATAATTCATAATTCATACTTCATAATTGGATTGTTACACTATCATTTCTCCGCATTTTCGGCAAACCCTTATCTTCTTACCGTCGCTTAAGCGGTCTATCTTTACTCGAGTAGCCTGATTACACTTGGGACAAATCAACTCTACATTAGAGATATGAATCGGAGACTCTTTCTCTGTAATCCCCCCAGGTGCGGTCTGTGTTGCCCGGGCATGCCTTTTTATAAAATTTATCTTGCTTACTATAATTCGAGAATTTTCGGGAAATACCTTCAAGACTTCACCTGTTTTGCCTTTGTCCTTACCAGTCTTTACTACTACCTTATCCTTCTTCTTAATCGTCAACACATCAATTCTCCCAGCATATGATATGAATAGTTAAGTATTAAACTACTTCAGGAGCGAGAGAGATTATCTTGGTGAATCCCTTATCTCTAAGTTCGCGAGCAATTGGCCCAAAAATTCGAGTTCCCCTGGGCTCGTTGTTGGCATCCACAATTACTGCACCGTTTTCGTCAAATCTGACATAGGAACCATCGGGTCGGCGTATCCATCTCCTCATTCTAACAATCACTGCCCTTACAACATCCCCCTTCTTAATCGTAGCGTCTGGCAAAGCATCTTTTACTGAAGCTGTAATTATATCACCCACTCCTGCATATCTCTTCTTAGTTCCACCCAGGACTCCTATGCAGGCAATTTTTCTTGCTCCTGTATTGTCAGCTATATTTAATCGAGTGCGCATCTGTATCATATTAAATTTCCTCTGCCTTTTCCAGGATTTCCAAAACTCGCCACCTCTTCCTTTTACTCAAGGGCCTGGTTTCAGCAATTCTCACCTTATCTCCTATGCGCGATTCATTCTTGGGGTCATCCACCATAAATTTCTTTCTTCTTTTGATAACCTTTTGATACTTGGAATGACTGAACAATCTCTCCACTGCTACTACTCTGGTCTTCTCCATCCTATCACTGACCACTTCACCAATCCTAACCTTGCGCTTTGCTTGACCTTCTGCCATCTTTTCTCCTTTTAGTCTTCTTTTTCTTTAGACAGTTCAATTTCTCTCAGAATTGTCTTAATCCGTGCAATATCCCTGCGGAGAAGCCTTATCTCCAGAGGATTCTTCAATTGACCTGAGACGTTTTTGAATTTTAACTGAAATAGTTTCTGCATAGTCTCGTTCAACTTCTGCTCCAATTCGTCCACATTCAGTTCTCGCAATTTGCTTGCTTTCATCTTTATTTCCCATTAGCCCTTTCGAACATTAGAAATTTTACCATTTCCCCCTTGCTAAAAATGCTGTCCTTACCGGCAACTTATGACCGGCCAGTCTCATCGCTCTCTCTGCCTCATCTCGTTCGACTCCCTCAATTTCAAAGAGAACCCTTCCAGGCTTGACCACAGCTACCCACCCGGCCGGGGCGCCCTTCCCCTTCCCCATCCGAGTCTCTGCTGGTTTCTTGGTAATCGGCTTGTCCGGGAAAATTCTAATCCAAACTTTTCCGCCCTTCTTTAAAGAGCGAGTTAAAGCCACTCGCGCCGCCTCAATCTGTTGAGCTGTAACCCAAGCCGGCTCGAGAGCCTGTAATCCAAACTGGCCAAAATTTATCCTGTTTCCGCGCAGAGCTATGCCCTTCATCCTTCCCCGCTGCGCCTTGCGATACTTAACTCTTTTGGGCATTAGCATCTGTGTTCACCTCATCCTTTTTGACTCTCTTCTACTTTTTCCTTTTCTTCCTTATGAGCAGACTCGCCAACTTCCTCCTCTTCAGCTTTTTTCGTGACCTCCTCCTTAAAGATCCAGACCTTAACTCCAATTTGACCATATGTGGTAACGCTTTCGGAAAAGCCATAATCGATATCGGCTCGAAAAGTCTGTAAAGGAATACGTCCCTCTTTCAGCCACTCTCTACGGGCTATCTCTGCCCCACCAAGGCGACCACTAACACATACCTTAATCCCCCCTGCTCCGCCCTCCATTGCTCGCGAAATTGCCCTCTTCATTACTCTCCGATAAGGCATCTTCTTCTCCAACTGCAAGGCAATCCCTTCAGCCACAACCTGAGCATCCAGTTCAGGTTTCTTAATAGGGATGATGTTAATAAAGACCTTCTGATCTGTCATTTCTTCCAGGTCATTTCTTAAATTTTCAATATCAGCACCTTTCTTGCCAATCACCAGTCCCGGCCTTGCTGTATGGATGTCCACTCGCACAGATTTACCAGCCCGCTCGATTTTTATTTTGCCCACTCCACTTTGATAGAGCTTCTTTTTGATAAACTCTCTTAAAGCTATATCTTCATGGAGCATATGGCGAAAGTTCTTTCCCGCAAACCATTTAGCATCCCAGGTCTTAATGAATCCGAGACGGATTCCAACTGGATGAACCTTTTGTCCCAACTTTCTACCCCCTTGCAAAAGCCTTATGGCTCTCTACAACTATATATATATGGCAAGTCTTCCTTCGATAGATCGCTGCTCGACCCATGGCCCTAGGCCTTATACGTTTTAAGACAGGTCCTTCTCCAACATAAGCTTCTCGGATATATAGATTCGGTTCGTCCATAGGAGCTCTGGTATTAGCGACTGCCGAGTGCAATACCTTTTCCACAGCCTTAGCTGCACGACGGGGAGTGAATTTTAAAATTTGATAGGCCTCCAGTACTCCTTTACCTCGAATCAAATCTAAGACTTGGCCGACTTTCCTGGGGCCTAACCTTACAAATCTGGCTACTGCCCTTGTTGCCACTTGGGACCTCCCTATTTTAAGTCAACGCCGTGAGCTCTTTAGTATGGGCGGCACCATGGCCCCTAAAAAATCTGGTAGGAGCCAATTCTCCTAACCGATGGCCCACCATATTCTCGTCTAAATAGATAGGAATGAACTTCTTTCCATTATACACTGCCACAGTATGCCCAACAAATTCTGGGGTTATTACCGAACTTCTTGCCCACGTCTTTATTACCTTCTTTTCACCAGAGGCATTCATCTTTTCAATCTTTTTAATAAGATTTTCGTCCACATAAGGACCCTTTTTTGTTGACCTAGACACTTTTACTTTCTCCTTTTCAAAATTAGTTTGTCAGATTTCTTCTTTTTTCTCGTCTTGAAGCCCTTAGATGGTTGTCCCCACGGGGACTGAGGTACATTATGTCCTTTGCTCTTTCCCCGACCACCTCCCATTGGATGGTCGACCGGATTCATTGCTCCTCCCCTCACTGTTGGTCGAATACCCAGATGGCGCCTGCTTCCTCCACTCCCTAACTTAATACTCCCATGTTCTATGTTTCCCAATTGCCCAATAGTAGCTCTACAATCGAGAGGCGCGAGTCGAATTTCTCCAGAAGGGAGTTTTAATTGGGCAAATCTGTCTTCTTTAGCAACTATCTGTACAGATGACCCGGCACTTCTTGCCAGCTGGCCACCAGAACCCGGCCTTAACTCGATATTATGAACCATCGAGCCCATTGGAATGTTTCTTAATAGGAGACTGTTGCCTATAGTAATAGGGACAGAATCTCCACTCTCAACGGTATCACCCACTTTTAAGCCGAGAGGCTGAAGGATGTATCTCTTCTCCCCATCAGCATATTGCAAAAGAGCAATTCGACAAGAACGATTAGGGTCATATTCTATAGCTATAACCTTGGCCGGGATGTTAAACTTATCTCTCTTAAAATCGATAATTCTATAACCTCGTTTGTGCCCACCCCCCCTATGCCTCACCGTAATCCGTCCAGAAGCATTCCTTCCTCCACGGGAACGGAGACCAACAGTTAGCGATTTCTCCGGCTCGGTTTTAGTAATTTCATCTGTCGCCACTCTTATGGCAAACCTTCGAGCTGGCGATGTGGGTTTATATTTCTTTATTCCCATATCTTTCCCTCACCTTGGTCAAGCTTTCGCTTGACACTCCAAATAAAAAATCAAATATCAAAAATTATTCAATATAGAAAGTTAGTCTGCGAGGAGCACTTAATTTCTTGCGTTACTAAATCTTTGCGAGCGAAACGGTGAAATTTCAATTGTCCGAGCACCCGATTTTATCGGGGGCGAGTTTTTGAAATTTAGGGAAGCGAGCATTAGATTTTGTTAGCAAGAAATTCCAGCGACGAGCAGACTAACTTTCAGTCCCTTATGCTCCTTCAAACATTCTTATAGTATTCCCTGGCTTAAGGGTGACCACTGCTTTCTTTCGTCTTGGTGTATATCCTTCGTGAATTCCCAGTCTCTTCTTCTTACCTTTGAAATTGGACGTATTTACTTTAATCACTTTCACCTTGAAAAGCTCTTCGACAGCCCTCTTAATCTCAGTCTTACTAGCCCTGAGAGATACAAAGAAAGTGTACTTGTTTTCCTCTCCCCGAAGAGCTGTGGATTTCTCCGTTACCAATGGACCCTTGATTATCTGATATGGATCAAACATTCAGGATAGTCCCTCCACAATAGCTTCTATGGCATCGCGAGCGATAATTATTTTCTCATAATTTAATAAATCATATAGATTAATACTTTCAACAGGAACTAATTTAACTTTGGGTAAATTAGCGAAAGCTCTCGACAAATTTGCATCCCTGCTTTTTGCAATTACCAGAGTCCCCATCAAGGCACCCATCTTTTCCAGAAGTGCTTTTGCTTTCTTGGTCTTTCCCTCCTCCAGCATCAACGAGTCTATAACCTTAAGTTTATTCTCACGGATTTTTTCTGATAAGACCTGTTTTATGGCACTCCTTCTCTTCTTTTTGGGAAAAGCCATTCTATATGAACGGGGCCTGGGACCAAAGATAATCCCTCCATGCCGCCAAAGAGGAGATCGATTACTTCCAGCCCGTGCCCTCCCTGTTCCCTTTTGCCGCCAAGGTTTAGCTCCACCTCCCGAAACTTCTCCCCTCGTTTTGGTGGAAGCTGTGCCCTGTCGGGCCATCGCCGACTGACTGACCAAAACCTCATGAACCAATCCAGGATTGACCTTCTGGCCAAAAATTTCCTCAGGCAAGCTAATCTTACCCACATTTTCTCCCTTAGAGTTAAATAGCTCCACTTCCGGCATTAATTCCCTCTTATCCACTATGTGATCCCTTAGCTCTGTTTCTTCTGTTTCTTGCTTCTCGATATGAAAACCAAACTTTTCTTAACCCCGGGGACAGCTCCCTTAACTAAGATTAGATTCTCTTCCGGGATAATCTTTACTACTTCCAGTTTCCTCGCCACGCTCGAACTTCCACCCATCCTCCCAGCCATCCTGGTTCCCGGAAAAACTCGCGAGGGGAATGAACTTGCGCCAATCGAACCAACCCTCCTGTGTTGACAGGAACCGTGAGAAGCAGGGCCACCTCTAAATCCCCAGCGCTTTACAGCACCTGAAAAGCCCTTGCCTTTTGAAGTTCCCTTAACATCTACATAGTCTCCAACTTTAAATATGTCTACCCGGATCTCCTGGCCAAGTTGATACTCATCCACATTATCAACGCGAAATTCACTCAAATATTTCAGAGGGCTAACCTTTGCTTTCTCAAAATGGCCTCTTTCTGGTTTATTTAAGCTTTTTTCTTTTCTTTCACCATAGCCTATCTGGATAGCATTATAACCTTCTTTGGAATCGCTCTTCTTCTGGACTACAAAACAGGGACCCGCCTTAATAACTGTAACAGGAAGCGATTCCCCTTTCTCAGAAAAGACCTGGGACATTCCCACCTTCTCACCAAGAATTCTTACCATCATTCACTCCACCCCGCCTGACTGACTGTCGGGCAGGATTCTTCCTTGTTGTTTTCTAAAGTTTTATCTCTACGTCTACCCCGGCTGGAAGATTTAATTTCATAAGTGCATCTATTGTTTGAGGAAGTGGCTCAAGTATGTCCACAA
>Ga0172366_10001209_pt1 | contig 19992 bp, 18 predicted proteins | sample LakKivSesite69cm_FD_114533 | JGI IMG/M metagenome (GOLD analysis project Ga0172366, IMG submission 114533) | Sediment microbial communities from Lake Kivu, Rwanda - Sediment site 69cm | ecosystem: Environmental > Aquatic > Freshwater > Lake > Sediment | place: Rwanda: Western Province, Lake...
CGCTTTTGCCTCATGTCGTGGAGATGAACATCCGTCGCCTGCGGAAAGAGGCTCCCGCGCACCCGACGCTGGAGAAGTATCGCCGCATCGGCGAAATATTCGTCCCCGACTCGCGGGAGCCGCTCGAGGAGCTGGCGCGTGTCCTGCGCGATCTTGTGACGCGGATGTGCGTGCCCGGCCTCGGTTCCTGGGGTCTGACTCCGGAGGGCATACCTGGCGTCGTCAAGAAAAGCCGAGGGTCGAGCATGAGGTTCAACCCCGTCGTGCTGATGGACGACGAACTCGCCACGATCCTCGAAGCGGCAATGTAGATTTATGGTCATAAACGAGCTATATGTACACGCGACGCAGCCGCAGACCCAGCCAGCTTCAGATGGCTTGGCTGTGCGTAGCCCCCGACTTCAGTCGGAGGGCGGCACTCACCGCCCGCCGGATAAATCCGGGGGCTACGGAAGAGCGAAGCTCGCTCACGCGAGCTGCCTTCCTCTGCGACCGCTCTCTGGAGACGGAGAAACGTCATCCGCCAAGGTATTTTGTTTACGACCATCAATCCACGCCCCGCAGACCCAGCCAGCTTCAGATGGCTTGGCTGTGCGTAGCCCCCGACTTCAGTCGGAGGACGGCACTCACCGCCCGCCGGATAAATCCGGGGGCTACGGAAGAGCGAAGCTCGCTCACGCGAGCTGCCTTCCTCTGCGACCACTCTCTGGAGACGGAGAAACGTCAGCCGCCAAGGTATTTTGTTTACGACCATCAATCCACGCCCCGCTTGGGGGCGACCTGCCCTTTCTCACGCAGTCGTCTTCTGGCGCACGAGCGAAGCCTTGCTGCGGGTGTACTGCAATTCGTATTCCCGCTCGCGCCGTTCGATGAGGTCGCGGGCGACGCCAATGTCCTCTTTCGCTTCCTCCGCGCTCAGGAAGCCGATGGCAACCGTGTCGGTCGGCTTGTTGCTGTTGAACACGAAGCCGAGGCCCGTCGGCGGCATGATGCGCCCCGCGCCGAGCGGCTTGATGCAGATCACCGGCTTCGGCGTCTCCCTGATCACCTTCCCCGTCCAGTCGGTCTCCACCGCGCAGAGAAAGCCGATGCTGTTGTAGGGGAGGATGTACGTCTCCACGTCGTAGCCCGCCTCGTCGCATACCAGGATCGTCTCCGGGCGATGGGTGCTCCAGCCGGGGATCATCCCATGGTCGCGGATCGTCTGCAAGAGTTCCGGTCCCCCGGCAATGCGCTTTTCCGCCGGGATGAGGTTGTTGTCGGTGTAGCACTGGTGCGGCAGGCAGATTTCCACGCCGTGATCGGCGCACCATTTGACGCCGGGCACGACCTCCTGCCACGTCCTGCCGCCGGGCGTGCACATCCACACCCAGTGGTGGCCGGTCTGGCGTTCGTGCTCACGGAGCATCTTATGGTATTCCGGGTTCGGGCCGCTGATGGTGACGTTGATCCCTTCCAGACGGCAGACCTCCAGCACTTCCATGATGCGTTCAGAGGTGAAGTGTTGCCGCAGCCAGCGATCTCTTGCCGCGCTGAAGTGGGAGAAGCCGAAGAAGGTGTTCGTGCCGCACGTGACGCGAGAAATTGGGATGCCAGCGATACTCGTCATGGGAAAGGTATTCATGCCGGACCTCGCGGAAAGAAGGTATCGTGCTAATCCACCCACTGGCTCAGGTGGCGCAGGCCGCGAATGAAGCCTTCCTCGCGCCCCTGGCGACCGTCCTCGTGTTCGATGGAGAGCACGCCCTTGTAGCCGATGCCGTAGAGCCGTTCGATGTAGACGCCCCAGTCAATGTCGCCGAAGCCGGGGATCACGTAGCGCCACCAGCCACCTTCAAGACACCCCACGTGCCGCAGGACGTGCTGCTTGATCTCGGTGTCCTTGGCGTGCGTGTGGAAGATGCGGTCTTTGTAGCGGTCCACCGCGCCGAGGTAGTCAATGCCCTGCCAGATGAGATGCGAGGGGTCGAAGTTCAGGCCGAAGTGCTTGTCCGGCACAAGCTCGAAGATGAGGTCCCACAGGCCGAGGTGCTGGAGGTTCGTGGCGAACCAGTTCTCCATGGCGATCTTGATGCTCTTTTCGGCGGCGTGGGTGAGGATCGGGCGATAGACTTTCGGCACCACCTCTCTGATCGTATCCGCCTTCGACTTGCCCGGAACCGGCATCCCGGCCATGCCGCACACGATGTCCGTTCCGAGCATCGCTGCCGCGTCAATGACCTTGAGGTAGTGCTCGCTTGTTTCCGGCCTGCCGTCGCAGATGTTGGCGTAGTAGGCGAGGCTTGAAATCCTCAGGCCCGACTTGGCGACGAGGTCCTTGACGCGGCTGGCTTCGCCTGCGGTGAACTTCGTCGTGTCAACATGAGCGCCAGGGCCTGCGGTGATCTCCAGGCCGACAAACCCGGCCTCGGCAGCGAAGGCGATGACATTGTCAATCGGCTCTTTGCCGAACGGAGCGGTGAGAAGGCCAACGTACATGAGCATCTCCTTGTGTGAACGGTGACTTCGCCGGATATCCGATGAGTCTTTTCTCTGCCCGTGAGCGAGTTCCTGCGGGGCGGTGAATGCGCGAGGCGCACCACGTGTTCGACGTGCAATAATATCGAGGGGGCACACCGGAACCAAGCAGGCACGAGGAAGCGACCCGTCGGGAGCACTCTCTGGCTGCCCGGCAAGCTCTGGCTATGCGTCGCCCTTCACCTTTTTCTTGCGCGGGTCCCAGAGCCTGACGGCGTTATCGCAGAGGATGGCTTTCTTCTGGAAATCGGTGAGGCCGAGGGTGTCAATCCATTCGAGCGATTGCCGGTAGGTCATGTACTTCTCGACAGGAGGATAGCAGGAACCCCAGATGAGCCGGTACGGCCCGAAATGCTCCTTTGCCATCTCCACAAATGGCAGCATGTCCTCGTAGGGGTATTCTTTCTGGCTGTGGGTGTAAGGTGAGGAGAGCTGAAGGTAGACGCCTTTGTACTGCGAAAGCTCCATGACTCGTTGGTAGGTGAGGTGGGGCGGCGGCTCAGTCGGCTCCGGGTGGGCGAGGTGCTCCAGCTTGAGCCGTGCGCGGGGGTTGGCTTCGAGGAATGCCTTCAGACGCTCGATCTGCCCAAGGTCGTGCGGCTGGAGGCCCATTACGCTGACGGCTCCGTGACACTCGACCGCCACGTCCCATACGTCTGGCCTGCGCGAAAGGCTCGTCGCTTGCAGCCTGACCCCATGCAGCTTCTCTCCTTTCAACCACGTCCTCAGTGTCTTCGGCGCGTCGGGCAGCGCAAGGTCCACCATCGCTACCCCCCAGAACCGATCGGGGTGCCGCTCCAGGCACTGGGCAAGGTAGGTGTTATTGTATTGCCCCACGTGCTGCACGATCACCGCGTGGGTGATGCCGTGAGCGTCCATCTGCTGGAGGACGTTCTCCACAGGGCCGTACTTGTCACCGGCGTGGACGTGGTTATCTATCAAAGGCATGAACAATCCTTCCCGTGTGCAGCGGCTTTACGGTTTGTCGGTCAGCGCGCTTTGGGATGCGAATCATGCGATAATAACGGTCGGGCAGGAAAGCCGACGCCGAGCCGCTCGCCTTCTCGATGCCACGAGAACCTCGACAGCAAACGGCGCGTGTCATGCGTCTACTGAAGTATAAGAAGAGAATCATGCCCGAAAAAGTGGAGCATCGCACAAATCGAAGGTCTTGCGACCCGACAGCACCCCAGACCTGGCACGGAAGAACGGCGAGAGGTATCTTCGAAAAGTTGCGTCTGCAAGAAGGACCTCCGTACGAAGGTAGTCTCCTCATTGCTCTTGATTCGACGGACGAAAGGCGCGGCGTCCGCGACGAGGACGCGGCCCTTTCGTGTGTACAGATGAGCCGGATCATGTGAGGTATGCGTTGCTTGACTATCACCACCACTCCGCCTGTTCCGTTGATTCCGCCACCCCCATGGCCGACGTATGCGCCGCAGCACTCGCTCGCGGCATCACGGAAATCGCGTTCACCGAGCACATGGATTTCATCCCCGAAGAGAAGAACACCGGCTACTTTCACTACGACGCCTACATGCGGGAGATTGCCGCGTGCCGACGGCGCTTTAGGGGCGATCTTGCCGTTCTGGCGGCCATCGAGATTGATTACTGCCCCGATTTCGAGGACGAAATCGCCGCGTGGCTTGCGGGCAAGGAGTTCGATTTCGTCGTCGGGTCAGTCCATTACCTCCGGCGGCGCGGGAATATCTCCGAACCGCGTGCGGGACGCTTCTTCGCCGGAAGGAGCGCTGAGGAAGCGTACGGGGAGTACTTCGAGGTCGTGCGGCAATCGGCGGAGTTCGGCCTGTGGGATTCGCTTGGGCATCTGGACCTTGTGAAGCGCTACGGTGTCCGGAAATACGGCCCGTTCGACCCGGAGCCGGTCGCCGGGATTATTGACGACATCCTGCGCACGCTCATCGCTCGCGGGATCGCCCTGGAGATCAACACGTCGGGGATGCGCCAGTCGCCGAGGGAAACGTACCCCGGCGCGGGAGTGCTCATGCGCTACAAGGCGCTCGGCGGCACGCGCCTCACCATCGGCTCCGACTCGCATAGCGACCGCGATGTCGGGCGCGGCATACCGGAGACGCTCCGCATCGCGGAAGAGCTTGGGTTCGAGAGCGTGGAGCGTTTTCGGCGACGGAAGAGCGCACCCGTGCTCATCAGGCATCTCATGGCGGCATGAGTCGTGCGGATGCGCGGAGACAGTGCGTCGCGCTCAAGGCGATGATCGTCCTTAAGCCTCACACACGGTGCATAACCACCGGTTTTTCGCCGAAAAGAGCTTTACCGGATGCCATCGGCTCTCCATGGTGTTATTATTAGGAGGGTGCTTCGATCTGATCCGTGCGTCTTTCCACTGCGGAAGACGACGTAGGCGGGGCCTTCAGTTTTGCCGATACCGAGGCACATGCTCCGGATCATCTTTCCGCCGGTTTTCTACGGTCTGTCGGTACGGTGTTCCATGGGTGAGCCTTGCAGGGAAAGCCTCCCAGGGAAGAGGCTTGCCCGTTACGAGTGCATAGTGAGCGTCTTCAGAATGGCAGCGACGATACTTCCCGGCAGGTGGTTTGGCATCTTCATCATCCTCTGCGGCGCGGTTTTGGTGTGCAGGACGGCCAGCGCCGACCGAGGGGTTGATACGACGAGCAGCGACCATCCGCTCATCCCGGCGGTGTACGCCAAGAAGCCTCCGGCGCTCGACGGCGTGCTGGACGACCCCGTATGGGCGTACGCCACGCGGCTGGACAAGTTTTATTGCACCGACCTCAACCGCGCACCGTCCGAATCCACCATCGTCTGGCTGGCGTATGACAGCACCAATATGTACTTCGCGGCGCGCTGCTACGATCACCACCCCGACCAGGTCCGCATGGAACAAACCAAGCGAAGCAACGACCTCTGGACGGACGACTACCTCGCAATTGAGCTTGACATCGAGCACCAGCACCGATATGACGGTGCGTACGCGTTTCGGGTCAACCCGCGTGGGACACAGGACGAATACATCCCGGACGGCAGCGCGAGCAAAATCGAGTGGCGCGGCGATTGGGAAGCGGTCGCGCGGATTGACTCGCTCGGTTGGGTGGCGGAGTTCTCGGTTCCGCTCGCCATTTTCAACCGCCCTGCCGGGAATCACACCGTCGGCATCTCCCTCTATCGGCAGTTGCAGCGCACGAAAGAAGGAATGCAGTGGCCCAACATGGGCGCAAACTGGGACCGCACCAAGACCGGCGACTGGATGGGCATTGCCTGGCCCAAGCGCCGCCAGCGACCCATCTTCATGCCCTACGTGGTGGGGCACTTCTCGCGGACGACGGACGAGGAGGAAGACCCTCCGGTGAAGAAAACCGCGAAGGATGCCTATCTCGGCCTGGACATGAAGTATACTACCCCGCATGGGCTTGCGGTGGTGGGGACGGTCTACCCGGACTTTCAGAACGTCGAGAGCGACATCCTTGGGCTTGATTTCTCCTACTCGGAGCGTTACCGCGACGACCGTCGCCCGTTCTTCGAAGAAGGCGAGCACTACTTCCCCAAGTCGTGGATATTCTACAGCAACCGCGTCGAGGAGATCTACGGCGGCGGCAAGCTCTTCGGGCAGCTTGGCAAGCACCGGCTCGGCCTCATCAACGCCTACGGTCGGGATCGTGTGAATCACGTGGCGGGCACGTGGTACTGGCAGCCGATCACGCGGTTTGAGACTGAGAGCAACTTCGCCTGGCGGCACGGCCCGAAAGACGCCCCACGCGAGGACGGTATGCCGATGGCGACGGACAACGTGGTCGCCGTCACAGTGATCTCGAAGAGCAGGCAGGTCGGCAACAGCACCGAATACTACTCCGCACAGGGAGGGTTCACCCATACCGCCAGCGACACGGGCGACGGGTACGACGCCGAAGCCGGGTATGATCGCCACGGTGGGAACGGGTCGCTCGACCTGCACATGCGCGTGCGCCACATCAGCGCGGGCTTTACCCCCATAGACGGCCTGCTCGACCTGGACGAGAGGAACCAGCGTGACGCTACCATCAGCGTGGGATACTGGCTGGAGAAAGACCGGCGATGGTTCCGTGAATGGGGGCTTGACGGGTACGCCCGGTACGCGGAACGGCTCAACGGCGACCTCTACACGCGCATCCTGGAAGGTTCGGGCTGGATAGAGGTCTTCTCCGGCGCGGGAATATACGGCGAACTGCGCGATGGGGAGCGTCCGCCCTATCACGACCGAACCCTCTCAGCGTGGTTCTGGTGGAACGACGACAAGCTCTACACAAGCGGCGAGCTTGGCTCAACTGTCGGACGGGTAGAGGACGCGGATTACCTCTTGGTGAGCCTGAGCCAGGGGGTGCGTCCCTGGGACGTGCTGAGCTTCCAGGTCCGCACCCAGTACCGGCGACGTAATCTCCCGGTCGGCCACGAGGACAAGCCGGAAGGCGGAATCGAGCAGCAGTACCAGATCATGAGCACGGCCCAGTACGACATCACCACCGAGCGCGCCGTGTCGGGGCGTCTCATCTACAGCCACGAAGGGCTGAATGGCTACTGCACCTATCGGCAGGTGGTCCGGCGCGGCCTCGACCTGTTCCTCATTCTCGGCGATCCCAGCGCGGACACGTGGACCCCGCGCATCGCCCTCAAGGCGATGATCGTGATTTGATACGGGTTCCAGATAATACCACTTCATCACGGACTACAGGGCGACTCGCAAGCTGCCCCTACAAAGCGTGTCGAAACAATATCTTGTAGTAGGGGCGAGGCATGCCTCGCCCCTACGTCCTAACATGCGCAATTCCTCACCGAAAAGCACATGAAAAATCGCCGCAGCGCTCTGGTGAAAACCTGCGGAGGAACGCGCTCTTCTCTCATTCGTACGGGCATTACCCCACGACGGCGGTGACGAGGCCGAGCACGATCACGGCGACGCCGACGATGAGGTTCGAGCGGGTGACGAGGTATTCGAGCGGATCGCCTGTCGTCCCGTTTCCGATGAGACGGACGAGCCAGAGCAGGCCGACAATCGAGAACAGGGCGTACGCAATGATCACCGGCAGGGCGTTTGCGACGGCGGTATGGCCGCTTCCTGCTGCGGCGACGAACATCGGGGCGAGGATGAAGCTCGGCGAGAAGATCATCGTGCGGGTGATCTCCCCTGGCGTCTGATCGAGCTTGCCGTACGGGTCTTTTGCTTCGGCGGAGCCGGAGTTGAGCGCCCTGATGAGTTCCGCCGCAGATGCCCATGATCTATCCGGGCGTCGCCAGTGCCGCAGGAAGTAGACGAGGGAGAGGACGACGACCGCGACCCCGGTCCAGAGGTGCGTCCGTTCGTCGGCTACCGCCACCACGCTCAGCACGAGGATCGTCACGAGCAGGCCAACCGCCGCCGTGGTGACGGCTTGCCCAAAGCCGCCGATGACCAGCCCGACCCACGTGCGGTTGCGGCCTCTCTTATTCGCCAGTTGTGCACGGTAGAACGGTGTCCACGTCTCCGGTTGGAGCATCTGGAGCAGCGCGGCTCCGGCTGCCATGAAGGTGGCAACGCCGGTAGTGAAGGTGAAGCTCACGCGCACCTCTTCGGTTTGTCTATTTCAATCCACACCCCCGCGCGGGGGCGACCTCCTGACAATTCCGCAACTCACGCGCACGACCATTGAAGGTACCGCACCATCACACAGTCCGTCAACGCACGTCGAGTCCGACGACCGATGCCAGCCTGCGCACAACCCGCCTCCCTTGGATCGCTGAGGAAGTCTCTCTACGTTCAAAAACGGCGCGAACACGACGCTCGCGCAAGGGAGTTCAACTGCCCGCACGAGCGATGGATTGGTGCGCGACCCACTGGCGCAACTCGTGAACCCAGCCTTCGTTTCTCATAACGCGCAAAAGGAGCACCAGCACTCAATGAACGTCCTCTGGCTTGTTCTTTTCTGGGCGATGCAAGTGATCGCGTCGCTCTTGTTCAAGTACGGCAGCACCTCTCCAGCGCGATGGCTTCCCTCGTTCATCGGGGGGAATCTCTTCGGCGTCTCCAGCATCTGGTTCGTGATGATGCTCTATAGGACGATGAACGCGAACGTGGCGTGGGGCCTTGGTCTCGGCGGCGGGTTCCTCTTCGCACAGATCGCTCTCGCGCTCGTCTTTCGGTCGAGGCTCTCCTTCCTTCAGTACGGTGGGCTTGTGGCGATCACCGGCGGCATGGTCCTGCTGACGATGGGGGGCGCGGGCCACTGAGCGCGTCATCGGGGTCGCTGATTCGACGGCACTGGGTATCTTCTCCCCTACGGCAAAGGAGCACCGGCAGCCAATGAACCTCCTCTGGCTTCTCATCTTCTGGACCATGCAGGCGAGCGCATCGGTGTTCTTCAAATACGGCAGCACCTCCGATGCCCGGTGGCTTCCCTGCTTTATCGGCGGGAATATCATCGGGGCTTCGAGCATCTGGTTCCTCATGCTGCTCTATAAGACGATGAACCCGAACGTGGCGATGGGCCTCGGCGCGGGCGGCGGGTTTCTCGTGGCGCAGATCGCGCTGGCGGTCGTCTTTCATTCGCAGTTGTCGTTTCTTCAATACGGCGGGCTTCTTGCGATTACCGCCGGGATGTTCTTCCTTTCGATGGGCGGCAACGTCGCGCAGGAGCGCGGAGTGAGCGATGTCCGGGAACCGGAGCGCGGGAAAGGGGCATGGCGTGGCGACGGAAAGGGAACGGTTCTTCCTTGAGACGGAGCTGAAGTCTGACGGGGTGATCCATTCGAATGTCGGCATCAGCTACCCTGTCTGGAAGGAGTACGGGGACGAACGGCTGAAATGGCTGGAGGGGTTTTCCCCGCATGTGTCGGTGGGAATCGGTCGCTCGCCGGGCCGCGAGGCGTACTACGAGCAGACCGACAACTGGGGCTGCCGGTGGGTCTACCCGCTCTCCGCGCTCGACGGCCAGTGCATCGGCCACCCGGTCGCCTCGTGGTCGGACCTTAAGACCTACAAGCCGCCCGACCCGGACGAGTTCACCGACTGGGAGAAGGCCCGGAAGAACTTCGAGCAGGTCAAGGCGAACGGGAACGCCGCCAGGGCTGGCACGGATCACGGGTTCATCTTCCTCAGGCTCACCTACCTGCGGGGCTTTCAGAACTTCATGCTCGACGTTGCGGAGAAGCGTCCCGAACTGGACGAACTTATCGGGATTATCGAGGGCTACTGGTTCGAGGTGGCCAGGCGGTGGGTCGAAGTGGGCGCGGACGTGATTTCCTTCGGGGACGACCTGGGGCTTCAGGATAGGCTCCCGATCAGCCCGGCCTCGTGGCGCACCTACATCAAGCCATCCTATCGGCGCATCTTCTCCTACTGCCGTTCGCACGGGGTCCATGTCCACCTGCACACCGACGGGTACATCGTGGACATCATTCCGGACCTCATCGAATGCGGCGTCTCAATCCTGAACCCGCAGGAGCTTGTGAACGGGCTTGAGGTGCTCCGTCGGCTGGCATGGGGCAAGGTGTACCTCGACCTCGACATTGACCGGCAGCGGATCACCGTCTTCGGGACGCCTGACGAGGTTGACGCGCACATCCTGAATTGCGTGCGGACGCTCGGCTCGCCGACGGGGGGCCTCAAGTTCATCTGGGGAGTCTATCCGCACACGCCCATCGAGAACATCGAAGCCGCCGTGAGGGCGATGGATAGGTACGCGACGTACTGGCGCGGCTCGTGAGAATGTCCTTCGAACTCTTCCGAGTTCGCTTGAACTCTTTTGGCTCTGCTGAAAACCTGCGTTCAAGCAGACAAGAATGTCTTGGGCAGACAGGAATGGCTGCCCCACCCATGTCGAAAGCGCAAGAGTATCGGTGGGGCAGGCATTCCTGCCTGCCAAAGAGATAGTGCAACAGAACTGAAGAGGCACATTACAGAGGTTCTCAACGGAGCCAACTCTTTTCGAGTTCGCCTGATGACGCAGCAGGGAAAACCTTAGGAGGGAGGGCTTCAACATGCTCGACGCGAACAAGGTCTATCGGCTTGATGGCCGCGTGGCGATTGTCACCGGGGGCGGACGCGGGCTTGGCGAGGTCTTCTGCCGAACGTTTGCCGGGGCCGGAGCGGCGGTCGTCGTGGCGGACATCATCGAAGAGAACGCGAAGAAGGTGGCGGATGATCTGACGAAGGCGGGCCACAATGCCTCGGCGGTGCGCCTGGACGTGCGGAAGACCGCAAGCGTGGACGCCATGGTCAAGCACACGCTCTCGAAGTTCGGCCAGATGGACGTGCTCGTGAACAACGCTGGGATCGTGATCAACGAGCCGTGCGAGACGATGAGCGACGAGCAGTGGGACGACGTGATCGCCGTTGACCTGACCGGCGTATTCCGGTGCTGCCGGGCCGTTGCGCCGTACATGATCGCCCGGAAGCGCGGCTCCATCATCAACATCGGCTCCATGTCCGGCGTCATCTCGAACCATCCGCAGCCGCAATGCAGTTACAACGCCGCGAAGGCCGGGGTGATCATGCTCTCGAAGTCGCTCGCCGGGGAATGGGCACGGCACGGCATCCGCGTGAACACCATCTCGCCGGGGTACATGGAGACCGACATGACCCTGAAAGGGCGGCAGACGCCGGAGATGTACGACGTGTGGATCGCAAACACGCCGATGAAGCGGTGCGGCAAGCCCGACGAACTCGGCCCACTCGCGCTCTATCTCGCCTCGGACGCATCGAGCTTCATGACGGGCGCGAACATCCTCATTGACGGCGGGTTCACCGTGTGGTGAGCGGCGGCAAGATGCCTGCCTCCGGTCGTGAGGAAGGGCGGGGTTCACCTCCGCCCTTCTTGAACGCCGTGCGCTGAGGGGAACGGACAGACGCCTAACGCAGCCGAAAGAAGAAGGCCTTCCGCTCACATATCCTCGACGCGGAACCTGATGAGCCGTGCACCCCTCATTCGGTCCGAGGAGCCGGGCGTTGGGGTTCTTGCGCCTCGTTCAGCCTGAAGGCCATGCGCTGCACGACCTTGACCCGGACCGGCTTGCCGCGCAGTTTCCCAGGGGTGAAGACCATCTTCATGGCTGCTTCACGGGCCGCGTCGGCGAGAACCGGTGCTCCGCGAAGCACCGTGACGCTCTCGACCTTCCCATCGCGCCCGACGACCATTTCCAAGAACACATAGCCTTCCACGCTGTCGCGCCGCGCACTTTCCGGATACACGGGCGTCACCTGGTTCAGGAGAGTCGGTTTCTCCTCAACCATCCAGAATTCGTACGGCTCGTTAGCTGAGACCCTTCTGAGAACGCGAGAGGTATCCTCAGGGACCCTGACTTCGTGGACCCCGGCTCGGTACGTAGCGACGGAGTCTCGATAGCTCTCGGCAAGCCTCTGAAGCATCCGGACAGAGTCTCGATAGGCTCTGAATGCCTTGACGAAAGCCGCTCTCTCTTCAGGAGACCACGAGTCCGGTTCGCCTGGCGGCTGCTCCGGCGGGTGGGGAGGAGTCAGCTCCGGCCTCTGCGGCGGCGGTCCCCGTAAGGTATCATCCGCACGGATGACGATTGTCGGGCGTTCCGCGCTCTTGCCCGTCGGACTCGGCTTCGTCATGGGCAGCACGCACCCGACCATCACCGCAACGACGGCGGAAACGGTCGCAACGCGCAGGCGTCGGTTTCTCCAGGCGCGCTTTTCCAGCCACTTCAGACGTGTGACGATCATGCTCGTATCCTCCATCAGTCCGAGGAACCCCAGGGCGAACTCCCTGGGTCTCTCCAATAGGCACCGCGCGGTTTCGAGGAGCGTCCGCCGGTACACGGGGGTCTCGTCCCTGAGGACCCCCGCGACGGTCGCATCGCAGCATAGTTCCCGAAGCCCTCTCATCCGGCGCTGAGCGACCCACACGAGAGGGTTGAACCAGTAGACGATCTGCACCACCAGCGCGAGTGCGTGGACGATCAGGTCGCCGCGCTTGATATGCGCGAGTTCGTGCATCAGGATGTGTTCTGCGTCCCTTTTCGAGAGCGTGCTCAGGTCTCGTGCAGGCAGGATCAGGACCGGCCTTGCCACACCAAAGACCGCCGGGGTGGATACGTGGGGCGAGGCCACAAGCGCGGGAATCCTCCGCAGCTTCAGCCGCGCGGCCGCCGAGGCGAGCAGTTCATCCATCCATGCGGGCACGGGCGCGTGCTCCCGGTCTACCCGATACATCCGACGTACGGTCCGCACCTTGACGGCGACCCAGGCTCCGAAGAACAGCACGCCGACGGCCCAGACGAGCATGAGCCAGGCCATCCACGAGAGACCTGCGCCGGGGTCGGGCGCGTTTGGGAGGGCTACAGTCGGAGCGGAGAGCGGGACAGGGTATTCAAACCCCGTAGCTACGGCTTCGTGACCTGCCCCCAGAGTGCCGAACGCCCCGACGATGCTCACCGGCGAGGCGAGCGTGGGCGGCAGCACGAGCTTGAGGAGCACGAGCAGCCAGAGCGCGTAAAACACCTGCGGCCAGGCCCACTTCCTCATCGCCGCATCGAGCGCACCGACGATGACGATGAGCAGGCTCACCTGCCAGAACATCGGCCACATCCAGCCCCACCATGCCCCAGCGAACTCGTTTGCAAGGGTGATCATGCGCCGCCTCCCTCCTCTTCCTGCTCGGAGAGGAGGCGCTTCAACTCGGCGCGATCCTTCTCCGAGAGCTTCTCTTCGCTCAGGAGGAAATGCACGAGCGGGCCGAACGCGCCGTCGAATGCGCGGTCCATGAGCGACCGCAGCTCCGAGCGACGCGCTTCCTGTCGGGTCACAAGCGGCTCGTAGAGGTTCGTGTTCGCCCGCATTCGGACTTTCAACGCGCCCTTTTCGACCAGCCGGTCGAGGATGGTCTTGACCGTCGTGTACGCCCATCCGGTCCGGCCTTCGAGCGCTTCCAGCACGTCGCGGGCGCTGGCGGGCGGGTTCCGCCACACCTCGTTCATGACCTTCCATTGGGTTTCCGTGAGTCTCATCTGGGTTCCCCGGCCATGGGTGAGAGTCGAAGCATTACGACATCTGTAGATAATTTTACTACAATTGTCGTAAAACGTCAAGGCCGCTCCCAAGAAATTCTTTTGAGATGCAGAGGAATTGTGCATGTCGAGTAGAGGCGAGGCATGCCTCGCCCCTACAAGATATTGTTTCAACGCGCTTTGTAGGGGCGACTCGCGAGTCGCCCCTGTAGTCCATAGATGGAGCGTTATTATCTGGAACCCGCATCAGAGCCTACGCTGCAAGAAGCCTCATCTCCCCCGCGCACCTCATCCGTCGGTCGGGAGAGAGAACTCTCGCCCCATCGGAAAGCCGTCCAGTCGCCGGATGGGAACCACGCGATAGTAGTCGTCGCCTTTCCCCTGCCAGCGCGGGAGATCGTCGCGATGCCCCAGCCGCTTGACGAATGCCCATTCGCTTGCGCGGAGATACCGATTGTAGGAATCCCAGAACGCAAGTCCATCCGCACCGGCGGCGTAGTAGCTCATGGCGATCTTCCGGTACTGTCGGGGCGGCATCCTGCGCGGGTAGACATCCACGTACACCTTCGTCTTCGTCCCCTTCGCCGGATCGGTAAACTCGCGGACTTTCGGCTGGACGGCGCGGCCATCGTGCTCTGCGTACATGTGCAGGTGAACCACGAGGTAATCCACGAGACTTTCGCGTATCCACGCCAGGACATCGAGCGCGTTGAACAAGCATTCCGCCAACCCGGAGCCTCTCGCCTCATCTGGGATATTCGCCGGTGAGTTGTGCACCGGCACAAGGTAGCACGTCGGGATATATCGCCCCTGGGCACGCCCCACTTCGTCGAGCATTGTGCGAATCTCGCGGAGGAATTGGGTTACAAACCCCGCACGCACGCGCTGAACGCGTTCGTCGGAAGGCGGCAAGGAGCGCATGTCTTGATGGTAGGTCGCCAGGAACGCGGCGCACACCGGCTCTTCGTAGTAGACGAACGGGTACGAGCGGCTGAAGAGGATGTTGACACCGTCGGCCTCGTAGTCCTCCACCCATTCACGGAGCATCCTCACGTAGAACTCGCGCACTCCCTCGAATGCTAGAGACAGGTGGCGCGTCGGTTCGCCGTCGGGGTAGGTGCAGAGCCATTCCGGGTGATCGGCCATGAGCTTTCCGCCGTGGTCAGCGCGAATGTGCGTCGGCGGAAACTGCGGTCCTTCGAGACGGTTCTGCGGGAAGAGCTTGATGCTGCACGCCCTTGCGGCTTTGATCGCCTCCGCAAGCGGATCCAGGCCGCGTTCGACGGACGTGTGAAACACGTGCCCCCATCCGTGATGTCCACTCGGCCTCGTGAACTCACCGACCTTCGAGGGATAGAACGTGAGCGGTCCGCGAGCCATCGCGTAGAGCGCAATCGCGAAGTCGGTCTCGCGGAGGCACTCGAACTCCGCGGCGTAGTCTTCGCGGGTGGAAATTCCCCACTGGCCGAAGCTTCCGCCGTCGTAGTTGCCGATGAGAAGCCTGGTCTCCTCCGTCGGCAGCTCCGACTTCCATTCCGCGATGGCGGCGCGGTCCATGGGCACGAGGCGAACGTACGCGAGGTTGGTTTCCGTGCGGGCCATCTCCCCTCTCGGTGGCCGGGAAATCAGGAGGTCCTCGCCGGTGAGGTCGGCGCACTTCCAGAAGGCCTCCGCGATGTCCGTGCAGGTGAGCAATTTTTCTGGGTAATTCCCGTCCTTGCCGGGGCGAAAGTCCTCACGGCGAAACCGGCTGTACGAGCGATCGCTCGTGAGCTTCGCGCAGAGCGTGCGTTCCTCAAACCCGCCTGCGTGCGTGCCGTAATAGATGCCCAGGCGCACTTCGTGCCACCCCTTCGCCCCCAGACGGAGCGCAAGCATCGGCGCATCCGACCCCGGCAGACCGAAGAGCATCGCGCCCTTGCCCTCGTCAATCTCGTACTCCACCGCGATCCACGTCCCCGCTTGCAGGTCGGCGGATATGGCGTGCGCCGGTTCGCACCGGGTGAGATCGGAGAGCAGGATATCGCCTTTCATGGTGCTCGTCCTCCTTTGCTCCGTACGTCACGGAAGCTGCGCAGCGCAGCCACACCGGAAGAGTTCGCGCTCTACTTCCGGCGCTTCATGATCCGCTTGGCGACCTTTGCGGCGAGCGAACGAGGAGCAAGCCGCGTTGAGAAGGCCATCGCCTTGTTCACTGCACCGGCGACCACGAGCGACTGCCCTTTGATGAGGCCGCGTATCCCGACCTCGGCCACGGCCTGCGGAGCCATGATGAAGGGCGTCCTGAGCCAACGCGTCCCGGTGTCCTCGATGAAGTGCGTTTCCGTCGAGCCGGGGGCCAGGCACGTCACCAGGACGCCGAACTCGCGCAGTTCCTCGTGCAGAGCTTCGGAGAACGAGAGCACGTAGGCCTTCGTCGCGCCGTACGTGCTCATGTAGGGCACGCCCTGGAATGCCACGACGGAGGCGACGTTCAGGATGCGCCCCCACCTGCGCGAGATCATGCCGGGGACGGCGTGCCTCGTGAGTTCCGTCAGGGCGACCACGTTCAGGTGGACCATGCCCCGCTCTCGCTCCCGATCAATCTCGTGGAACGGCCCGTACGACCCGATGCCCGCGTTGTTGATGAGGATGTCAACGGCGATCTGCTGCGCGGTGAGCTTCTCCCAGAGGTCGTCCGCCGAACCGGGTTTGCCGAGGTCCGCAGGGATGACGGTGGCGGCGACGTGAAACTCGGCGCTGATCTCTCTGGCGGCCCTTTCGAGGTCCTCGGCATTCCGCGAGACGAGGACGAGGTCCGCGCCTTCCCGCGCAGTGCACCGCGCCAACTCGTAGCCGATGCCCTTCGAAGCACCCGTGACGAGCGCGGTCCGCCCCGCAAATTCCGCCATTCTCCCACCTTTCCGGCGTGAGCGCAACCTTCCCCGACGGCGACAGGCAGCACAGCACGCAGATGCGGTCCGCGCCACGCTATGTTCCTGCGTCGCCGGGCCGGGAACGCCGACGCTTCCCCAGTTTGCCGATGTACTGGAGCGTGACCTCTTGCACCCGTCGTTCGTCAGCCTCGTAAACCTGAATGAGCCAATCGTCCCACCTCACCGCCGCGCCGCGCGGAGGAATGCGCCCCAGTTCGTTGATCAGGTAGCCGCCAATGGTCTCGTAGTCGCCCTCAGGAAGCTCGATGCCGAGCGTGCGCCTGAGATCGTCGAGCCGCGCGCTCCCTTTCAGGAGAAACCGGCGCTCGCTCAGGCGCTTCACCTCGACTTCCTTCTGGTCGAATTCGTCCTCGATCTGCCCGACGAGCTTCTCCAGCACGTCCTCCATCGTCACCAGCCCTACCACGTCGCCATATTCGCCGATGACCATCGCGATGTGCAAATGCTTCCGGCGGAATAGCTCCAGGAGCCGGTCAAGGGTGACCATTTCGGGGACGAACACGTGCGGTCGCATGAGGTCGCTCATGACAAGCAGCGAGGGGCCGTCTCCCGTCTCGTAGGTGAGCAGCAGGTCCTTGGCGAAGAGCACGCCGACGATCTCATGTTCGTCGGAGCCGACCACCGGCAGGCGCGAGAACCCCGTCTCGGCGAACATCCGCTTGGCTTCGTCGAGAGAAGCGTCTCGACGGATGGTGACCATGTTGACGCGGGGCGTCATGATCTCCTTCACCCTCGTCTCGCGGAAGTTGAGCGCCTCCTCAAGAAGAAGCCGCTCCTGAGTCGCCAGCGAACCCTCTTCCCCCGCCGCAACGACAATCGCCTCGATATCCGACCGGCTGATGAGTGTCTGCGCGGTGGGCGGTGCTCCCAGCAGGCGGGCGATGGCGTGCGCGATCCCTCCGAAAACCCACACGAGCGGCCTGAGCGCGACGCTCACGGCCACGAGCGGCGAGATGACGAAAAGGGCGATGGGGTCGGGTTTGCGTTTGGCGATCTGCTTGGGCAGAATTTCGCCCAAGACGAGGATAACGGAGGTCATGAGCGCGGTATTCACCCACACCGCCGTTTCCGGGTCGGTGATGTAGCTGTTCACGATGATCGCCATGATGGAGGTGGCGGCGATGTTGACGATGTTGTTCCCGATGAGGATCGTCGTGAGCAGCCGGTCGGAGTGGTGCTCCCACGCGAGGAGGCGGCGTGCGCGGTCGCCGTGCTTTTCCAGCGCCCGTCGGATGTGGAGCTTCGTCATAGAAACGAGCGAGGTCTCCGAGCCGCTGAAGAAAGCCGATGCGGCAAGCAGCAGCAGAAGCAAGATAAGATTCGTCGTCTCGGACATGCCCCGCACCAACCCGCCTATTGGCGTCCCGGCGACCGACGGAGCCAGGTGGCTCGCCGTCGTTCAGGGGGCGCTCTGTCGGACACACCTGCGTTCGTTGGAGTCATTGGGGAGGCCGATTCCCGGCGTGGTATGACGTGCCAACCGAGCAGGCCCTTCAGTGTGCAGTGTACGGAGAGCCACGTGTGTTCGGCAAGCGTACTCACTCGCGCAGCCCTTGCTCGCGCAGGTATCGGACAAGCTCCGCCGGGTGGTCGGTCTCCAGGGCGTCAGCACCGCAGCGAATCGCGTGCATCCAGCCCTCCGGAGCGTCGGCAGCCAGGACGTTCACGAAGACCATCGCGCCGACAGCATGGCAGGCCTCCGCGACTTCCGGGCTGATCTCACGAGAGGAAGAGCCGAAGACCGCCGGATGCAACGCAGCGACCACCTCACGCACCCGGTCGAGTTCCTTAGGCATGCGCGGGACCATGGCCCGGATGCGCGACTCGACCCTTTTCATGGCAGCAAGCGAGGCAGCGTCGTCGTAGACGATGGTCGTAGAGAACATGTCATGCCGCCTGAGGAGCGCGACAATGCTCTCTGGCGGGGCATCTTTCACTTCCAGGTACACGCCGACCTTCCCCTTCATCAGCGCAAGCGCCTCGTCGGCGGTAGGAATGCGCGTGCCCGCGAACGACGGGCCGAAGCGGATGCCCGTGTCGAGCGCACGAATCTGCGCAAGGGTCATCTCCCGCACCGCGCCAGAGCCATCGGTCACCCGATCCACCCTAGAGTCGTGGATGACCACTAAGCCGCTGTCGGCAGTCTGGTGAACGTCAAGCTCCACGTAGTCCACGCCCAGGTCAATTGCCGCCTGAAAGGCCGGAAGGGTGTTCTCCGGGGCACACTGGTGCGCTCCTCGGTGGGCGATCACCGCGACGGTGCGCGCTCGCCCGGAGGAGGGGTCCGCCGGAGTTCGCTGCACAGCCCAGCCGAAGACCAGCGCCATCAGGAGGCACACGATGGTAAGATGAAAGGCGTGCGTGGTTTTCACAGGGGACCTCGCTTATCGGTGGAGACCGCGCTCGCGCAGGAACGCGATCAGCTCCGCCGGGCGGTCGGTCTGAAGGCCGTCAACTCCGCAGGAGAGCGCGAAGTTCCAGCCTTCCGGGTTGTCGGAAGCCATGATGTCCAGGAACACCTTCGCCCCGGCGGCATGGCACGCGGCCACCGCCTCCGGCGTGAGCCTCCTGAGCGACGAAATGGCGATTACGTCGGGCCTGAGCGAATCGGCGAGCGCGGCCACCGCTTCGGGTGCGCCGGGGTACTCCGGCATGGGGCGGAGGGCAGGCTCAACCCGGCGCATGGCAGCCAGCGCGGCAGGATGGGCATACACCACCGACGCGAGCATCTCGTTGCGCCGGAGGATCACTGCGATGCTGTCGGGCGGAGCGTTCTTTATGTCCACGTACGCCGCGACCTTCCCCCGCATGAGCGCAAGCGCCTCATCGAACGTGGGCACGCGAGTCCCCGCGAACGACGAATCGAACCGAATGCCTGCATCGAGCGCACGAATCTGCGCGAGAGTCAGGTCGCGGACGGCTCCGGTCCCGTTCGTTCGCGCATCCACCGTGCTGTTGTGCATGAGCACGAACGCGCTGTCTTTCGTCTGCTGAACGTCCACCTCCACGTAATCCACACCCAGGTCTATCGCTGCCCGAATCGCCGGAAGCGTGTTCTCCGGAGCCATCTGGTGAGCGCCCCGATGAGCGATGACGACGATCCTGCGGGCGGGCGAAGGAGCTTCGGAAGCGGAGTGCGCGGGCGAGGCAATGGACCCGACAGCCAGACCGACCATGACGACCCTCCCTACGTGATTCCAGTAGAAACGCGACATGGAAAAGCCCTTTCGGATGTGCCTTGCGATCAGCCCAATCCGCGATCATCACCCCGCGTACGCCCCGCGACAGCAGCGTTGTGAGCACGCCGGGAGAAGACAATCGCAATAGGCTTGGTCTGGCGCAAGGTGTTTCTGAGATTCAGAGCGACCGATTTCCCGTTTCGTCCGGCGGTGTCCTCTCGACACTTGATCTCGAAACGTTGCCTTTCGAACTCTCATGATCATCAACAAAATACCTTGGCAGTCACCGCGTGAGACAGCTCGCGTGAGCGAGCTTCGCTCTTCCGTAGCCCCCGGATTTATCCGGAGGGCGGCAGGACCGTGCGTGACGCCCTCCGACTGAA
>Ga0172366_10001210_pt1 | contig 19990 bp, 20 predicted proteins | sample LakKivSesite69cm_FD_114533 | JGI IMG/M metagenome (GOLD analysis project Ga0172366, IMG submission 114533) | Sediment microbial communities from Lake Kivu, Rwanda - Sediment site 69cm | ecosystem: Environmental > Aquatic > Freshwater > Lake > Sediment | place: Rwanda: Western Province, Lake...
CTTTGTATTTTTTATCGATCCAGTCAGAGATCTTCAGCAACGCCTCGCAGCCAGGGCACGGTGGATCTCCGCTGAATATCTCCACTTTTACTTTCTCCATTGGATCAAACCTCCTCTCTATTTTACATTTTTGAGAACGGCTTTTAGCTCTTCTTTTGTGGGCACTTTGCCAACGAATGCAACTTTTTCACCCACGACTATTGTTGGCGTCATCATAATCCCATATTTGTCTGCTTCCTTCGAGAAAACATTGAATTTTTCAACTTCCACGTTGCCCAGTTCTGATGCAACTTCTCTGGCGATCTGCTCGGCTTTTTTACATCTCGCACAAGGTGGCGTGGGTCCAAATATTTTAATCTTCATTTCATTCGCCTACCAACACCGCTCTTACAATCAATTTCTTGGCCTTTTCGACGTCTTCCTCCGAAATGTATTCCATCAGTGATTTGAAGTCCCTAGTGCCGATGTCTTCGTGAAGTGCTTTCTTTTTCATCCCTATGTCTTTCACCAGAACAATACTCTTAGCAATTTTGAAACCCGCCTTCTCCACAACTTTTTTGCTGCATTGGAATGGGCAGCCATCCACCGTTATAATTCTCTTTGCAGCCTTCGTTTTCCCATATACTGACTGTATATTTGTTGGAAGACCTGCTAAACAACCGATGCAAGCTTTTTCCAATCCCAATTCTTCTACAGCTCTCATACTTGCTAAAGCGGCAGTAATGCCAGTATTTGACATTCCTCCAAAACAGGCGTACACTACATTCTCGTGTGTTGGTATCCCTTCTCGCCAATGTTTTTGTTCAGTCAATATATCACCTCTTTTTTGTTTTTCGTGCCACGCTTAACCACTTCTCGATCTCTTCTCTCGTTGGAATTCTTCCCCCAGATTTCACACTGCCATCTACTACCACCGCAGGCGTTGCCATTACACCGTACTCCATTATTTTTCTGATGTCAGTGACTTCCTCGACCTCTGCATCTATCCCGAGTTCTCCGATAGCCTCCTTCACCCTTTTTTCCACGAATTTACATTTTGTGCATCCAGTACCCAATATTTCCACTTTCGTTTTATCTCCCTCTTTTATTTGATCAGCATTCCAAATACAACTCCGAGTATGGTTGAAAAAACAATGACTAGGGCTACGTATGCCGCAGTCTTTTTCGCGCCGACAATCTTCCACAATGTTAACATGCTCGGCAGACTAACGGCCGGCCCCGAAAGGAGCAGAGATAACGCTGGGCCCGCTCCAATGATGCCTTGACTGTAACCAAGTATTGTGCCCACTATGGGGACTTCAAGCAGAGTTGGCATATACAATAGCGCTCCGATTACCGAGCCGACAAGACATGATACAATCAGATTTCCACCCATCGCAATTTTAATTATATCATAAGGTACGAAGTACGCTATCACGCCCGTAATGAATACCCCGATTAGCAAGATTGGTACAATTTTTTTGGTCAGCCACCACGTTTCGTGCCCCCACGCGTTAACTTCATCCTTTGAATAGTACGCCCTTACGATCGCAACCGTCACGATTATTAGCGCAACAACGATTAGCACCTTCAGGTATAGTGGGATATAGCCAGGGGCCGCAATTAATAAGATTAATACCAATGATACAAAAACTCCTGGATTCACATACCAGGGCCGCTTCTTCGAGTCCTCGTCCGCCGGGCCCGTTTCTAAAGAAGTTGGTGAAGTTCTAACTTGTTTTCTTTCGAAAATCGCGGCCATAATCAACCCGATCACCATTGACATCAATATTGCACCAACAGCCCTTGCGATCCCCAACCCTATGCCGAGCACGCTCGCCGTTAATATAATAGCTAAAATGTTGATTGCAGGCCCAGAATACAGGAAGGTTGTCGCAGGGCCTATGCCGCCACCCCTCTTGTAGATGCCGGCAAACATGGGGAGAATAGTACAACTACACACAGCCAGAATTGTGCCGGAGACAGAGGCCACACTGTACGAGATCCATTTTTTTACTTTACTACCAAAGTACTTTACAATAGTTCTTTTTGAGACCATCGCTACGATGAGGCCCGCGATGAAAAAAGCCGGTATTAAACATGTCACCACGTGCGCTGATAGGTACTCGCCCAACTGCGTCAAGCCAGCCCACAATGCGTCTATCAGACTGCTCATTTTTCCCATCCCTTTATATGTATTGTAATTCATATGAATTTAAATTAATGTGTTTAAATACTTTATGGTTGATATGAAAGTTGGTATAGGTGAACAAAAAATGGAATTTCCCTGCCCTGTCTGTGGCCAGCCGATGCGCAAGTTGCCCAAATCGAAGAAACTGATTTGCTACTTCTGCGGCCAGACTGGCGAGAGCGATTCAGCATGTAAAACAGAGCACTTCGTCTGCGAAGCGTGCAGACTTGCTAACGCGCAAGAAATGATCGAGAAAGTCGGCCTCACCGCTACAGAAACCGACCCGATAAAAATTGCGGACAAGCTGATGATACACCCCGCGTTCCCTGTCTACGGCATCGAACACCATTGCATTGCGGCAGTCGCAATGTACAAAGCCATCAAAAATGCCAAGGGAGAAAAAGTCGATAAGAAAGATATCAAAAAGCTCACGACGCTCACCCAAAAGCTCCCTTACGGGTCATGCGGTTTTCTAGGCGTCTGCGGCGCTGCCGCCGGTGTTGGGACTGCATTCTCAGCTCTTTTGGGGGCGAGCTACACAAGCGACCGCGAACGGAGCATCGCAATGGAAGCCACCTCTCGAGCAAACCTAGCAATAGCGAAGGAGGGTGGTCCGAGATGCTGCGTGGCGAGTGTATACACCGCGCTGGAAGAAGGTTCGAAAGTTGTAAAGGAAATTTTTCATATCGATTTGAAACCGCACCTACCTCTAAAGCGCTGTAAATTCGTGACAAAAGCTGAGGATTGCAGGCGCCTGCGCTGTCGCTTCTCGGAGGAACAAGCTTGAGGGTGCTCTGGTTACATCCGAGGAGAGCTGTGGAAGCCTTGGCTACCGAGGAAGCGATCTTGAGATGCAGGCTTGAGAATGGCTCGCCGGATACTCTCTGCTTCTGGCGGGGAAAAAAGTGCGTTGTGGTGGGTTACGATCGAAATCGAGACAAGGTGAACTTTCGGCTATGTGAAGAGTTGCGAGTACCAATATATCGCCGCCATTCTGGAGGAGGCGCGATATATCAAGATGAAGGCAATCTCAACTACTCACTGGTAGCGGCCCAAGATGGGATTGCCCTGCCAACCGAGGTACAGCACGCCCGCCGCATCGTTGATTCCATCGTGGCAGGAGCGATCTCTGATTTGGGTCTAAAAGCGCGCGCGATGGATCGAGGCGGGGTGAGTGTTGATGGTGGCAAGGTATCTGGAAGCGCGCAGTTCGTGCTTTGGGGTTATTTGCTGCATCACGGCGTTGTCGCAGTCAACACAAATTTGAACACACTCAGTAAGTTGATACTTACAAACAAGGTTCCCGTAACCACACTTGAACGCGAGCTTAGGAGGAGAATCGATGTTAGAAAGCTGGCTGCTCTCATCAGCGCTAGACTAGCAGCCGCCTTCAACACAACGACGTATCGCGGCAAAAACACGAAGGAGGAAAAATACTTGGCCCAAAAACTGTTGGAGGAAAAGTATCTTTCACACGAGTGGAACAGGTATTAGCATGCCTAAAATTAGAGTGGAGCTTTTCATAGCTTGGCCGCCTACCTCGTTGTGCACGCAGCTCACGGAGATGACGAGGCGGGTCGCGGCGGAATTCGGTGCGCAGGTCGAAATCAACATCTACCAGCGGGGGCAGCCGTATCCAAATCAGCCGACCGAGGGTTTCATGAAGCTCAGGAAGCTGATAAGGCTACCAGCGATTTTAGTAGATGGCGAACTCCTCGCTGAGCGAGAGCTACCCACCGAGCAAAAGTTGCGAGCGACGATAAAGAAGAAGTTAAAGAAATGACTTACTACTTCTGAACTGCCCGCACCCCAAGATCAAAAGCACTTAGATTGGCATCGATAGTTTTTGGAGGAACGTTCTCCCGAACAACCTGCTTGAGCGTTTCAACAGAAACCGGTACCTTGCCGGTCCCCACGAGCGCCCCCAGCATAACCACATTCATTGTTCTCACATTTCCAGCCTGCTGTGCCAGCGAGGTTGCATCGATGATTATAGCTTTACCGCCGAGCTTTTCAACTGCGTCTTTGATGGCTTCCATCGGAGGATATTCTGCCCTGCCCGTGTTGACATCTGTTGGCACCCATGGATGAGTGTTCGTAAGAAGGAGCCCGCCCTTGGCCAAGAACTTGACGGCATTGCGGATACCTTCGAGTGGCTCAAGCGCGAGGACAATATCTGCGCCATCCTTCGTAACTAGAGGAGCAAAAACATCCTTACCTATCCGCACGTGACTTGCCACGGCACCGCCGCGCATGGCTGCCCCAAATGTCTCCCCAACCCGCGCCCGCAAACCGTCGCGAATCGCTGCCATCGCAACGAGGTGCGACGCCAAGATGCTGCCTTGCCCTCCAACGCCAGCTATGATCAAATTCGTCTCGCTCATCCTACTCACCTATCCTTAGCGCACCGGTCGGACAAATCTGAGCGCACATGCCGCATCCGTTGCACAGGAGCGGGTCGATCCCCCCCTTTTTGTCCTTGTAGGTGTTCGCGGGGCAGCCGAGGCTTATGCAGAGCCCGCAGCTCGTGCATTTGCTCTGATCGACGATTATCCGCTTGCCCACGAATACCTTCTTGCGTTGTGCTTGAAGCGTACAAAGGCGTCTCGACACGACAATCGCAAAACCATCAAACTTTAGCGCTTCCTCGATCGCAGCCGTTGTTGCCTTCAAATCAAATGGATCGACAATTTTTATGAACTCCACACCGCAAGCTCTAGCGATGTCTTCGACGCACAGAACCTTCGCCTGTTCACCCGTGGCAGTTTCACCGGTCGCTGGGTTCGGCTGGTGGCCAGTCATCGCCGTCCATGAGTTGTCGAATACCAAGAACAGCCCCTTCGCCTTATTGTAGACAGCGTTGATGACCGCTGGGATGCACGCGTGGAAGAAAGTTGAATCGCCCGCGACAGCGACGATCGCTCCATCCTTGTAGCCAGCATGAAACTCCCCCTGCATCAGCCCAACGCCCCCGCCCATGATGTAGTTCGTGTCCAGCGTGTCGTATGGCGTATCTATCAGGTACCTGACGGACTCCGTGGAGAAACTCGGCTTGACAGCCTTCGCGAACAGACCATATCCGCCCTGCTCATAGCAACCGATGTCCCCATTGACGATCCAGACATTCCCGCCGGCCTTGCGCAGCGCTTGCTTGAGCGCCCAATAGCTCCCCAAGTGCTGACAACCTGCGCAGAGCGTAGAAGAACGAGGCGCGATAAGCTTGCTCGCCTCCGCTCTGACAAGCTCTCGCTCCTTGTCCTCGCGCAGTTTGACTCCGGCTGTCTTGGCGAGCGCGTTCGCGACTATGTCTGTGTTTATTTCACCAACTGGCACTAACGCACCGCTCAGCTTACCAGCTATCTCGACGTCACAATTTGTGTCCTTGGCGATGGCCTTGACCTGCAACTCCACGAGCGGGTCACCCTCCTCAACGACGAACACTGCTTTGACTGCCTTCAACAAACGCTTCACCATCCCTTCCGGCAGAGGTGTTGGAGTTCCTATTTTCAAGAAGGCCACCTTACCTTCGAGTTTGAGCCTTCTGACCGCCTCGCGCGCGTAGCTGGCTCCGAGCCCTGAAGCGATTATGCCGAGCCTGGGCTTGCCCTTGAGCTCGAGCTTGTTCCACGGGAGCTTTTCGACAGCTTTTTTCTCAAGTGGTATCCGGGAATATAGCCATCGATGCTTTTCCACAGCACCCGGTGGACCGTAAACATTCCAACGATAGGGCATCTTCCAGTGCCTATCGAAGACGGGCTTTCGATCAAGCTTTTGTATAGCGCCCAACTCGACATCGCCCGATGCATGGCAGATCCGCGTGACGGAGCGAACCATGACAGGCAATTCGAGTTGTTCTGAGAGTTCAAAAGCGAAGCGGGTCATATCCTTGGCCTCCTGCTGATCCGCTGGCTCAAGGCATGGAATCTCGCCATAGAAGGCCGCAAAACGTGTATCCTGTTCGTTGGAGGAGTAGTGCGCATCTGGGTCATCCCCGACTGCTATGACGAAACCGCCTCGCACACCACCGTAAACTATCGTCATGAACATATCCATAACCCAGTTCAAGCCAGCATTCTTCATCGAAGTGAGCGCACGCACACCCGTCAACGCGGCACCGGCGGCCACCTCGAAAGCCACCTTTTCATTTGTAGACCATTCAGCGTGAAAACCCAGCTTCGGCGCGACCGACGCCAGCGTCTCCATTATCTCAGAAGCGGGCGTACCCGGGTAGGAAGCCGCTACGCGGACGCCTGCCTCTATAGCACCTCGAGCTATGGCCTCGTTACCCATGAGCAGTATGCGTTTGCCTGGAGTATCCCCCGCTATCGTATCCGTAGTACCCAAATTATCGCCTCACTGTTCAATTTCAAAGGGTGTGGGTGATTTTAAAATGTTTCGCTTGTGGTATGTCATATCGATAAAAAAATTAAAAATCAAAATGCGATTGCCTATTTTTGTAAATTTTGTATTTTTTAGTATAGAGTAAAAGCATACTATCTGCATTGAAATTCATACGTAAATTTTATGTGGTCGCAGAATGTCGAGATGACATCGGTAGTGGACAAATGAAGTAACCCTACAGCAAATCTGGCGCACTCTCTCTTCCGATACGGCTTGATGCACGGCGATGGTCTAGAGATATGTAGAAAGTCGAGAAAAACGTGGCTCGTCAAAGCTCCATCCCCTTCTCGATCACTAGATGCCTTTGAAAACGCCACAATGTTAGGAAAAATGGAAATCAAATTTGTGAGACTTGAACCCCTTTGGATACAAGTCGGGCGTTTTCACACCTAATTAGGTGCAAATACTCAATGAAAGCAGGGCTAGTCATGGTCAAATAACAGGCCGAGGAACTCAAATCCCGCTGGTTTTAGTAGGTTTAACCTACCGCGTAAAGCGGCCAACCTATTGCTACGGATAAACCGATGAGAGCCACCCCGAAAATAATCATTTTTGTACCGGACCTTCTTTGCCTTTCTCGATCTTCTAGAAGAAGCTCGACTCGGTCTCCGCTTCCCGCCGAGTGCGCGTACCACTCTCTAAAACCGGGCCTAGACTGGCCGACGAAAGCAAATACCCCGGCACCGGCTATGAAACCGCCGACGAAGAAGAGTAGGCTGGCAAAGGTCCCCATCCTCTCGTGTAGAGTACCCGCTCTCAAAAGCGAAATGACAAGAACCGATATGACAACCGCGAGGTAGGCAATTAAATATCTAAATATCCTCATTCTTTCCCCCAAACGCTTCCCTCCTTAATGCCTCCTGATGTAAACTACCGCTGCAATGCTGATTATCGCTATTGCTCCGATAACTCCGACGATAAGCGGCCAACTCATTGGGGCTTCTTCAGGGAGCGTGATTTCCAGAACAAACAGCTTCATTGATGGATAATGGTCTTGATTGTTGGCTCCAGAAATGCTATACGGTGTATCTCCAATGTTGTCGTTCCCGAGTATGTTTTGGTTCTCGCCCTGATAGTTATCCACGCCGGTGTAATCGCTCCAGTAGTTCCCGCCAGAAGGGTATCCGTTATCCCAATAATTGGAGCCGTCATCATAGGCTTGGCGTGTATATTGACTTGTATGTTTTGTAAAGTTGTTGTGATAGATGATGTTGTTGGACGAACCGGAGAGATAGACGCCGTAGCTATAGAGATAAATGTCGCCCTCGTAGTTGTTTTCCACGGTGTTGCTAGAGATGGTGTTTTTGTTTGAACTATAAAGGTAGATGTCATAACGATTGTTCTCCATGGTGTTGCCAAAAATGACGTTGCTGTTCGAGCCGGAGCGAAGCCCGATGCCACCGTAGCTTTTCTCCACGGTGTTGCCAGAAACGGTGTTGTTGGAAGAGCCGTTAAACCCGATGCCGATGAAGTTGTTCTCCACGGTGTTGCCAGAGACGAGATTGTTGTCTGAGCTGTAGAGCCCGATGCCAGCGGAGTTGTTTCCCACGATGTTATTCATCACTTTGCTGTTATCGGTTTCCACGAGTTCCACACCGATACCCACGTTAGATAAATTCAGGTTCTTGACTGCGATGTTTTCGCACCTAACGAGGATCACCTGTCCCGCATCGCCGATAACCTGATCTGATTCTCCCTCAAGATAGACGAGAGGTCTTCCGTTAACCGTGTTGTTCTCAACGGTATTCTGATAAGAATCACGTACCAAGAGTCCATCGTTTATGAAAGTATTGCCCGAGATGAGGTTGTTGTTTGAGCTAGAGAGGTAGATGCCGGCATAGTTGTTCTCGCAGGTGTTGTTATCCACGACGCCATTCATCACGTTTTTAAGGAAAATTCCATTAAAGCCAGCATCCCACCCATCACACACATAGCAGTTCTTGATGACGAAGTGCGCAGTAGTATCCTCTATCCAGATCCCGTTGGTGCTCTCCGCGCTTATGTCCCAGTTCTCTATGATGTATGGATCGCTCGCCGTGCCAGAGCCACTAGTGACACCGTTGGCCGAGGTGAAGTTGTCATTGCCCACGATGTGTATTGGGCTAGGGGGCGGTAAGGGAGCCACTGCGCCAATCACCAAGCCCGCCTGGACCATTCCCGTGTACCATACATCTGCTAACAGCTGGGTCCCTGTGCGTAGCCTGTTTTCCGTTATGTTTTTTATTTCATCGTTCCATAATGTGCTCTGCTCCAGATATGGGCGCAGGACATATGAATAGGAATAGCTGTCCTCTAACAGCCGCATCGTTGATTTAAAAATATCACCAAGTTCTTGGGGCACGAACCCCGACACATTATCAGTCACATTATCCATGCTTATCTCAGAGTCCACCTTGACTTCATAATTTACGTGATTTCCACCAGGGTCGTAATCTGAAGTTGCATGGAGCGGCATAGACGCGTCTTCTATGTAGTGCGCTATAACTCCTGCGAGTTGCGCTGCATGGTTCCAGTCATTCTCCCTCAGATACTGCACGAAAGTGTTGAAGTTGTCCTCAACAGCCCATGGCAATGTCCCTCCCCCACCATGTAGGTTCAAATCGAACCAATGTCTATTTCCCTCGTTCGGGTCGGTGGCTTTCCACGTATCGGGCAAGGTGCAATAATTCACGATGGTGCTCGAATAATTTTCGAAGAACCAATCCAAACTACTTGGCATGATGTTGATAGCGTTTTGAGTGATGAACTGATGGGTGCCCTCGCTCCAAGAATACACGCTGGGGGCCCGCACGAAGATATAGATAGAAACGGCCAGCAACAAACACATTGAAATTGAAAATTTAGACTTTAAACTCATCTTTTGACCTTCTTTTACCCATTCCTTATTCACAGCCCACTTCCCACCTTGCGGTTTGGCGAGGCGGCATAAAGCCCTTTGCCGCCTGAGATGCCAGAGCCAGCTTGCCGATCCTTCTTTTGTTCTTAAAACTAAAAAAAGAGGGGTAGTTTAACGACACCAAGATGGTGCGGTATTAGGAATTTGAACCCAGGTTTGTACCCTCCAGAAATTCCCGGAAAAAATTGTTCATTTTATAGCTTCCTTTAAGATCAAGGCTCTTTTAGAGCTTTAACGAGTCTCGCTATTCTCTTACCAAGTTCCTGAGCATACCCCAAGTCCCGTGGGTCTTTCAGAACTCCCTTCTTTCCTTTCTGAGCAACAGCATATGCACCATACCATTCGCTTCCAACTATAATCATTTTGTGGATTAGATAGAAATTGTGTATGATTGCTATGGTAAATTCCTGTCCAGAAACTCTTCCCTCTCCAACCGCTATGGCCCCACCAATCTTGTTTTCCAGCTTCTTCTGAGGGTAGCAAATCATCCGGGTTCTATCCATCAGGGCCTTCAATTGGGCACTAACAGTTCGAAAATATACGGGGCTTCCCATGATAATCGCGTCTGTGTGCACCATTTTTTGTACAATATCCTTCGCATCATCCTGGATGGGACATTCTTCGCCTTTAGCACATGCATCATCACATAGTTGCAAATTGCATGCTTCGATCCTCTTGTCGGCTAATGAAATAAACTCGGTTTTCACTCCTTCTTTCTCAGCCGCTTTCAAGGCTTCCTTAACCAGAATTTCGGTGTTTCCATCTTTTACCGTGCTTCCGGATATGCCCAAAACCTTTTGATGCATGATCAAACCTCCACTTAATTACCCTCGACAATTTCTCATTTAGGTTTTGAGGATATAAGAAGAAATTTCCGATCCCACGGAGATGTCTTTCCTTTCAGTTCTATCCGGTGGTAGTCCTTTAGATCATCCTCCATGTTTGTGAAGGGGATGAACTGCTTCGGCGAGAATCCTGCCCTGCGGACGATCGCTTCCACTTCCTTTCTATCGAAGGGTGCATGGGTTTCGTTCATCTCCATGTCCTCCATCGGGCTGTTGAATGACCATGTCTTCGTCACGAAATCCTGCAAATCTCTCTTTTCGATCTCATAGATGCATGGGCCGAGCTTCTTCAAATACACGCGGCGGTATCGGAATTTGGCCTTGAACTCTCGCAGAAGTTCTTCGGTTTGGCCGGACGCCCTGATGACGACCTTACCCTCCCCCGGATCTAGATGGTCGAGCAGGAAATACCTGCCACCTAGCTTCAGAGCGTTCCAGATTACTCGAAGGACCACATCCATCTGCCCAGCGGTGCCGAATTGCTTCACCTCGTGCAACATCTGGGACGTTACCACCACATCGAACTCCTCGTGAAATTTTAGCTCCTCAGCCTTCGCACGCATCAATCTGGCTTCGGGACAGTTCCTCGCCGCGTCCTTTAGCCGCTCCTCATTTTCATCGACCCCTACAAGCTTGGGTACCCTCTTGGAGAGCCCCTTCAGTATTTGACCCGATCCGCACCCAATGTCCAGGAGGGAGTTCACGCGGCCTAGATGTGGAAGTATGGCGCATATTTTTTCCTCATCGTGCCGCTTCCAGACTCTCTCCATCTTGGTCAAGAACTCGGCTTCCTCGCGGGAAAGTGGTTTCACGATCTCACCCAGTTAGATGACGCGGTGGAATACATTGATTACATCTTTTTGCCTATGAATATCATGTGCTCACCCAAGCTGACGATGCTAGGATAGGCACACATTTTCAAATGTGTTTCCATCCAGATCTTCCATTTCTCTTTCTTTGAACAATCGATTTACTTCCTTCTCGTGTGTGGACGCTAACCCTTGAGAGGCAACTAGATTCAATGTTTTAACGCCATTCTTTTCAAATAGTTCTTTTAACTCCTCCGGAAGGAAAAAATGAGATGGGGTGAAGCCAAACTATCCTGACGAGCTGCGACCTGATGAAGATCGACCTTTGACAGAGAATGAAGAGGCTTCATCAAGTGCCTATACACAACCCAAAGCACCAGCGGCGAGTCTGTCGATGCCATTCATGGCAAAAATTCCTATAGTTATCGTCGTATTAATCGTCGCCCTCATAGTTATTGTTTTACGAAAAAGTGCAGTACCCATGAGCTAACGCCTCGCCAACGCGGCGAGGGCACGGACAGCGCGCGTCGGATCTGAGTATACAGGCACGTTGGCTCTTTGGAGCCTCGCCCGCTCTTCAACCTCGACCGAGCCGCCTCCAAGCATCACAGGCACAATTGTCTTGCCCGCGTTGAAATGTTTTAGGATCACTTCAGTTATTCCTGGCATTGGATCACCGACTATCATAACTACTGAATGAACCTCTGAGGCTGCGCCCAAAGTGGCCAATACATCACCATACATCTGAGAAGTAGCGCTACCAGTAAGGTCGAGCGGATTGCGCCGTATGCATTCTGGAGGCAATTTTTCCTTGAGGACCGCGCGCGCTTTCTCAGGAAGGTCTATGAGATTAAGACCCATTTCCTCGCAGGCGTCCGTCGCCAAAATGCCAGCACCACCTGAGCTGGTGATGATAACTACGTTTTTACCCTTGGGTGGTGGCAGGCGAGCGAAACTTTTACATATATCATATAACTCCTCCACGCCCGCAGCGCGAATTATCCCAACTTGCTTGAATGCGGCATCGAATATTTTGTCAGAGCCAGCGAGCGAGCGCGTGTGCGACAATACGGCCTCGGCCCCCTTCGCCGTCCTGCCCCCCTTCAGCACGACCACGGGCTTTTTCTCCACCGCATCCCGCGCAACTTCCATAAACTTCCTCCCATCTCGAGTACCTTCTACATACAGAGCGATCACTTTCGTATCTTGGTCGTCCGCCAAGTACTCAAGCAGCTCGATTTCGTCTACATCGCTCTTGTTTCCGAGCGCCACAAATTTACAAATGCCAATGCCTTCATCAGCGGCCCAACACTCAAGTGCCGCACCTATTGTACCGCTCTGGGAGACGACTGATATCGCTCCTTTCGTCGTGACGAGGGGCCAACTTGCGCATAGTCCGCTGGTGGTGCTGTTGACTCCCTGGCAATTTGGCCCAATTATGCGAATGCCAGCTTCGCGCGCCTTCTCAAGCATCTGTCGCTCAAGCTCCTTCCCCGCCTCGCCAGTCTCTTTGAACCCGCCGGATATTACGACCGCGGCGCGTACCGCTTTCAGCCCACAATCAGCTATCACCTGGGGCACAAATCGCGCTGGCACGATGACCACCGCTAGCTCGACATCACTTGGAACCTCTTTGATCGATGGATAACATTTCCGCCCTAATATCTCGTCGGCTTTTGGATTGATCGGGTAGAGCTCGCCTTTGTATCCCGCATCTACAATATTGCGAAAAACCTCGTGCCCCAACTTGCCTGGTTCGCGTGAAGCGCCTATCACCGCCACGCTCTTCGGTTCAAAAAAACTCTCCAACGGCATCATACCACTGGCCAGCTAGAGTTTATGTTGAGGCCCAAACGCTTGTCTGGAGCGAGCCCCCGCTCTTGAACCATGTCCAAAATTTTCTGCTCATCCATTGTCTTTACTTCTCTATTTTGCATGATTATTTTACCGTCTATTATCACGGTATCGACGTCTGCACCGTTGGCCGCGTAAACCAAGTTAGAAACGGGATTGCGCACTGGCATGAGATGCGGCTTTCGCTGGTCCACCACGATGATGTCGGCGAGCTTTCCACGCTCAAGCGAGCCAAGCTTTTGCTCCCACAGAGTTGCCCGCGCGCCATTTATCGTGGCCATCTCTAGCACTTCCTCCGCCGGCAACACCAATGGATCAAGTAGCCTTCCCTTGTGCACGACAGCGGCGAGCTTCATCTCGCGCACCATATCGTAACAGTTGTTGCTCGGCCCACCATCGCAGCCTAGCGCGACGTTGACCCCCGTGGCAAGCATCTCCGGCACCTTTGCGAAGCCAGACGCCAATTTTAGATTGCTCGCTGGGCAGTGGCACACGGTACTTTTGGTCCTGCGAAGGATGGCAAAATCTTCCTGAAGTATCCAAACCCCATGAGCGTAGATGACATGCTCTCCGACTATTCCGCAGTGCTCCATGAACTGCATCGGAGTCATCTTGAACTCCTTCCGCATGTAATCGATGTCCTGCTTGACTTCTCCGAGATGGATGGTTATGCCCGTGCGATGCTTACGCGCCTGCTCCGCGATTTCCTTGTAGAAATCTACGGTGCATGCCCCGGGCGTCCTCGCCCCAAACCAGATGTGGATGCGATCGTCGGCTTTGCCATGCCATTTCTTGATCATGTCCAGCGTCTGCTTCATTGTTGTCTCGCCGTCCTCTGCCATGCCTTCGGGGATTACATTTTTTTGACCAGCGTAGCCGCGGATGTTCATGAGCGACTTTGAAAGCGCTGCGCGTATACCAGATGTTTCGACCACGCGCGCTATCTCATCAAAACCGTAGCGCCAGTGAAGGAGGCTCTCCACGAAAGCTGTAGTACCAGATTTTATCATCTCTAAGATACAGAGTTCGGCGCTGAGCTTGCCCTCCTTTGCTGAATATATTCCCTGCATCGGTAGAACCCGCTCTCGCAGCCATGGAACTAAGGATAGATCATCTGCGCAGCCGCGGATCAAAGCCTGCGCGAGATGGACGTGACAATCCACAAAGCCTGGAAGCACGAGTTTGTTTTCGCATTTTATTTCTACGTCGATCTTGTGTTTTTTCTTTATATCAGAAGTTTTGCCGACGTTAACTATTTTGTTGCCCTCAACGACGACTGCCCCATCTCGCAATATTTCGCGTCGCTTATTCATCGTCACGACGGTGGCGTGCGTCAACACAATATTTTTCATTGCATCGACCTATGGAAAGTATCCGTTGTGCTCTTTAATCCTTTCGCGAAATAGTAACTGGGGAAACCATGGAAATCCTGTTCTTGGGTCGCTCGAACGTTGGCAAGTCGAGTGTGATTCGTCGGCTCACAGGCAAGCGCGTGCCAGTTGGCAAGCGTCCCGGCGTGACGCGAAAGCCCCTGCGCTTCAAGCTCGGAGAACTAGAAATCGTCGACATGCCGGGCTTTGGCTACATGGCCAGCATGAGCAGGGAAAAACAGGAAACCGTGAAAACGGAGATAGTGCGCTATGTTGAAAAAAATCGCGAAAACATTATTTTTGCATTAGAAGTGATTGACGCTCGCGCGTTCGGCCAGATTGTTGAGCGATGGGAGCAACGCGAACAAGTGCCGGTGGATATCGAGATGTTCCAGTTTTTGCAGGAAATGGAACTCCACCCGATTGTGGTGGTGAACAAAATAGATTTGATTCGTCCAGAAGAGCGCGATGCGGTGCTCGATGAAATATGTGAAAAACTTGAGCTAGAGCCACCTTGGCGGCAGTGGCTCGATATAATAGTACCGATCTCTGCTAAAAGTGGTGAGGGTATACAAGAGCTGAAAAAATTAGTCAAACAAAGATTTAGCGAGCTTGGGCAAGAACGCTTGCAAAAATATATAAAACAATCTTGATTCGTGGCTTCAAAATCTAGTTATATTTACACTTTCTATACAAAAATAGAAATAAATTGGTTAAAAATCCGAGACAAATAAAAATATTCTTGGAACGAGGTAAATAACATGAAAACTTATGATGTAATTGTTGTGGGTGCTGGCCCCGCCGGTTTGACGGTCGCAGCAAATACTTCTCTTAGAGGCTTGAGCTGTCTCGTCATAGAAAAACACGACTTCCCTGGCGGGCTGCCTGTACTTCTTTACCCTGACAAGATTATTAGAGATCACCCTGGTTTTCCCGTAGGCATACTCGGTAAGGAACTAAGCAGAATGTTGTTTATGCAAGCTAAAAATGCAGGCGCGGAGATTAGGTGTAGCGAAGAGGTACTGAAGATAGAAAAAGAGGATAATTTCATAAAAGTAAAAACTACTCAGAATGTTTACCAAGCAAGAAGAGTCATAATGTGTACGGGAACATTTAACGTCCACAGAAAATTGGAGGTCTTGAAAGATTCCACCAGTCCCAACGTTCACTATAAGGTAGAGCATCCTGAAATTTTCAAAAATAAGCGAACAGTCATTGTTGGTGGAGGAGACAATGCATTTGATACCGCAGTCCAGCTCAGCGATATCACGAAAAAAATCACGATCCTAGTCAAGAACAAGTATGCAAAGGCAAAAGAAAGCACGATTAAACTTGCGGAAAACTTGGGAATACAAATCTTTTACAATACCGAGATCATTGGTGTGTTCAAAGACCGAAAAGAAAAAATAGAGCGAATTAAAATAAAAAATCTTGAAACGGGTAAAGAGAAGATTCTTGACGCGGAAGAACTTTTCGTATCCATAGGTTTCGAACCAATCAAGACATTTTTAGAAAATAACGGATTCAAATTACGGAAGGATGGTTCGTTGAAGGTTGACAGAAACCTACAAACTAATATCAAGGGCGTGTTTGCAGCTGGAGATGTTATTGGGGAGGTCAAGCTCATAGCAACTGCTTGTGCGGAAGGCATTACTGCAGCGGTGCATGCCTTTGAGACGATTAAGAAACCATATTGGTTGCATTAACTAGCTTTTGCGTCCAAGTTTCCTGACCGCGAACCAGTACTAGAAATCGAAATGTGTGCCACTATTTTAATTTGGCGTGGTATTCGTCCATGGTTTTCTCGATAAGACGTTTTGCCTCGTTGACGTCTTTCCATCCCACGACTTTTGTCTTCTTGCCCTCCAGCTCCTTGTAGTGTTCAAAAAAGTATGTGATCTCCGATATCATTGGTTTGGGAATGTCAGAAAAACTCTTGAAGTGTCTGAAGTGCGGGTCTGTCGTGGAGACGGCCAATATCTTGTCGTCCCATTTGCCTTCGTCTTTCATTATCATTATCCCTATGGGCCTCGCCGTCACCACACACCCGGTAAAGGTGGGCTGGTTGATCAACAGCACGGCATCAAGAGGATCTCCGTCGTCGTCGAGGGTCCGAGGTATGAAGCCGTAGTCGCAAGGGATAAAAGTGTAGAGGACACGGTCAAGTTTGAAACTTTTTAATTTTTTATCATACTCGTATTTGTTCTGGCTACCCCTATTCATCTCAATCACGATGTAAATGGTGTCGGGCGGATTTGGCCCGCTTTCGATTGCCTGCCAAAGGTCTACCATAGAATCACATTAAATGATGTCTTGAGCTATTAAAGTTTAGATTCATTGCTTGTACTTGGAATCTTGGAAAACGCAAATATGACTTCTTGCTAGCGATTTATCTTACGCAGTATCAATTTCCTCAATTCCTCGATAAAGAATACTGTTGGGGCCAGCAGATACAGGGATAATAGGTCCTTTTGGGAGAGAGCAGCTGTTTTAAAGAAAGGCTGCAATAATGGTAGATAAACTATCGGTATCATTATTCCGATTTGGCCTATGATGCCGATCAAAATCCACTTGTTCCTCAACGGGCCCAGTTTAAATGCTGATGCACGAATGGTTCTCATTGCAAACAAGTTTCCGAGCTGGGCAGCCATTATCCCCACCATTACAACTGTCGTTCCTCTGGCGTATTCTGTCAGGTTGCCAACCGTCTTTTGTCCGAACGTCCATCCGGCATTCTCCCATATACCGAACGCAAGCAGTAGCACTACCGTCGACACTATCGTCCCAATGTATGCGGCTCTAAGCAAGACTCTCATGTCCAACAGACGGTTCGATTTTCTGGGCGGTCTGTCCATCACGCTGGGTTTAGGTGGTTCCATTATCAGCGATAGAGAAGGTAGTACATCCATTCCAAGGTCTATCGCCAGTACTTGGATAACCGCGAGGGGAAGCGGTACCCCCAAGAGTACAAATGCGATAAAGGCGCCCAACTCGGCGAAGTTGTGGGTATAGACATAACCGAAAAACTTCCTCAAATTATCGAAGCCAGCGCGTCCATGTTTCACAGCTTCAACGATCGAAACGAAGTTATTGTCTAATAGAATCATATCGGCAGATTCCCTAGCGACATCTGTACCACCGACCCCCATGGCCACGCCAACGTTGGCTTCCAGAAGTGCAGGCGCATCATTGACGCCATCTCCGGTCACCCCTACCACTTCGCCTTTAGACTTGAGCACCTGCACTATCTTCAGTTTCTGCTCAGGTAGAATCCTCGCGAATACAACTTCCTTATCATCAAGAATCCGCGCCAATTCTGATTGGTCCATTTTGCCGAGTTCGTAACCTGTGACGATAGTCGGTTTTGGAGAGGAAATGACCCCTATCCTGCGGGCAATCGCCTCGGCAGTAAGCTCATAGTCCCCTGTCAGCATGATTACCCTGATTCCCGCCCGCTGCGCTTCAAGCACGGCTTCTTTCACCCTGGGCCTAGGTGGGTCGGCAAGTGCAGCCATGCCAAGAAATGCCATCTCCGATTCGACACGTGTAGACGTCTCATGGAGTTTCTCATGTAATTTATAAGGTAGTTTCCTATTCGCCATCGCGAGGACTCTGTAGCCCTGCGAGGCAAACTCGTCCATCTGTTTAAGAATCGTCTGCCGCATTTCCGAGGTCAACGGTACGGCTTGGTTGTCAAAGTAGATCTGGGTGCATTTGTCGAGCAGCTCACGACATGCTCCTTTGGTGTATGCTGTGAAACTTCCGTCCGGTCCCTTGTGTATACTTGTCATCATCCGCCTCTCCGATTCAAATGGCAGAAGATGAATTCGGGGATTTTCTGTTAGGGCCTGTTGTGCTTTGAAACCGCCCTTTTCCGCAAACACTAGGAACGCTCCGTCGGTGGGATCTCCAAAGATAGTCCACCTGCCCAATTTGTCGCTCGGATGATTCAGTCTGGCGTTATTACAAAAAGCGGCCACTTCAAACAATTTCACCAGTTGTGCTTTTTCTCTTGGGCTCGACTTGTCGGAGCCAGTAATTAATCCAACGGGGTTGTAGCCGTCCCCGGTAACTTGGAGGACCTTGCCGCCGGTCCATATTTTTTCTACCATCATCTCGCCACTCGTCATTGTACCTGTCTTGTCAACACAGAGAACGGTCATCGCTCCTAGTGTTTCCGCAGAAGAAAGACGTTTGACCACCACATTTCGCTTGGACATGTTGAACGCCGTCAGCGCCAAAGAAAGGGAGACTGTCAGCTGCAAGCCTTCAGGTACCATACACACCATAACGCCGATAGTCAATAGGATACTCTCCACAGCAGTAAGCCCCACTAATCCAAAACTAATCCCCCCAAAGACAACGCCGACTACGATGGCCACCATGAGAGTTAGCCTCGCGGTGTGGTCTATTTCCTTCTGAAGTGCGCTGGGCGGCTCCTTGATCTGCCCAGCTAGGGATACAATATTCCCAATCTGTGTTGCTCCGCCCGTGAATAGGACGATGCCCTTGGCGACCCCAGTTGCAATGGTCGTCCCAGCAAACACGATGTTCTGCAACTCGGTCGGACGTTGCATGCCTGCATCAGAGGTAATAGTGACAAACCTGTGTTGGGGCTTGGACTCGCCCGTCAGAGGAGCGTTGTTCACAGTAACCTCGAACGCGCTGACAAGTCTAATGTCGGCTGGCACTTCGTCTCCTTCTTCCAAGAGGACCATGTCCCCTGGGACAACATCGGATACATCGACTTGAACATCATTGCCGTCTCTGACGACCTTGGCTTTCTGTGGGATCATTTTATTAATCGTCTGAACAACTCTGTCTGCTCTATACTCCTGGATCATACTAAAGAAAATGTTGACTAGCACAACTCCAAGAAGCACATACCCGGCCTGTAGCGAGGTAGAATCTTGAGATACTACTCCGCTTATGAACGATAGTATCGAGGCTAGTAATAGCATAAGATTAAACCAGTTTTTGAGATGGAGGAGGAAACGCCTTATAAAGCCAAGTTTCTTGCCCACTGGGTGGGCGTTGGGACCATACTGTTCAAGTCTCCGGCGAACCTCGTCACTGGATAGGCCATTTTCGCCTGTTCCAAATTCTTTATAGAGATCCTCTACGCTGGCGATCGCTGCCTTCTGATATCGCTTGACAGAAGTTAGAGTTTTATCTACCAACTCTAGCTTTTTCGCCTCTTCCTTTGTGAGCTTTACATCTCTCTCACTCATACCCTCAATTCTCCTTTCTCCTGATTTCGAAAATCCTACCTAGTTGTAAGTTAAAAATGCCTTGCAAAAGCACCACCCTAATATTATTGTTTAAAATTGAGGATGGCTCACGCTAAACGAGACTTTTCAATCTTGCGGGCCCTCAAAAAGATGCCCCGCAGGCTTGCCCTATATTCGAAGGTCTCGATTAGCATATCATCATCTTGAAGGTTTTTACCGAGTATTACGATTTAAAGCTTTGGTCCGCTAAAAAGGTGCTGTTCAAATAAGATTTTGCAGGTCACTCGAACTACAGGGTTTTTGTTAGTTAGTAGTCTCATTACTAACTACGAAGGTGGGTGAGTGCGTGAAGCGGCCGTGCTAGCTTTTACGTCACGATTTCGCGCGATCAGTACGAACGAAAGCTCAAGCAGC
>Ga0172366_10001213_pt1 | contig 19980 bp, 14 predicted proteins | sample LakKivSesite69cm_FD_114533 | JGI IMG/M metagenome (GOLD analysis project Ga0172366, IMG submission 114533) | Sediment microbial communities from Lake Kivu, Rwanda - Sediment site 69cm | ecosystem: Environmental > Aquatic > Freshwater > Lake > Sediment | place: Rwanda: Western Province, Lake...
AAAAAAAACAATTCAACGACGGCCTTGTTATAAATAACTATATAATTGCTACCCATGACCCCGGTTGGAGAGTTATAAAGGGTTCGTTTCGTTTGGATCATGAAAAAGTTATTATTAGTCATAAGCATTCTGCTTATCATTTATATAGCATCTGCTGAGGCAAGTATTTCAGGAGTGAAGCACGGTCCCGGGGAACCGTTCAACTTCAACATTTCACATGATAGGGATGTTACGATTTACTCGAATCCTGACAATAATTCACAGGATCATGTAACAGGCCTTATGTCCGGCCTGCGATCTGATGTAACATTCCGTGCTCCATTTAATCTTTCGGAATTATCCTGGATGCATCCGGAAAGGTATGGTCAGAAGCCCTTACTTGTTTCTGAAAATGATGAGCTCAAACGTGCCATGAGGCAACAGAAGTTACTGATGACAGCCAGCTTTATCATTGCCGGTTTATTGTTATTACTCCTTGCCGGTCTTATCAACAGATATCTTTATATACACCGGACGAAAAATCAACTGGCCGAGAAGAACCGCATTATCATGGAAGAGAAGAAGCGATCGGAAGAGCTCCTGCTGAACATTCTTCCTGCCGAGACAGCCAACGAGCTGATGCATTACGGCCAGGCTATTGCCAAGAGGCACAGCAATGTTACCGTTCTGTTCACCGACTTCAAAGAGTTCTCCATCAAATGCGAACAGATGGATCCGGAAAACCTCATCGGAGAACTGGATTATTGTTACAAATCGTTCGATGAGATCATCTCACGACATAACCTCGAGAAAATCAAAACCATCGGTGATTCTTACATGGCTGCCGGTGGTCTGCTCTCGCCCAACCGCGATCACCCCAGCGATGCGATCGAAGCAGCCATCGAGATATTGCAATGCATGCATGACTATAAAAAACGTCGTCAGGAAGAACACAAGCCCTTTTTCGAAATACGCATCGGTATACACTCAGGACCTGTGGTATCAGGGGTCGTCGGAACAAAAAAATTTGCATACGACATCTGGGGTGATACGGTCAATATCGCAAACCGGATACAGTCGGCAAGCGAAGCCGGTAAAATCAACGTCTCCGGCGATACATTTGACCTGGTTAAAGACCGCTATACCTTTGAGTACCGTGGTAAGATCAGCGTCAAATATAAAGGTGAGATCGACATGTATTATCTCAGCACAACGGAGCGCTGAAATGCCTGTTATCATGTGATGTCTATTGCACTGCAACAGGCGCTGCAGACACATGGTTCAGCTTTCTTCATTAATTTTATTATTGTCAATTGGAAAATAACCTTTATCTTTGCATCACTTTTTCTTTACTATATAACCTGTTGATCCTGTAATATTAATTTTTATTGTAATCCATCCTGCGAAGCAGCGGTAATTTATTCTTCATTATAACTTTTTTAAACAAGCCATGGAATACAACACCACAAGAAACCAGATGGTGATACGTGAATACGGTCGTAATATCCAGAAAATGATCGAATACACCCTGACCATTGAAGACAGGGAAAAAAGAACACAGATGGCCAAGCAAATCATCAACATAATGGCACAGATGAATCCCCAGACCCGTGATGTGAGCGATGCACGACATAAGCTGTGGGATCATCTGCATATCATCTCAGGTTACAAGCTTGACGTGGATTCACCCTTTCCTCCCCCCTCACCACAGGAGATCAGCCGCCGGCCTGAACGTCTGAGCTATCACCGTCCCAGTGACCTTCAGTTCAGGTACTATGGCCGTAACATCAGCCTGATCATCGAGAAAGCCATAGAAAAGGAAGATGGCGATGAAAAGCAAGCCCTGACACGAACCATTGCCAACCACCTGAAAAAGTCATACCTGAGCTGGAACCGTGAATCGGTGACCGATGAACTCATTGCCGAGCACCTGTCACTTCTCTCCGGTGGCAAGCTGAAGCTCAGCGATGATGACAAGCTCAGCAACACCAGTGATATCCTGGCCCGCAACAAAAAGAAAAAATTCAAGAAAGAAAATAATGCCGGCCAGAATACCGGCCAGAACCACAACCACTCCTTCAACAAGGCCAAAAAGGATAAGAAGCAGAAGCCCATGGAGTAAATTGATTTATGGGAACCGGTGTTCAACCCGGCGGTTCTTTTTCTTATCTTTATCCCGCGCCAAAAAAAATTATCTCAATGAGTTCCTTCATCATTCATGGAGGCCGAAGGCTAAAGGGAGAGATTATTCCACAGGGTGCCAAGAATGAAGCCTTGCAGGTGATCTGTGCCTCACTGCTTACCTCCGAAAAAGTGCACATCGAAAACATCCCTGACATCCAGGACGTCAATATCCTGATCAATCTTCTTAAGCTGCTCGGTGTCAAAATAGAAAAGACTGGCGCCGGTGCCTTTTCCTTCCAGGCCGACGCCATCGATACGGATGTTCTGCGTACCGTTCCTTTCCGTACACAAGCCAACCGGTTACGGGGCTCGATCATGATGATGGGTCCTTTGCTGGCCCGCTTTGGAAAAGGATACCTCCCCATGCCCGGTGGCGACAAGATCGGACGGCGGCGTCTCGACACCCATTTCCAGGGACTGATGAACCTGGGTGCGCAGATCACTTTCGATGAAGAGGAGCAGCAGTATATCTTCCAGGCCGACCATCTGAAAGGCACCTACATGCTGCTGGACGAAGCGTCGGTGACGGGCACGGCCAACATCGTCATGGCTGCCGTCATGGCCTCGGGTACCGCCACCCTGTTCAATGCGGCCTGCGAACCCTATGTCAGCCAGCTCTGCCATATGCTCAACAGCATGGGTGCCAGAATCAGCGGTGTGGGATCGAACCTTCTCACCATCGAAGGAGTCACCTCACTGCAGGGCTGCTCACACAAGTTGCTGCCCGATATGATTGAGATAGGCAGTTTCATTGGGCTGGCCGCCCTCACACAGTCGGAGATCCTCATCCGGGGCATTTGTTGTGCGACCCTGGGCATCATCCCTGATATCTTTAGTCGTCTGGGCATCGAGATCCTGTCCCACAACGATGACATCCTCATTCCTGCGCAGGAGCATTATGAGATCCAGACCTTCATGGACGGCTCCATCATGACCGTGTCGGATGCGCCCTGGCCCGGCTTTACTCCCGACCTCATCAGCATCGCCCTGGTCACCGCCATACAGGCCAAAGGCAGTGTCCTCATCCACCAGAAGATGTTCGAAAGCCGCCTGTTCTTTGTCGACAAACTCATCGACATGGGAGCGCGCATCATCCTGTGCGATCCTCACAGGGCTACGGTCATAGGTCTGGATCACCAGTATCCGCTGCGCGGCATCGAAATGACTTCACCCGATATACGCGCCGGCGTAGCCTTGCTGATATCAGCCCTATCAGCAAAAGGAACCAGCACCATCCATAACATCGAACAAATCGACAGAGGCTACCAGGATATCGATGGACGGCTTAGAAAACTGGGAGCTGATATTGAAAGAAAATGACCCATTACCCGCGTGCACCGCTACTGACAAAATGTCCTTCATGCCCTGTTGGCAGATTTTTTGATATTATGCGTACCTTTGTTGATTTCGGTGAGGAATCGTGAACGTAAAGAATATTTTAACTTCTGAATTGAATAATGACTGAAAAAGAAAAGGAAAAGACGAGCGAAGAACATCTTGAAGCGGCCCCGGCAGCTGCGGAAGAAAAGACAAATGAGACCGGCCGGGAACAGGATGTGGCCGGTGCAGGCGTGATGCAGGAAAAAATACGGCACAGAAAAAAAGAAGCACCTGAAAAAGAGGTGCAGGACTTGCAGGCAAAAATCGATGAGCTGAACGATAAGTATCTCCGTTTATATGCTGAATTCGATAACTACCGCAAACGAATCCTGAAGGAAAAACTCGAATACAACAAAATGGCCACTGCTGACCTGATTGCCTCGCTGCTGACCATTCTGGACGATTTCGAAAGGGCTTTGAGACTGTCGGAAAACACCGACAACATCGATGCGGTTCGCCAAGGTGAACGGCTGATCTTCAATAAGCTTAAAACGATCCTTGAGCAAAACGGTCTGCAGGAGATGACATCCCTGGGTGAACCGTTCAACACCGACCTGCATGAGGCCATCACCAGCGTGCCGGCGTCTTCCGAAGAGATGAAGGGTAAAATTATTGACGAAACGGTGAAAGGATACCTTCTGAACGGCAAGGTCCTGCGTTATGCCAAGGTGGTGGTGGGCACATGAGATCAGGTATCCAACATCCAACACTCAACATTCAATGTTCAACAATACTTCATACAGTTGGAGCCGGAATCAAGGTTATCATTCATTGGTAGCAGACTGCCAGGCATTATCAGAATCGAGGCTAAATTATGTCGAAACGTGATTATTATGAGGTCTTAGGCGTTTCGCGGGATGCCGGGGAACAGGATATCAAGAAAGCTTACCGGCAGATGGCCCTGAAATACCATCCCGACCGCAATCCGGGCAATAAGGAGGCTGAGGAGAAATTCAAGGAAGCCGCCGAAGCCTACGAGGTGCTCAGCAACCCCGAGAAAAGAAAACTTTACGACCGTTATGGCCATGAAGGGCTGAAAGGTGCCGGTGCCCGTTATGGTGAAGGGATGACCATGGACGACATCTTCAGGCAGTTCGGTGACATCTTTGGTGATGCCTTCGCCAGCTTCGGCGGCTTCGGTTTCGGCACCGACGCCGGTTACCGCCGCAAGAGAGCCACAAAGGGCACCAACCTCAGGGTTAAAGTGAAACTCACCCTGGAAGAGATTGCCAGGAATGTCGAGAAGAAAATAAAAGTCGAGAAGTATGTCACCTGCAGTCAGTGCAGAGGCACCGGCGCCGAGGGGGGCTCCTCCTTTCAAACCTGCTCCACCTGTCACGGCACCGGCTCGGTGACACGCATCACCAACACCTTCCTGGGACAGATGCAAACCACCTCCACCTGCCCGACATGTAACGGCGAAGGGCAGATCATCACACACCGCTGCAGCCAGTGCCTGGGTCATGGCATCGTAAAAGGCGAAGATGTCATCACCATCCGTATCCCGGCAGGCGTGTCCGACGGCATGCAACTGTCGCTGTCGGGCAAAGGTAACGCCGCCCCGCGTGGCGGCATACCCGGCGATCTTATCGTGCTGATTGAAGAGATTAAACATGAAGAGCTCATCCGCGATGACAGCAATCTGATCTGTGAACATTTTATCAGCATACCCGATGCAGCCATGGGCACAACCATCGAAGTACCCACACTCGATGGCAAAGCCAGGATCAAAATACCGGCGGGAACACAACCCGGAAAGGTGCTGCGACTCAAAGGAAAAGGATTACCCGTCTTCAACGGCTTCGGGAAAGGCGACCTGCTCATCAACATCAATGTGTGGATACCTAAAAACATCACCAAACAGGAAAAAGAGCTGTTGGAGAAACTCCAGGAATCCGAAAACTTCAAACCCAATCCCTCTCATAAGGATAAGAAATTTTTTGACCGTATGAAGGAATATTTTTATACGGAAGGATAATAAATCAGTCGGCAGTCAGAAGTCGGGAGAGGGAGAGGGAAGCAGCGAAGCTACGCCACAAAAGAAAGATTGTCTCGTGAAATGGAAATATTATCCGCAACTTCCATCACCAAGCGCTTTGCCAATCATACGGCACTGAGAAAGGTGGATATCGGGGTGCCGGAGGGCAGCATCTATGGGTTGCTGGGACCCAACGGGGCCGGTAAAACCACCTTCATCCGCATCATCACCCAAATCATAGCGCCCGATGAAGGGGAGATTTTCATTGAAGGTCACAGACTGGCACCTGAACATACCCATCTCATCGGATACCTCCCCGAAGAAAGAGGGTTGTACAAAAAAATGAAAGTGGGTGAACAGGCGCTATACCTGGCCCGGCTTAAAGGCCTTGAGAAATACGATGCCCTGACTCGCCTCAGGAAATGGTTTGAACGCTTCGATATACAGATGTGGTGGAATCGTAAAGTCGAAGAGCTGTCAAAAGGCATGCAGCAGAAAGTGCAGTTCATGATCACCGTCGTCCACGAACCCCGCCTGGTGATCTTCGATGAACCCTTCAGCGGATTCGATCCCATCAATATCAATATCATCAAGGAAGAAATACTCAGATTGCGTGACAATGGGTCGACCATCATCTTTTCTACCCATAATATGGCCTCGGTGGAAGAGCTGTGTACTCATATCGCCCTGATCAACAAAGCGGAGAAAATCCTTGAGGGCAGCGTGAAGGAAATAAAGAACCAATATAAATCCAATGCCTGGGAGATCATATATGATGATGCCAAAGATCAAATCAGTACCATATTGAAGGAAGGTTTTGAGCTGCTCAGCCACACCCGTGATGACAATATGCACACAGCCACCATCAGGATCCCCGCGAAAACATCACCGAACGAGTTGCTTGAGGGTCTGCTTCCATATATCAGGATACTCGGTTTCAATGAAATCCTGCCTTCAATCAATGATATTTTCATCAGCAAGGTCAGCGAAGACACACAAAGGATTAACCCTCAGACAGCCTGACACATGAAGAAGATACCCATCATCATTGCCCGTGAATACCTGACCAGGGTCAGAAAACGATCCTTCCTTGTTATGACTTTCCTGGGCCCTATATTAATGGCTGCCATGATCATCATACCGGTGCTTATCGCCACCATGGAAGGGCAGCCCAAAAAAATCGGTGTTCTTGACGAAACGGGACTGTTCGCCGGTAAGTTTACGAATGAACAAAACCTGACCTTCGTTGATATCACCACCGATCTGGCCGCAGCTAAAAAACTGCTGACCGACAGCGGGTATTATGGGCTGTTGTATATACCGCGCACATCAGGGACGGTGCCAACCAATGGATACATATACTCCATGAAGCAGCCCAGTCTGATTGTGACCGGGACCATACGTAATGTCATGAAGAAAGAGGATGAACAGCTCAAACTGGCGGCTTCGGGCGTGAATGAAGACATCCTGAAATCGATCAAAACAACCATTAACCTCACTTCTTTTAAGATAGATAAAAGTGGAAAGGAGACAAAAAGCTTTACCGAGGTCAGTATGATCGTCGGCTGGGCCGGTGGATTTTTGATCTATATGTTCATTTTTCTTTACGGCACCCAGGTCTTACGGGGAGTTATCGAAGAGAAGTCGAACCGCATTGTGGAGGTCATCGTTTCATCAGTGAAACCCTTTCAGCTCATGCTGGGCAAGATCGTAGGCATAGCTCTGGTGGGGCTGACCCAGTTCCTGCTGTGGGTCATGCTGACGGCAGGCATTGTCTTCGCTTTCTCGGCGGTCTACGGTGGTCAGATGACCGGCAGCGGCGGCAGGGAGATGCTGATAACCGAGCAGAACAGATTGCTGCCGCCCAACGAGGCTGAACAGGGAGGTGAAAGTGCCATGGCCAGCCTGAATGTGGCCTGGGAGGCCGTCAACTCGGTCAACTATCCTTTGGTGCTGGGATTTTTCCTCTTCTTTTTCCTCGGGGGTTATCTTCTTTACGCCGCTTTATTCGCCTCTGTGGGCGCTGCCGTCGATAACGAGTCGGACACACAGCAATTCATGCTCCCCATCACTATACCTCTGATCCTGGGGCTGATCATGATATCTTACGTGATCAACAATCCCGACAGTCCCGCCGTGTTCTGGTTGTCGATCATACCTTTCACCTCCCCCATCATCATGATGGCACGTATTCCTTTCGGTGTGCCGTATGCCGACATGATCCTGTCGGTGATACTTTTAATCGCCGGTTTCCTCGCCACCACTTGGATGGCCGGCAAAATCTATCGCACAGGCATCCTGATGTACGGTAAAAAAGTTAATTACAAAGAATTGTGGAAATGGCTGAGATATAAAACATAATGGTAATTTTGCAAAAATTTTATTTCTTCATCATTGGCTCAACCGTCATCTATTATCCGGTCTCTTAACGGCAAGAACCTGTATTACAGCTTCATTGCCGGAGCTCAAAAAATCTTCGAACACCAGGATTATCTGAACAAGATCAACGTATTCCCTGTCCCCGATGCTGATACCGGCACCAACCTGGCCTCCACCATGCTGTCCATCGTGAACACCCGCATCCCGACAGGCAATGTCAAGGTAGCGGCTATGGCCATCGCCGATGCGGCCATCACAGGTGCCCGCGGTAACTCAGGCATCATCTTCGCACAATTTCTCTATGGATTTGGCAATGAGATCAAAAGCAACAGCGACATCGATGTGATCAGCTTCGCCGAGGTGTTGAAGAAAGCCGTCAGGTACGCCTACGATGCCATTGCCAATCCGGTGGAAGGAACAATGATCACGGTCATCAGAGAATGGGCCGAATTCATCGATTCGATAAAAAACAGCACCGATAATTTCATACAGCTGCTGATAGAAGCCTATAAAAAAGCCAAACAATCGCTGCAGGAAACGCAGCATAAACTCGAGGTCCTGGCCCGGAACAAGGTGGTCGATGCCGGCGCCAAAGGATTTGTGGTTTTCCTGGAAGGTATGATCGAGTTTCTGAAACATGGCAAGCTCAGGCATCTCATTACGGCATGGAAGCTCGCCAAAGCAGGGACTATCCCCGAAACCGTGCACACTAAGATCAACTACCGCTATTGTACTGAAGCCCTTGTAAGCAGCGAAAAGATCGATAGCCTCACCATCAGGAAAAACATCGAACGTTACGGTGATTCACTGGTTATTGCCGGCTCCACCCAAAAGCTCCATATTCATATCCATACCGATGAACCCGCCGAACTCTTCGGTGTGCTTGCCAGATATGGCGATATCACCTACCAGAAGGTGGATGATATGTTCATGCAGAACGAAGTCGCCCGGAAACGGAAATGGAATATCGGCCTGGTGACGGATTCAACCTGCGATCTGCCGCAGGAAATCATGGACAGGTATCAGATCCAAATGGTGCCCATCATCCTTCACGCCGACGGGACACAATACCTCGACAAGTTAACCATGACCGCCGAACGGTTTTATCAACTCATGGAGCATGTCAAGAAATTTCCCTCCACATCACAACCCGGCATACAGGAATTTGTCAACAAATTCAATTTTCTGGCCTCTCATTATGATTCCATCATTTCCATCCATCTTGCCAACGCTTTGAGCGGCACCTGGTCAAGCAGCCTGAAGGCGGCTGAAAACTCGTCGAAGCTGTCAGGGAAAAAAATAACCGTCATCGATTCCAAAAGCATCTCGAGCGGATTGGGATTGCTGGTTTATCGTGTCGCACTGGCTATTGAAAAAGGCTGGTCACATGAAGAAATCGTTGAGAAAGCGCAAGAATGGATCGGCAAGATAACCTTATTGGTCAGCCCTCAGAATCTGAAATCATTTGTCAAAGGCGGCCGTGTCAGTCCCATGAAAGGATTTATAGCCAATTTGCTCAACCTCAAACCGATCATCTCACTTGACCCCAATGGCAAAGCCATTCTTCTCGAGAAAGCCTTCAGCCGCAACGGTAATATCCGGAAGGTGTTAAAACGGGTCAGAGAACTGAGCCGGCAAAAGAAGATTTGGGAATATGCCGTGGTCTATTCCAACCGTGAAACCAGAAAAGCAGCCGAATGGTATGCCTCTGAGCTGACGAAAATCCTGGGTAAAAAACCGGCTTACATTTACAGCATATCGCCCGTCATAGGCATCCATGCCGGCAGGGGAACGGTGGCCCTGACCATGATGTTCGAATAGAACATCCGCTTTCATACCCTGGTTTCCCAATAAATCGGAATAGCCTATCTGATCATAGCGGGTTGATTTCAGGCTTCCCTTCCCCCTCCGGTCATAATTTTTCTTAATTTAGCCCTGTTTAACCTGTTCATATGATCAACAAGCAATTGATCGACCCCGCAAGCATTGTTGTCGTGGGCGGTTCCAATGACATCTCCAAACCGGGCGGTAAAGTCCTGAAGAATATCCTCGATGGTCATTTCAAAGGGCGGCTTTACGTATCCAATATAAAAGAAGATGAAGTACAGGGCATCAAGAGCTATCATGATGTCAGGGAACTTCCCGACACCGATCTGGCCGTCATAGCCATCCCTGCGGCGATGGTCCCCGGTGTGGTCGATATCCTGGCCCGTGAGAAGAACACCAGGGCCTTTATTGTCATTTCGGCCGGCTTCAGTGAAGAGAGCGAGGAAGGACGTCAGCTGGAAGAGCAGATCGTGGCATCGGTCAATGCCGTGAACGGCGCTCTGCTGGGACCCAACTGCACCGGTATTCTGACGCCCAATCATCACAGCATTTTCACTGAGCCTGTTCCAAATCTCACATTAAAGGGATGCAGTCTGGTCTCCGGTTCCGGTGCGACGGCCTGCTTTATTATGGAGGCGGGCATCCCGAAAGGGCTTACCTTCTCCAGTGTTTTCAGCGTGGGCAACAGCGCCCAGATGGGCGTGGAGGACATAGTTAAATACATGGATGAGACATATGATCCGGCTTCCAGCTCCGATATCAAGTTGTTGTACATGGAGAAACTGGATAAACCCGGTATGTTGCTGCGGCATGCCAGCTCGTTGATACGCAAAGGATGCAGGATAGCAGCCATCAAGGCGGGGACTTCGGAGGCGGGTATCAGGGCCGCCTCGTCACATACGGGGGCGCTGGCCAGCTCCGACATGGCCGTGGAGGCTCTCTTCCGCAAAGCCGGCATCGTGCGCTGCCGTGGACGTGAAGAGCTTATCGCCGTGGCTTCCGTATTCATGCAGAAAAAAATGAAAGGGAAAAATGTCGCCGTCATCTCACATGCCGGAGGTCCTGCCGTCATGCTCACCGACACCCTCGTCAGCAACGGGCTCAACGTACCCCGTCTCGAAGGCGCCATCGCTGAGGAACTTAAACGCCGGCTCTTCCCGGGATCGTCGGTGGCCAACCCCATCGACTTTCTGGCCACCGGAACCGCCGCCCAGCTCGATGCCATCATCGACTATGTGGACAAACGATTTAAAGGGATCGATGGCATGGCCGTCATTTTCGGCACCCCAGGGCTGAAGAAAATATTCGATGTTTATGAGGTCCTGCAAAAGAAAATAGATACGTCGGCAAAACCCATTTATCCTGTTTTACCGTCTGTCACCACGGCCCATGAAGAGACGGAGCTGTTTCGCTCGACGGGCAGGGTGTTTTTTCCGGATGAAGTGATACTGGGCAAAGCCCTGGCCCAGGTTTACAACACGCCGCCGCCGGCGTCCCGTGCCCGTCTGCCCAAGATCGATACACCCCGCATCAGGGCTATCATAAAGGAAGCCTGTACAGGCTACCTCGCTCCCGACAAGGCTGTCGCAATGCTCGATGCCGCCGGCATAAAGCGCGTGAGGGAGACCATCGTCCATTCCAGAGACGAAGCCCTGAAAGCCGCCGGCAAAACAGGTTATCCTGTCGTCATGAAAGTCATAGGACCCGTGCATAAGACAGACACCGGCGGCGTAGCCCTTAATATCATTAATGAGAAAGAATTGATGGCACAATACGACAGGCTGATCGGCATTCCCGGGACGATGTCATTGCTGCTTCAACCTATGCTCTCAGGCACGGAACTTTTTGTCGGTGCCAAATACGAAGGCCCTTTCGGGCATCTCCTGTTTTGCGGTTTAGGCGGCGTGCTCATTGAGCTCATCAGGGATGTCAGCGTCATCCTGGCCCCGGCAGGAAAAAAGGAAGCTTTCGCAGCCATCAGACGATTAAAAGGATATCGTCTGTTCCAGGGATACCGTGATCTGAAAAAAGCGGATGAAGAGGACTTTGCGGATGTGATCTGCCATCTTTCCGCACTGCTGCAGGCAGCACCCGAGATTGATGAAATGGATATCAATCCGCTTTTCACGGCAGAAAAGGGGCTTCATGCGGTCGATGCCCGTATACATATTAATAAATGATTTCCATTTTATTTTTAAACCCCCATGCCCTTCCGGGATGTTTTTTAGCCGTAAATAATATATTGTGTTCTGAAAAAAATGGCTAATTTTCGGGTGTCATTTAACATCATGGTTCTCACTGTTGAAAATTAGAGCAATATGAAGGAAACACCCATCAACTACGACATTGTAACAAAGGTTATCAAGGAGAGCAATATTAAGAGCTTCAGCACAGCCACCATCCGGATGATCAAGAAATTGGTCGACGATGTGGAGCGGGCCACGGGTGAACGTTACATCCGCATGGAGATGGGTGTCCCCGGATTATCACCTTCATCCATTGGCATCGAGGCCGAGAGGGAAGCGCACCGCCAGGGGCTGGCGGCAATCTATCCCGACATACAGGGTATCCCTGAATTTAAAAAAGAGGCGTCGCGTTTTGTTAAGCTCTTCCTGAACATTGATGTGGACCCCGAAGGTTGTATTCCCACCGTGGGCTCCACCATGGGAAGCTTTGCCACCTTCCTGACAGTGAACCAGCTCTGGGAGGGAAGAGATACGACGCTGTTCATCGACCCGGGTTTCCCCCTGCATAAACAGCAGCATATGGTGCTCGGCATAAACAGTGAATCCTTTGACATTTATGAATACCGCGGCGATAAGCTACACGATAAGCTGGAATCCTATCTCAGCAAAGGAAACATCTCGTGCATCATATATTGCAGCCCCAATAACCCGGCCTGGATATGTTTCTCCGAAAAAGAGCTAAGCATCATAGGTGAACTGGCCGACAAATACAATGTCATCGTCGTGGAGGATCTGGCTTATTTTGCCATGGATTTCAGGAAAAAATATGGTGTCCCGGGACAACCACCATTTCAGCCTTCCGTGTCGCATTACTCTGATAATTATATCCTGCTGATTTCGAGTTCCAAGGTCTTCAGTTATGCCGGTCAGCGCATCGGGATGATGGTCATGTCCGATAAAGTGTTCAACATAAGATCGCCTTATCTTCTGAAACGCTTCATCTTCGATCAACTGGGTCCGTGCATGACCTTCGGCACGTTGTACGCCCTGAGCGCCGGCACGGCCCATACGCCGCAGAGGGCTCTGACGGCCATGCTGAAAGCCATGAACGACGGCACCTACAAACCCCTTGAGGAGGTGAAGGAATATGCCGCCAGGGCAGCCATCATGAAGAAATTGTTCACCGATAACGGATTCAGAATCGTGTATGATATGGATGAAAATGATCCCATTGCCGACGGATTCTATTTCACTCTGGCTTATCCCGGCATGACAAGCGAGGAGTTGCTCAGCGAGCTGATGTACTACGGCATCAGCGCCATTTCATTGACAGTATGCCGCAGCCAGCGTGCCGAGGGTCTGCGCGCCTGCGTGTCGCTCGTCCAGCGCGACCAGTTCCCGGCACTGAAGAGCAGACTCGAAGCATTTAATCAAAATCACAAATGACCTCACCCCCGACCCCTCTCCTTGAAAGGAGAGGGGAGAGAATCGGGATGACATCTTTCTATTCCAACCCCTTTCAACATATCCATTACAGGAAGCAAGTGATAATGAAAAGATGTCATCCGTTATGACCTCACCCCGGCCCCTCTCCTTGAAAGGAGAGGGGAAAAGAATCGGGATGACATCTTTCTATTCCAACCCCTTTCAACATATCAATTACAGGAAGCAATGTGATAATGAAAAGATGTCATCCGTTATGACCTCACCCCTGCCCCTCTCCTTGAAAGGAGAGGGGAGAGAATCGGGATGACATCTTTCTATTCCAACCCCTTTCAGCATATCAATTACAGGAAGCAATGTGATAATGATAAGATGTCATCCGTTATGACCTCACCCCCGGCCCCTCTCCTTGAAAGGAGAGGGGAGAGAATTCGGATGACATCTTTCTATTCCAACCCCTTTCAACATATCCATTACAGGAAGCAATGTGATAATGATAAGATGTCATCCGTTATGACCTCACCCCCGGCCCCTCTCCTTGAAAGGAGAGGGGAACGAATTGGGATGACCTCGCCCCTCCTTTTTTATTTCAGGATTCGATTATAGAGAATTTCACAGGCCGGTCATTTCGACTGCGCTCAATGACCGGACTTATTCGTCATTTGTCCAACCGGTCATTGAATGATATCGAAAAGACCGGTCTGGGTCCTTGTTTTAGTGGAAGACAGGTTCTGATGCTTCGCCAAATCACAAATCACAAGCACCAATCCACCATCGGCGGACCAAATAAAATACAAATCTCAAATCACAAATCTCAAATCTCAAATCACAAATCCAAATCGCAAATCATATATCGTTAATCGTTAATCTTATATCTTTTCGCTCTTCATTAATTTGGTCACGAAGAATCTTTCCCTAAGCGAAAAGCGGCCTTAATCCTTGTTCTAATGATGAATACCTGCTAAACAAGTATCCTCTCCCTCATCTGCAGATATGGGCCCATGTCCTGGTATCTCATTGAGCATCAGGTAATTGGCACCCGATCCTGATTTTTCGGCGAGATAAACCATATCGCAATCATTTTTAATATCTCTGAAAAGGCGGCGTTCCTTTTTAACATACTGGGTGCAACGTCCGGATTTCCGGCTATAATATGCTTAGCCACATGAAACAGCATATAACTGTTACAGACCCCGGGCTGGCCGGTGAGCGCCTTTACGATAGTTTTACCGGCAAAGGCAAGTGATTATTCCAGATACTTATGTCTTAATATTAATTTATCCGGGAGATAGGTTGTGATATTCATTACAGATATAGCTATAACTTTCAGTGGAGATAGTATAAGTTATAGATATACCTATAAGAAAATGAATTGGGGTAATAATCGTCTTATAAAATAAACTAAATCAGAATTCTCTAAAAAGACTTTGATAAAGCTTAACAGCAGACCGTCGAGAGTAATCCTTCTAGTTTATGGCCATATCTGTATATCTACATAGTCTTTCCGTTTGATTTTTTGGCTTAAATCAAGAAAATCGTCATTGGTTATATGCAGTCTTGAATTAACAATCCATTTGCCTGTCTTAAACATATAGCCACAATGACCTCCTAATCTCAAAAATTAAAATCACAAATCCCAAAAATCAAACTGCAAATCAACGGATGAAATCTTTCTATTCTAACCCCTTACAACATATCCATTACAGGAAGCAATGTGATAATGAAAAGATGTCATCAGTAAATGTGGACAGAGCAAATGATTTTACCAATTCATGCCGAATTAAAATGACCATCTGGAGCTCGTAAAATTTTCAGTCTTCGTCAGAAGAAATTGAAAATTCTGCACCATTTAACAATGATATGTTTTGAGAGAAACAGGCAGGTGGATAGAAGAATCCTACCAATGATTCGAGTGCAAAATATTTTGTATTTTATATTGTTTTTCAAATAATTTGTCCTAAATTCGTCACATCATTTACTTTAATATTTCTTAAACTGATGCTTCTTAAAGAACTGCTTAAATCCAAAGGTATTAAACAGAAGTGGCTCGCACAGAAATTAGGGGTCAGCGAAGTGACTGTCAGTAATTGGTGTACTGCGAAGAGTACACCTGATAAGGTCAATTTGAAGAAACTTAGCGAACTGCTTGATGTGCCCGTTAAGACCTTAATGAACAACTAAATGGTAAAGCACAGAAAATATAGGTTATCCTTTACTGCCGCGTCATTGCGGCTGAATGAAATGGTTAAAGTGGCAAAAGCCGCCAGTGAATTGGGTAAAACCGATTTAAAAATGTTGAAGGACAGTGGAGTGGTCTTCAATTCGGTGAAAAGCCGTACATCAGACAGAGAGTTCCGTGAAATCCGAAACCGATTGGAATTACTTACACCTGACCAGAAGAATGTGCTGGTCAACGGCGATCTGATCTCCCAGAAGCAGATTGGGTTTCTGGCTATATGCAAGCATTACGATTTTATCCGTGATTTCACTATCGAGGTTTTACGAGATAAGACGCTGGTGTTTGATTATGCTATCAATGAATCGGATTTTAATTCCTTCATTGACCGTAGGATGAACATTCATCCCGAACTTGAATCATTCTCCGAATCTACACTTAGGAAAGCCAAACAGGTTATGTTTCGCATTTTGGAGCAGTCTGGCATCATCAACAATGCCAGCGATAAGGTAATCCAGCCCCAAATCGTTCAACCAGATGTTCTCCATTCAGTGGTGAAGGAAGACCCCGCTTGGCTGAAAATCTTTTTGATGTCGGATATGGATATAAAATTGGTAAAATATTAGTATGGAAGATATTGTAAAAAAGTTCGACCACTTATACAAGGTCATATCCACTGATGATTTTTTAAATATGAAATCACTGGGTGGTGAGATACCTTTCTTTATTTCCGCCTATGATCCCAAACAACAGGTCGAGGTTGACAGGGCGGTCAAAGGGCTGAAAAACAAACTGGAAACTGGTGGCATACCCGTTCTGGAACTGAACTTGTATGATCTCGCGCTGGATATCCTGAACAACGAATTGGGCGAGGGTGAAATCTTTGAACTGGAAAAGAGTATGGACAAACGGGAGTTTAAAGAAGCCCTGCAATCCATTCTGGAAATCAACGAGGTGCTAATCCCCAAAATCAAATCCATCATTGATGCCAGTGGAGCCAAGGTGTATTTTATAACGGGAATCGGGATGGTGTTTCCGTTCATCCGCTCACACAACGTGCTGAATAACCTTCAAAACGTGGCTAAAAAGGCACCAACCATATTGTTCTTCGCTGGTGACTATAACGGTCTGTCGTTAGAACTATTTGGTTTGCTGAAAGACGACAATTATTACCGCGCATTTAACATAGAGAATTACAAATTATAGCGATGATACTGAAAGATTTTTTCGAAAAAGACATTAACCGTCCAATAGAAACGGTTATCAAGGCCGATGATCAAGAGCACATTCTTGACGAAGTGGTGGAATATGTGGTGACCAAAGAGGTTGCCAAAAAAATCCGTGATTTCTTTTCGGCATACAACGATTACAAGGGCGCCAACGGAGTGTGGATATCTGGCTTCTTTGGCAGTGGCAAATCCCACCTATTGAAAATTCTTTCCTATGTACTGGAGAATCGCGAGTACAATGGGTTCAAACTGGGTGAGTTGTTCGCTCAAAAAATTGAAAATGATTCCATCCTGAAAGCGGACATCATCAATGCTTCACACATTAAGTCCGAATCCATTTTGTTTAACATTGACCAACAGGCACAGATCACCACCAAACAGGAAGAAGACGCCCTGCTGAATGTCTTTTACAAGGTCTTTAACGACCATTTGGGCTATTATGGCGCAGTAAGACACGTGGCTGAATTTGAGCGCTGGATCGACCAAGAAGGTCTATACAAGCAGTTTCAGGAAGAATTTGAACGACAGACTGGGAATTTCTGGTCTAATGCCCGTAGGAAATACTTTTCGCCCAAGGTAAAGGAAGGTATCGGAATTGCTCTTGCCAAACTAATGGGCAGAAAGCCCGAAGACTACCAGAACATCATCGACACGATCCGCATTGATTCCAAAGTGTCGGTGGATGATTTCTGCAATAAGGTGCAGGAGTACATTAAAACCCAGCCCAAGGGCTTTAGGCTGAATTTCTTTGTCGATGAAGTGGGGCAGTACATTTCGGATAACACCAAACTGATGCTCAACCTACAGACCATTGCCGAAACCCTTGCCTTAAAAACCAAAGGGGATTCGTGGATTCTGGTAACCTCGCAGGAAGACATCGAAAGTGTGGTGGGGGATATGAACAAGGCGCAATTAAACGACTTTTCACGCATTCAGGCACGATTTAAGACCAAGATACCCCTGACGTCAGCCAACGTGGACGAAGTCATAGAAAAAAGGCTGCTGAGCAAAACCGAAACCGCCACCGATATTCTTAAAAAAGTTTGGATGCGGGATCAGTCAAAGATGGAAACCCTGCTTGCGTTTTCACAAGTGGGCGTTCAATTCAAAGGCTATCATAGCGACGCGGATTTCATCAATAAGTATCCCTTTGTATCATACCAATTTGACCTGTTCCAGCAATGCATCAAGGCGCTGTCTACCCACAACGCTTTCCAAGGCAAACACGCTTCCGTAGGTGAACGGTCTATGCTGGGAGTGTTTCAACACGTGATCCAACAAATTGAAACCAAAGACCAGAGTGCGTTAGTCAGTTTTGACTTGCTGTTCGAAGGATTGCGTTCGACCATTCGTGGGGAACTGCAAAGCGCCATCATCCTTGCTGAAAGACAGGTAGACGATGATTTTGCCGTGAAAGTCCTGAAAGCACTGTTTATGGTTAAGTTTTTCAGCAATTTCAAGACCACCCCGCGTAATATATCTATTCTGATGATCGACAGCATTAATGTCGACCTGAAGGAACACGACCAGCGGGTAAATCTTGCCCTCGCTCTGCTGGAAAACCAGACGTACATCCAACGCAGCGGTGAATTGTACGAATACCTGACCGATGATGAAAAGGATATTGAAACAGCCATTAAAGCGACGGAAATAGATGACGGACAGGTTACTCAGATGTTTAAAGAGATCATATTCGACACCATCATCGCGGAAAATAAAATTGAATTTCTGGATAACAGGCAGGATTACGAATATACCAGTAAGATTGACGGCACTATATTGGGCAGGGAGAAAGAACTGGTGGTGGAGATCATCACGCCAAATTTCAGAGATCACGACAGGGAAGACTTCTTCAAATCCCAGACAATGGGTTACAGCACGCTGCTGATGATGGTCTTGCCAGAGGACGAACATATGTTGATGGACATCAGAATGTACCTGAAAACCGAAAAGTACATCCGTCAGAACCAATCCACAACCAACAAGGAAAACGTCAAGCGTATCCTTTACGATAAGGCTCAACAAAATATTACACGCAGGGCGAGCCTTGTGAATCTGTTACGGCGTTCGCTTGGTGAGTCGGATGTCTATATGAACGGGATGAAGCAGGATTTTGGCACGGCATCGGACGGAAAGAACAAACTGGTGAAGGCATTCCAGAATCTTGTGAAACTGGCGTACCCAAACTTGAAAATGTTGGGAAAGACCCAATTTTCTGAAGATACTATCAAATCAATCATCCGAAGCACCCAAGATGACCTGTTTGGCACGGATGAATCCACGATGTCCGAAGCGGAAAGTGAAGTTCTGAACGTCATCCAGCGAAGGAAACAACAATCCGATAGAACTTCATTAAGCGATCTGCGGGATCATTTTGCCCGCCGACCCTACGGCTGGTATAACAACGCCATCTGGAGCCTTGTGGCAAAACTATACAAACGCGGCAAGGTAGAACTTCAACAGGATTCCAACCTGCTGGAAGATGATGATGTATTATTAGCCCTGACCAATAACAGGTATTATACCAATACGCTTCTTTTACCACAGGTTGACATTGACCCGAAACTAATCAAGGAATTGGCAACGGTTTATAACGATTTCTTCGACGAACCCTGCCCTGCAAAAGAAGCCAAAGATGTTGCAAATGCCTTCAAGGATAAACTTAAAGAAGAACTGGTGTGGCTCAACCAACTTCTGATGAACAAAGATTCCTATCCATTTTTGGATGTGTTAGCGCCTGTTGCAGATTTCATTGATAATCTCAGCAAAAAGGACTACACTCATTACCTGTCCAATGTGAAAAGTTTTGAAGATGAACTGCTGGACTTTAAGGAACGTATCATTGATCCGATCAAACGGTTTTGGAACGGTGAGCAGAAAAAGATATATGATTCAATCCGTGTATTATTAACGGGGAGCCAATCCAATCTGGAATATGTGGAAGGGGATGAACTTGTTATCCTCCGGAGTGTAATGGATCATAAACAGCCCTATAAGGGGGACATTATTAAAGACGCTAAAGCAGCTAAGGATGAGCTGGGTAGGAAAATGCTAAAACTCATTGAAGATGAAAAGGCGCTTACCAAGGAGAGGATTGAATCAGCCATAGAGCGTCTGAAGTCGCACGAGGACTTCAATAAACTGGACGCTGACAAACAAAAAATGTTGTTGAAACCATTTGAGGATGAACTAAACAAGTTGAAGGATCAACGTTTCATT
>Ga0172366_10001216_pt1 | contig 19967 bp, 26 predicted proteins | sample LakKivSesite69cm_FD_114533 | JGI IMG/M metagenome (GOLD analysis project Ga0172366, IMG submission 114533) | Sediment microbial communities from Lake Kivu, Rwanda - Sediment site 69cm | ecosystem: Environmental > Aquatic > Freshwater > Lake > Sediment | place: Rwanda: Western Province, Lake...
AGATGCTGCTTGCGCTTGCCCGTGAGCGGAACCTGGTCGTGACCGGCGGTAGCGACTGGCACGGCTGGTTCAGCGGCTCCTACCCGGGCTGGAAGTACCCGCTTGAGCATGTGAACACGCTGCTTTCTCGCCTCGACCAGCCGCCGCTCGCGGAATGAGAAAGGCAGCCGCGAACGCCTACAGATTCTTGAACTCTTCCGGCATCTTCGCGCCCGGGCAGGTCGTGTGCGAGGTCGGCACATCGCGGTGGTAGATAACCCGTGCCGACGCGAAGTAGTCCTTCAGCAGCGCGATGAGCTCGCGCAGCGCGGCTAGTTGCTCCGCCGTCGGCTCAACGCGATTGAAGTCCCCCACCAGGCAGATGCCGACGCTGGTGAGGTTCGCGCCCCGCGAGTGGTAGCTCACCGTAGAGAGCGCGTTGGTCTTATAGACGGTGCCGTCCTTGGCGATTACGTAGTGGTAGCCGATGCCGGGCCAGCCGCACACCCAGGTGTGGTAGCGGGCGAAGCTCTCCGGGGTCCCCCCGCGAGTGCCGGAATGGTGCAGCACCAGATGCGTGATCGCATTCAGCGGACGGCTGGCATAGCGCCGTCGCGGATGGCGCGGAAGCTGGTCGCGTATGTCAATGATCCGCACGCTCGCTCAACTCTCCTTCGCCGTCTGCCATCGCCGGTGAAGATTCATCAGCAGGGAGCTCGCGCTCTCCACTTCGTGCGTGAGTGACGCCAGCTCTTTGCTCAGCTCCGAGCTGGCGGCTTCGTGAGACTGCCGGATCTCCGCGAGCGCCCGCAAGAACTCCCGACGCTCCTCCCGCAGCGCGGAAAGGAAAGCGTCCCGCTGCTCCTGGTTAGTTCTGGTAAGCGAGGGAATGAGCGAGCGCAACAGATACCACGCGAAGAGGACCGCCAGTCCCCCGCCGACACCGACATTGGAAATTAGAATCGCCCACTCGGTCATGGCATGTATCGCTTCTGGCTCTTGTGCGGACTAGCCCTTTCGCGAAACCACCGCGGCTTCAATCAGCAGGTTGAGCAGGCTGTCCTTGACCTCGCCGACGTAGCGCTCCCGGAAGCGGCGGAAGACCTCCTTTCGGGCGTCATCACCGGTCAGCCCTTCGCCGCGCACATCGACCACCAGTTGAAACAGCAGCGCCATCTCCTGCTCGTAGATGGCGAAGAGGATGTGAAGCAGCAGCTTCACTACGGTCTTTCCCAGTTTCGTCATATCCATCATGTTCGCTCCTTATTCCCCGGCGAGCTCCGCCCAGAAGAGGCAGTCGAGCGTGCCGGAGAAGTCCGTATCCGGAAGTTCTGCGGGAAGCTCGGTGGCTGTTCCCGCCTGATAGGTGCCCGCGCCCGGGCAATCGAATCCACTCGCAGCCACCTGTCCCAGAAGGTAGCCGCCGTCCCCGCTGTAGCTGTAAAGCACCGCCAGGAAGTGCTGACCGGCGGGAAGCTCCACCGCATCCGCAAGCGCAAAGCTGTGCACACTGCCGCTTCCGAGCTGCGTCAGGTCGTTGAACGAGAACGGGCCGAAGCGCAGTTCCCGCGTGAAGCCGTCATCGTCATCGTTGCGCCGGTACAGTGCAATCTCGCCCAGCGCCAGATTGTCATCGGGGGAGCCGCTCTTCTCCACGGCGAGATAGACGCGCAGGAGACTCATCCAGCCGGCGGCTTCGAGCGGGTGCAGGAAGATCGTGCTGCCCGCGAGCGCGGCAAGTTCGGTGTCCGACTGGGGCGTGCGCGGATTCGGCAGATGCGCAAGCTGCGCCGGCAGCAGGAGAATCGTCTGCCCTGCCTGGCCGGCCGCAAGTCCCTTCTCGCCCGTGATGATCACTTCACCATCGAGGCTGCTTCCCCCCGGCGTCCGCAAGCCTGTCACACCGCTTGGGTTGAAATTGTCGCCGCCTTGAGGGGCACCGAAGTAGGACTCGCGAGGGGAAAGCTCCGCCACCGGTCCGTGCACCTTCTTCCGCTCCCCATCCAGGCGACGCTGCACCACCTTCCCCACGCTCTGCTCCAGGTCGTTGCGAAAGCTCACCGCAGCACCTCCGCGTTGAAATCGGCACCGAAAACGCGCGTGAGTCGCGGCGTCAGCTCAACGCGCTCGACCAAGAAGTTCATCGAGTCGCCGGTGACCGGATGTTTCGCGCTCACCGTCTGCCCGACCCGCACCGTCGGATCGCCGATGCAAATAGCCTCGTAGCCGTAATACTCGGTGATTAGCTGCGCGAGCAGCGTGCGAGCCAGCTTCACCGCTTCGGTCTCCGCCAGTTCGTCTCCCACTTCCACTAGCAGCACCTGCGGTCCTGCGCCACCAGTTTTCTCAAGCAGCTCCGGATAGTAGAAATCCCCGTCCGGGTCGGTGTCCTGCACCGCCGCCTCGACGAGATACTCATCGTCTCCCAGAATGCGAATCTCGTTGAGCGCCAGACCGGGGTCGTCATCGTTGCTGACGCCGTCCTTCGCCGGCTTGACCCGCACCTTCAGGTAACGGAACCGCGCCGAGGACTCCAGCGGCAGGCGCACGCGAGAAAGCGGGCACAGCAACACCGTGGCATCGGCGGAAACCCGCTCGTAGTCCACATCGTCGGTGCTGCCGAGAAGCTCGTAGCCGTAGCTGAACTTGGAGTTCGCGCTGCTCTGCGAGTTCACATTCTTGGAATTGGCGGCCGTCAGCTCAATCGCGGAAACACGCGGCGGGTTGCCCTCGTCATCCAGCCCCAGGTCGAACTTCGCGAAGTCGTAGAACTCGTATTCGTAGGGGGCGTCGTGCCGACCGAATCCCGAGTTGTCGTCGCCATCCCGGATGAGTCCGGTGGTGCCCTCGCCGAAGACCTTCTCGCTACCGTCCCAGCGGAAAGTCTCGCCGACTCCCGCCTGCAAGTCCGTCAGCGCGGCGTTGAGCGCAAGATTCAACGGATGCGTCCTGCGCCCCCGCACCGCGACACGAGTGCAGATCTGCTCGCGGCTGCGCACACGATGAAGGCTCGCCACATTGATAAGCTCCCGCTCGGCAGTCTGTTGCTGCGTCAGCAGCTCGTGGGTGAACTTGCCGGGCTCGGAATCGAACCAGAAGCGGTAGTTGCGCGGCAGCCGCTCTGCGAGCGCACGGATGAAGTCGGCGACGCAGCCCTCGCCTTTCTCCCAGCGGACGCGCTGAAGGTCGGTGCCGATGTCCGGCAGGTCCATCTCTCCGACGGTAATCCCCGCTCCGCCTTTCTCGCGCTCATAAGCGAGCGCCTGCGCAAGCGCGGCGGCGGCGTCGCTGGTTCCTTCAAGATAGCAATAGACACTGCCGACCGTGGGACTCTCCGGCAGCGGGTCGCAGAAGCGAACGACGCCCGATGCCGGATATACGCGGTAGAAGTCGGGCGCGACCTCCTCGCCGCCGTCGTAAGCTCGTATGTCCCCGGGATGCCAGGCGCGTCGTGTGCCGTCGGGAGCGAATCCCTCGGGCGTGCTTACGGGATCGAATCCGTAGGTGTGGTCATCGGATTCGTCCGGCAGCGCCACCAGCGGCTGATTGGTGAGCTTCGCTGTCGTATCCCCTTCCAGCTCGACCGCGCAGAGCGTGTGGAGCAGGCGAAAGCAATGGTCGGTGGCGAAGATGCGGATGTGCTCCCCTTCCTCGCGGATGTCGGTGATGAAGCCGGCGAACAGAACCTCACTCGCGCCGCCCACCTTGCCGGTCAGACGTATCTCAGAGAACAGCGCCAGCGGATTCTCAGGTTCAAGCTCATCGAAGTATGAGAGGCTGCTCGCGGGAATCCGGCAAGCCAGCGTGGCTGCAACGTCTTTCCGGTCGCGAATGAGCGAGAAGCCGTTTTGCGCCAGCGGGAGCCCGGCCCATTCGCCGCTCTCCAGATGCGAGCTGCGCACCTCCAGCACATACTGAACGAGCGTGACCGGGCTCTTGAGCTGCTCCACCGTGTCCGGGGTGAAAGCCATCAGTCGCGTTCCCTCCAGTTGACGCTGCCGACGGCACCGAAGTCGGTGAAGTCGCCGTTCGCCACCACCAGCGCCTGTAGCTCCGTCGGCAGATCGGCGGTGCCGCCGCCGTACTCGTCGCTCGCCGGAATTCCCGGCTGAAACTGCAGTGCGAAGAGCTGATACGCCTTCATCGTCTTCTGCTCGAAGACGATCAGCTCCACCCCTTGCTCCACCGCCCAGATGAGCTGCGTGCGAAGAGTGCGCTCGTACGTGTCTTCATTGGCAAGCTGAACCGCTGGCAGCGCGATCACCGCGCGGGTGGGGAAACAGGAAGAGCTGAAGCGGACGATGTGCGGATTGCCTTTCAGGTCGTCCGCCACTGCGAAGTTGTCGCCGTGAGCGAGATAGAATCCGACCGGGTTCGCGTCAATCGCGTCGTTCAGCGTGGGTCCAAACCAGAATCGGAGCATAGTCTCCTCCTATGGAAGCTCGCGCTTCAGCCTCTCGGCGAGAGCGGCCTCTATCGCCTGCGTCGCCGGGATGAGGTCGACGGCGCTGGCTTGTCTTTCCCTCACCGCTCGCGCTGCCGTCCGCTCGGTGCCTTGCGGCGCCACCTGCTGGTAGCTGGCGACCACAGGGAAGTACCCCTGGGGAAGCGGCGTAAGCTCCGGCAGGTTCAGGCGGCGCGGCTTGAGCGCACGCGAGACCGCCGAAAACAGGCTGTCCACCAGGGCGACTCCAGCGCCTCCGACGAAGCTCGTGAGCACCGATGCCCCCAGCGAGCGCACCAGGAGCTTCTCCCATTGCCTGCCGGCCTCGCGCTCGATTGTGCTGCGAAGGGTCCGCTCCAGCGGCTCCAGCCCGCTGCCACGCGCCAGGTAATAACCCGCGCGCCGAGCCCAGCTGTCAACATTCAATCCCAGGAATCTCTCCGTCTCGCCCTGCGTGAAAACACCGGTCGGTCGCAGCTCACCCACTCTACGATCGGTAAGAGCTCGCCAGATGTCATCCATCCGCGAAGCAAGCTCGCTCACACGCGATGCCAGCTCCGCAAGCTCGTCGTCCCTGCTGTCCCAGTCGAGTCCAGCCATCATCTATCCAAAGAAGCCTGCAAGCCCCGAATCCGCTGCTGGCGAATCTCCCAGATGGTGCGTCGTCGGTTCGGGAGCACCAGCACTACTCAGCGCCAGCAGCTCTCTCGGCGTCAGCAGTTCCAGGCACCGTGCCGTGGTAACGCCCAGAAACGCGCTGACGCGCGCCACCAGCGCCGGAAGTTCCGGCTGAAGCAGCAGCTCCCACGCTGCCAGCGCTTGCTCGCTCATCGCGCGAGTCCCTCCACGTGAACCAGCTCCTTGAGCGGCATCTTACTGAACTCCTGGCGGTATGCAGCGAGGACCACCCGCACGGCATCGGCAGGGCTGAATTCCCCGAGCACGATTTCTTCCGGCTCACCGGTGAGAAGCGCCAGCGCCTGGGTCAACTCCTCCGAGCCGACCGCCACCGCCTCGAATAGGGCCTGCACCAGCTTCTTCTTCGACAGCTCGTCCCAGCCCAGCCTTTGCAGCACCTCGCCGATAAGTCCGAGCACAATCAGCGCCCGCTTCAGGTTCAAGGGCCTCACGGTGACGATGCGTCCGCCAGCGAGTCTCAGCTTCGCACCGCCGCCTCCGAGAGAGAGCGCGTTCAGCCGCGAGCCTAATCCGCGCAGACGACTGAGCCATTCTTTCTTCACTGCCGCACTCCCATGTGCGACATCGTCGCGCCATAAACCCGCAGATACCCGAAGGGCGACGCCGGGAAGTTCGGGTCCGCCAGGCAGCGTCCGACCAGGGGCACGCTTGCCAGCTCCTCCGGCTCCACGCCGAAGGCGCCGCTCGCATCCAGCTCGACCTTGCGCAGCACGATAGAAAGGACGCTCTCGCCGTCGGGATACCGGTGCAGAAGCTCCACCTGCGCGGTTACTGGCGCCTGCGCCGCCAGCGAAACCTCTTTGCTGTTCGGGAAGACGTGGCTGTATCCCACCCAAAGCAGCTCCCCCGGCGAGATGCTGCTGTCGGGCAGCAGGCTCAGCCGCCGATTCGGCATATCGAAACTGTAGTCCACCCCTTCGGCATAGGTGATCAAGCCGTCGGCGCTCTTCACGATGGGGGAGGTCGCGGGAACGTACTTCATTAGCGTCGGGAAGTTGGGGAGCAGCCGGAGGTATTCAATCACCGCGTTTTGCCCTCCCGCTACCGCACTCATGGCGCGACCGCTGAGGAAGTACGCCAGCGCGGGCGGCGCCACCTCCTTCACGCGCAAGGAGAGAGTGAAGCTCCGGCGCATCGGCAACAGGTGCTGCACCGCGAACTCGCCATCCTCGACCGTCTCCACGGGCATCCGCTCGACCGCCTTCGTAAGCTCGACGTCGGTCGCGATGCCCATCTGCTGGTCATCTATGTAGAGTTCCACCTCACCGAGAGTCAAAGCCTGAAAGTTCACACTCATAATCGCATCTCCTTAGTCCACCGGAAGGTTGAAGCTCAGCGCCAGCGCCCGCACCACATGCACCGCCAGTTCGGGGTGCTCCGCCAGGTGCAGCTCCCTGCTCTCCAGATCGCGAAAGGCGATGTAGCCCGTGACGGGAGATTCCAGATCCGCCTCCCGGTAACAGGGAACGAAAAAAGTGCCCTCCGGCCAGTGCCGCAAAGCCCCCAGGGCGTAATCCGCCAGCTCCCGCACCTGATTGCGATTGTTCCGCGCGTCCAGGCAGTAGATCTCGAACACCGCGCCTGACAGCACCCCCCTCGGCTTGAGCTTCAGGGAACGTTCCTGCTGCCATCGCACCCGGTAGGACGGCAGCTCCATCTCTTCGTCCTTCATGAAGGCGATCGGCGCCTTCGCAGAAAGCTCTTGATTCAGCCAGCGGTTCACGCTGTAGATGGTCCCACCGATCATGCGAGCACCTTCCTTCCCAGAACGAGCTTGAGCTGCACCGCACCGAAGAGGACCGGCGCCATCACTCGGGTGACCGCGTATTCCTCACCCTCGATGACCAGGAAGTCGCCGACTCCAACCTGCGTGTCCGCAACCGTGACCACCCGCTTGTAGCCGACCAGCTCGCGCGCCCCGGCAACGACCTCGCCTTCAGCCACCCCGCTTTGGCGGGGCTCATCCAGGACAATGGGCATGGGCACAATCTCGGTGTCGCTGTACACCGCCTCGGGCGGCTCGCCCTTCACCGGGTCTCCGCCGCTTTGCTCGTAGGTGCGCACATATATCTTGCTTGCGCTGCCACCAAGGTAGCTCACCAGTTCCCGAAAAACCCTCGAAAGCTCGCTGCCCGTCATCTCAGTGGGGGAAGTCCTCCGGTAGATTGAATGGAAGCTCGTATGAAGTTGTGAGGTCCACTATCTCCTCCTCAAGTCGCCGACTCACCTGCGAAAGGTCCACATTCACCCCTGCAAGCTGCGCCTTGACCGCTAGCCGTGCTCGTGAAGCCTTGAGAATGCGCGTGAGTTCAATCAGTACCGCGCGCATGTCCACAAGATGAACCAGCGCCATAACCTCTGCACCCTCAGCAACAGGTCCCACCAGAGTGACGCGCCCGTGCAGGGTGTCAACGGATTCCCCGGGCCCGAGTTCATGACCGCTCTCGCTGATGAGGAGCATCGTGGCGCCGTCCTGCCAGTGTCCTATCCCCGCGTAGTACTCCTCAAGATTCGGGGAGACATCGTTGTCCTTCTTCAGCGTGAGGAGCAGGAAGCACGTATCATCAGCCACGCGATAGCTCACACCGGACCTTGCGAGCTCCCTTGCCAGCGAGGAACTCATCTGATGTATCAGATGCCCCTTCATGATTGTCACAAGCTCGTCATCGGTGAAGAGCGGCTGGCTCTCCCCCCGCTCGCCGAAGAAGGCACGGATGTATTCAAGATTGGTCTTCATCGTTTTCCCCGCTCATCGGACGGAGCGCTGAAGAGACTCCGCCCGTTCGGTCAGGCACCCGGCGCGGCGTTGAGCGTTCTCAATTCGAAGCCGCGCCGGGCGAAGCGAAGCGCCGTCCGCTCGTCCACCTGCGCCTGTCCCTCCTCGAACCAGACACCCATCAGTTCTCCTGTGTAGTGCTGGTTCCGCAGCTTCACCTCGAACACTGCGTCCTGCGGCTTGAGGAGTCCGAGCGCCGCCAGATAGGGTTCCGGCGGGCACTCGAGCACCCTGCAGGCCAGGCGAATGTAACCTTCGGCTCTCCGCATTCTCAACTCACCTACTCATGGATGCCCTTTAGCCGGGCCGCCGCCTGTGGATTGAACAGTGCCAGGCCCACGTACCACTCAATCAGGGTGCGATAGACCGGCGGATTGGGGATCAGCCCCAGGTCCTCCACCTGAATGCCGCCGTTGGTCAGCCCGCAGAGGAACTCCTCGGCTCCATAGCGGACCGCGTAGATGGACGAGCACTCGGTTTCCGTCCCTTCGGTCTCGTCGAATCCGAGAATCTCCGCGTTCAGGTTGTCCTTTCCCACCACCTTGACCGGAATGCCGTCGTAGTAGGTGTGGACTTTGCCCGCGGCATCCATCTCCACGGTGACGATCTCCAGGTCGCGCGCCAGCGAGATGAGCTTGCGACGGTTGACCTTGTTCATGTAGATGGCGTCGGGGCCGCCCCACACGGCATCAATGAGCGCGTCGACGTAGTCAAGGTTGAGCACGTCGCCGTTTCCGGAGCCGTCGTTCGCGGTGATGACCTGGTCGCCGGTCAGACGCTTCTGCAAGCCGTCGAACGAGTTGGTGTCCACCGTGGAATCGCCCTCGAAGAACTCGCGGGTGAATCCCAGTGCCAGCGCCTTCACCTTCAGGCGCGTTTGCAGCGCGCGCTGATCGTTGATTGACCCGCGCACCTGCTGGAGATAACGGTCCACGTCCACCACGCCGCCGTAGATGACCAGGCTTTCGCTCTCCTGGTTCACCGCGCCGGCGGATTCGGTGTAGCTGTCGTTGACCGCACGGAATTCGACTCCCGGGAGCACCGCTTCCTGGTTGTACTTGAAGGAATTCCCCTTCACCTCGATAAAGGGCAGGTCCTCCAGTACCGGCGAGTACTCCCCGAAGGTCTCGATTACACCTCTGCGGAGATAATCGGTTTCAAGCTTGGCTGCTTCAGCCAGCGTAAGTGCCATGTTCAGTTCCTCCTGGAATTCCCACTAAACGTGGGGAGATCTGGTGCCGTAGCCGAGCCGGAGATAGTCGCTGGCATCGAGCTCCTCCCGAGGGGACGCGATGCGCGGGGCCTCCAGGCCCTGCGGGAAGATGGTGGAGATTCTCTCCGCCACCTTGCGCTCGACCAGCTCCTCGATGGAAGGCTTCCCGCCCTCCTCCGAGGCGCCTCCAGAGTCGTTGCTTGCCGGCGACGCATCATCAGTCTGCGACGCCCGGCTCGCCGGTGCTTCGACCTCCGGCTCCGCCACGGCTGCATCTATTGCTTCGTCCTCGGAAACGGAGCCGCCGTCCGTGGATTCCGTTGCCTTCGGCAGATCTTTCGATTCTGTCGGGTCCATAACCTTCTTCAAGTCCTTTGCCACGATTGCACTCCTCTCGGGTCTCCTCACGACTCGTCGAGCGTCGTCAGCGCCGCGTCAGAGGTCAGGCCGGCCTCCTTCGCCAGAAGCTCTCGCTTCAGCCGCGTTAGCTTCTCGCTCTCACTGAAGTGAAGGTCAGGCTCGTAGACCAGGCGCGGAGAGCAAGCGGTCGCCTCTTCCCGCGTGATGCGCCCGAGCTTCGCCCCGCCCTCGAGGACCATCTGGAGAAAGCGCTCGATGGCGCTCCCGAGAGTGCGGCGCTTGTTCTTCGCCGCGTTGATGAGCGGCTCGTAGAGTATGGAAAGCGCGAAGCCAGAAAGCGGCCCCACGCTCGTCAGCTTCTCCGGGCTCATCATCACGACGCCGGTCAGGTGAGTCAGCGCCTGCTTCAACTCCTCGATGTGGGTCTGCACCACGCTCACGTCGCTGTCGTTGACCAGGTACTCAAGCTGCGCCCCTTCTCCGAGCACGGAGACTATCTGCGTGTCGTCGAGCTGGTCCTGCACCAGTCGCCCGTTGACGTTCTTCAGGATGGCGTTCATGGTGCGGCTGATGTTGCGCGAACGCTGGCTCACCTTCCAGTTAATGTCGTCGAGAATCGGCGTCAGCGCCGCAAGCTCGCTCTCCCCGAACTTCTCCCCCAGCCGGGGGCGGTTTCTCAGGTGCACCGTCGGGATGAAGCCGAACCGGTTCGGCAGCTCACGCTCGATCGCCAGCGGCTGCGCCCGTCCCCCTCCGAGAACGGCGATGGACAGAAGCTTCTCGCGCATCCGGAGCCGGCTTCCCGCCTGCACCTCGTCCCGGTAGTGAACCAGACGCTCGGGGAAGATGTCTTCCCGGTGCAGCCTGAGCGCTCCCGCCGGGTCCCAGTACCGGGATTCCTGGCGCAGGAAGCGGACACGGCTGATGTCTCGCGGCTCATGTTCGTAGTCGAATCCCTCGGCGGGAATCAGCGAAAACGTCAGGGGAAACGAAGCTTCGGGCGTGTCCACCAAGCGAAGCAGCACATCGCCGAAGAGCAAAGCCTCCCGGGTGATGTTCGCGAGCTGGCGCAAGAACTGCGAATGCAGAAGGAAGCCGCCCAGAAACGTGAGGGCGGGGCTGCCGCCTGAGGTCCCCCTGGGGGTCTCGCCGCGCGAAGAGACCATCGCTTCCGCCAGGGCGACGCCGCGCACGCGGTCGAAGCTGAAAGCTGAAAGCCGGTCTATGAGGAGCCTTGCGTAGTTGATGTAGATGCTCGGCGGCGTTACCGAGGGAGAATAGCCGTTACCGCGCGCCCACTCCGCGACCCGACGGTAGATTGTGCCGTCGTAGTAGGAGCCGAGGAAACGCAATCGAGCCTGCCTTTCCAGCCAGCCCTCGCGATAGGCGGGAGTGTCAATGAACGATGCCGCCGAACGGCTAGTTTCAGCTAGCCCGTTCCCTTTTCGCCAAGAGAGAATTCCCATCAGTCGTTACTCGAACGCACCCGCAAACAGGTTTACCATCCACTAGTAGTATAGCAAGACGAGAGCAAACTAGGAACCTCTAATGGCAAGTATCGTCCTATATTATGGCAAACTACGGCCGGTCTCCGCTCTGCCGCGTCCTTGCGCCTCTCCGTTGCGCATTTGCCGGACACCGGTTATCATAGGCACTGGTGGACCTATCGCTGCTGACCAAACGCATCCTGGTGGTTGACGACGAAGAGCTGATTCGCGAGGTCATCGCCAAGAAGGTCGAGACTTCGCTCGGATACGAGGCGATCGAGGCGAGCAACGGCAAGGAAGCTCTGGCAAGGATCGAGGACAGCCCCCCTGACCTTATCATCACCGACCTGCGGATGCCGGAGATGGACGGACTGCAACTGCTGAGCGAGATTCGCGCCCAGCACCGCACGACCCCGGTGATCATCCTCACCGGCTACGGAAGCATGGAGGATGCGATGGCGGCGATTCGCCTGGGGGCCTCCAGCTTCTTGCGCAAGCCCTTCGACATCAATGAGGTGATCGCCCTCGTTGAGAACATCTTCACGGTTCAACAGGAGCAGGTTGACATCAAGGATATGACTCCCTTCATCCGCAACCAGAGCTTCACCATGAAGATCCCCAACAGCTACCTCTACCTGAGCAAGGCGATCAGCTATGTCTTCGCCACCATCAGGAACAACTGGGAGATACAGCCCGCCGACCTCAACGATCTCAAGGTGGCTCTCTACGAGGCCCTGCTAAACGCTTTCGAGCACGGCAACCTCCGGGTGAACAAGGCGACCAAGGAGCGCTGTCTCCTTGCCGGGCACCACGTCTATCGCAAGTACTTGCTGGAGCAGATGAATCTGGAGGAGAACCGGCGCAAGTCGATAACCGTCTTTGTCAGCGTTGATCCCATCCGCGCCGAGATCAAAGTCCTCGACGAAGGAGCCGGGTTCGACTACAGCCAGGTCTATGAGAGTCTTGACACGGAGACGTTCCTGAGAACCTATGGTCGCGGGCTGTTCCTCATCAAGACGCTGATGGACGAAGTCTCGTTCAGCGGCCGGGGAAGCATGATTCGCATCCTTAAGTACCGTCCCCGGATTCCCGCCGATGCTGAAGAAGAATGGGGAATCCCGACCGAGGAGCCATGCCCCCCCGGCGCCTAGCCGCGGAAGAACAGGTAGATGAGAAACAGGATGATGAGCGCGAGCAGCAGGTTCAGCGAGCCGGTCAGAACCCGGTCGAAACGGGCCTCGGGCGCCAGCTGGTAGACGCGCTCCCCCAGGTCCAGTCTGACCATATCCCGCCTCAGAAGCGGGCGATGGCAGTCCATGCAGACCAGGTTCTTCGGGTCGTTGGGTGCACCGCAGTCCACGCAGTAGATGACCGCTCCCTGCGCTTTCGCCACCGCCTTCGCTTCCGGCAACGCTTCCTCTTCCGGAGGAGCCGGCTCCACTGGCAGCCTCGCATCCACCGCCAGCAGGTCACGCTGGAACTCGCGCGCATTCTGATAGCGGTCACGCGTCGACTTCGCCAGTGCATGCTTGAGCATCTGTTCCATCGACCCCGGCAGGTCGGGGTCGTAGAAGCGCACCGGCGGCGGCGTCAGATTCACCACGTTGTACATAATCGCCGTGATGGTGTCGCCGTCAAACGGCTTGTGGCGCGTTAGCAGCTCGTAGAGCACCACTCCCAGAGAAAACAGGTCGGAAGAGAACGAAAGCTCCTCCCCCCGTACCTGCTCGGGAGACATGTAGTTCGGCGTCCCGACTACGGTTCCCGTACGGCTTATCGTCGCATCGGTCAGGATGCGCGCGATGCCGAAGTCAGCCAGCTTCACCGTGCCGGAGGGGAGCTTCACCACGTTGGCGGGCTTGATGTCCCGGTGGATGACTCCCTGAGTGTGGCAGGCCGCCAGCCCCGACAGCACCTGCACTCCGATGTCAATGACCTCGGCCAGACTGAAGCTCACCCCCATCTCCAGAAGCTCCTTCAGGTTGGGGCCGTCCAAGAACTCCATGGCGATGTACTCCTGCCCGTTGAAGGTGCCGATTTCGCGAACGCCGACCACGTTCTCGTGCTCGATGGTCGTAAGGATTGAAGCTTCTTTCTCGAAGCGCCGTCGCAGCTCTTCCTGCTGGTCGGCGGCGAGCGTGGTATCCGGGTAGAACACCTTCAGGGCAACGATGCTGCCATCCCGGTCGTCTCGCGCGCGATGGACGCGCCCCATCGACCCCTGCCCAATGAGCTCAAGGAGCTCGAAATGACCGACAGCGCCCTCAGCCATAGCCTGCTGATTATAACGCAGGAAGACGCCGCCGCCCCCCGCGACGAAAGCAACTACAGCCGCTCCGGCTCGCGGCTACTTCTCCGCCTCCTCATTCTCGCCGAGCGCAGTATCGATGGCGCGGGTCACCAGCTCCCTGGCACGCTCCGGGTCATCGGTCAGTGAATCGGCCACCGCGGCGAGTTCTTCCTCTCCGACATCGGATGAAAGTAGCAGCACGAGGACCCCTCGGTCGGTCAGGCGGCGCACAATGCTGATGCGCCCGGGCTGCTCGATGTCCTCTGTCTCCTCGAAGAACTTGGGACCGCGAGCTTGAAAGATGGAGATGAGCTGGCGCTTCTCCGGGTTGACCAGCTCGAGGTGGAATATCAGGTCTCCCTGGAAGAACACCACGCGCACCTCGGCAAGCGAGAACCCTTCCGGCGGCTGCGCGGGAATCAGCGGCAGGAAGCCCTCGTCCTCCAGCAACTCCGCCTGAGCGGTCTTTCCCGCTTCGCCTGCGACTCCCGATACAGAGGCTTTCGGCTCCTCCGGCGGGCGCTCTCCGCGTCCAGGCTTCGCCCCCGGCATCATCCTGCGGAAACGCCTCAGCCGCTCCTTCTCGGTCGCCTGGGGCGGGCCCGGCGGTCCGATGACACGCCAGTTCGGAGGCACTTCGAAGAACTCCGGCGTGAAGTAGTCGGGCGAGACGACTTCCACTTTGGAAAGCGCCAGCGCCATCCACTTCCGCCCACCCGGTGCCCTTATGGTTATCGTCCGCGGAAGGCAGTCTCGGGTGTCGACGAGAAGCTCGAAAGGCTGACTCCTGTCCGGAGCGTAAATGCGCACCAGCTTCTCGCCCTGCTTCCCCGGAGGCACCTCGGACACCGCCAGCTCTCCGCTGCCGCGGCCTCGTTCGAGGAACGCCTCCACCATTGCGAAGATGGGGCCGACCCGCGGCCTGCCCAGAACCAGTGCCTCCTTTCGCTCGCTGATCAACTGGATGTTCTGCTGCCCCTTCTCCAAGATATACCAGGTCCCCGCTTCGCCGCGCGTCACCACCGGCTCCAGACGAATCTCATCCGGAGGGCGGCGATAGAGCAGCAGCTCCACGACTTCCTGCGGCTGCCCTCCATCGGGCATCCTTATGACGATATGAGCCGTGAAGTTGCTTTCCCGCAGCGCCCGAAGAGCCCGTTCAAGAACGTCCTTCGCCTGATCCCCGGTTTGTGCGAACGCAACCCAAGACAGAGCCAGCACCGCCCCCAAAGCACCGACAATCCAGGTTATGCTTCGCCGAAAACTCACCGGGGTCACCTCGCCTTGTTCCCATCCCGCTTCGAAGTTTCCGCTTCCGGGAGTTCCTTGAGGTGCGTTTCCTCATCAACCATCCCGTCCTCCTCGATGAGAGCCAGAAACCTATCCAGGTTCTCTGCCCACTCGGAACGGGCGCGTACGAACTCCAGCGCTTGATTATGTTCGCTCTGCACGAAATCGACGAAATTGCTCGGCACGACGGCCTCGTCGCCCGGCGTCAGCGCATCCCACGCCGCACCGCGGGAGCCGTGCATGGTCGCAACAGCCGGCAGCTCCTTGTAGACACCGCTGTTCCGCTGCAATCCCGAAAGCACCCCCGCCGTGATGACGACCGCGGCGATGAGCACCGCCGCAGCATAGGCGAGCTGCAAACGGCCGACCGCAAGGCGACGGCGCGGGCGCATCGCCGTGCGGATTCTGGTCGCCAGAGCGGGCGACGGCTGTACGCGTGCCGCCGCTTGCACCATGCGTTTCACTTCAACCTGAATCGCGTACTCGCGCCGGCAAACCGCACATTCCCGCAGATGGGCCTCCAGAGCCGACCTGTGAGCGGAGGCGCGCACTTCGCCGTCGGCAAGCGCACCCAGCCAGTTTCTCACTTCAGCGCATTTCATACGTCGTTACCTTCAAAACCGAACTCGCGGACCAGGATTTCTTTGATCCGCCGTCGGGCGTAAAAGATTCTCGACTGCACCGTTCCCAGAGGAACATGCAGGATTTCCGCGATCTCCTTATAGCTCATCCCTTCCAGGTCGCACAGGATAAGCGCATCTCTCTGATCCGGTTTCAACCGGCTGAGAGCGGCTCTCACCGTCTCCCGGCGGGTGCGGTGGGCCTCTGTCCCTTCCGGTCCCCGCTCGTCGACGTAGACCTCCAGGTGGCTATCCTCCATATCCACCTGCTGCAACCGCCGCTTCCGCAGGAGGTCGCGCAAATGGTTATGCGCGATGCTGAAGAGCCACGACTTGAACCGCTCCACGTTGCGCAGCCTTCCCACATTGTAGAAGGCTTTGACCAGGACCTCCTGTGTCACATCTTCCGCGGTCTCGCGCTGCCGCACCCGCGCGAGCACGAAGTTGAACACGCGGCTCTGATAGAGGAGCACGAGTTCACCGAAGGCGTCCTGGTCGCCCTTCTGGGAACGGCGCACCAGAACCGCCTCGGCGTCCTCGGCCCGGCTCCCCAGGCTGCGCCCGCGTTCAACCATCTGCTCGCAACTCAGCGCCAACGCCATCAATATAGACTGACGACTCCCGCCCATGGATGTTCAAGGCTAGAAAAGCCATCTCAGCTCCCCCATCACCGCGAAATCCGATGCGGTTTCCTCCAAGACATCCTCCGAGAAGCCTCCGGAGAATACGACTCCCTGCGAAAGCAGCTTGTGGAATCCCAGGAGAAGCTCCAGGCTATCCCGGTCGACCCACGGGCTGCCGGTCCGAAACGGGCACTGGCTGAAGTCGAGCTGACCGGTCAGCCGCCAGGTCGGCTTGAGCCGGTATTCGGCGCCGACCATTCCCGTCAGGATGCCGCCGGCGTCCAGTCCCGGGAAATCGCTTCCGCCGATGACTATGTAATTAAGGTTCGCGTAGCGCGCCCAGCGAGCGCCCAGACTCTCGTACGCCACCCCCATCCCCAGATCGAAGTCTCCAGAGCCCAGGCCGGTGCCGCTGTCGCCGGTTGGCAGCTTCACGCCCACGCGAACCGCCCATGCATGTGTCGGATGCGAACGCCCCAGCTCGTGCTTCCACTGCACGCTGACGTCCCCAAATCCCGGCTCGTCCGACGGGAAGTTGAGCATGGTGCCATCGCGCGTGCGCACGAAGTAGCGGAAGTCGTTCTCCGGATAGAACGGACGGTCGCCCTGCTTGAGCCCGAACCAGCCGTGCCAGGTGTAGATGATGTTGTCCATGATCCCGTGAGCATTCACCCGCACCGGCACTACCAGCGTGAACTCGCCCGTATCCGTCCCGCGGCGGTATTCCAGCTTGTACTCCCAGCTTTCGAGGTCAAGGTCGGTGAGCGCCCCGCCTTCGGTGTTCTTGATGATCGTGTTCGCGGCATCGAAGCGGAAGGCGAATTCGCTGCTTCCTGGCTTCAGTGTGCGAGCGCGCTCGGCGGGGAAGTTGAAGAAGAGCACATACAGCGGATGCTGATTCCGACCCGGAAGAGGCCCGAAGAAGCGCCCCGGCTCTGCGGGAGACTTCGGCATCTTCTCCTCCTCGGGCGGAGGCGGCTCCTCACCTTCCAGGACCGCGAGACCGGCAGAGACATCCTGCGCTTCATCCTCTCCAACCAGTCCAGCGGAGTCTCCGTCCGGCTGCTCCTGCTCCTCCGTCTCACCCGGGGATGCTGCGGCATCTTCCTTCACCGGGGCACCCGCGGCGGGAGCGGACTCCGACTCCTGTTGCTCCTCATCGGGACTCGCCGGCGCTTCTTCTGCGGGCGCCGCTTCCGTCTCGGGAGCCAGCTCAGCACGGAGAAAGCGGACGACCCCCTCGTCGGGCGCCGCCTCGTCGGCGCACAGGGCGACCATGGCGGAGCCGACCGCGAGCAGCGCTACGGCAAACGCAATCCCGAAAAACGCGGGAAGTCTCATCTCGCCGCAGATTTTACACGACGCCCGCCGCCACGGCAAACGCTCGCGGCGGTTTCACTTTGACATCGCGGCGTGTTATCCTATACATTCGCACGTGGTGGCGGCGTAGCTCAGGGGCAGAGCGAACGGCTCATAACCGTTAGGTCGGCGGTTCGAGACCGCCCGCCGCTACATCTCTTGTGACGAATGAGCGTGAGAATCTCACGCCGGGAGTTCGATAGCCTGCTGCGGGTTATCCTTCAGTTCTCCCCTCTGTGGGAGCATATCGCCGCGGAGGGCTATAGGCCGGAGCTGCCGCTTTACCTTCTCTTCTCCGGCGGGCCGGATTCGACCGCGCTGGCGCTTGCACTGATGGAGTTCCGACGGCTCGCGGAGTCACCGCCGGAATGGAAGGAGCTCCGACCCCTGTTCACCGAGCACAGCACCGCCGAGCTGGCGCGGCCTTTCCTCAGCCGACCGCGCAAGGTGGAGCTGACGCTTTTGCATCTCAACCACAGCATCAGGGGGAAAGCCGACGAGGAGGCGGAGTGGGTGCGCGGCTTCGCCGACCGGCATTCGCTCAACTGCGTCGTCGAGAAGGTCGATGTTCCCGCGCTCGCTCACGCGCAGAAGCACAGTCTCGAAGCGGTCGGGCGCCGGGAACGGTACCGGCTGCTGAATCTTCATCTGGCGACCGACGAGAACTCGCTCGGATTTACCGCGCACACGCTGGACGACCACGCGGAGAGCGTGCTGTTCAATCTGGTGGAGCAAACCGGACTGGGCGGCCTTCTCGGCATCGCGCCGGCGCTGCACGGGCGCATTCTGCGACCTTTCCTCACCGTGTCCAAGCAGGAGCTCAACGAGTTCCTTCTCCGCAGAGGGCAGGTCTTCCTCACTGACGAAAGCAACCTGGTGCCCGACCGACCGCGGACGTTTCTCCGCCACGAGATTCTGCCGCGCCTCGAGGAGCTCAACCCCCGGGTGAAGGAGAACATCCTGGCCACCAGCGCTCATCTCGCCGACTACGAAGGGCTGTTCCAGTGGGCGCTGCACACGCTCACCAGCATCGCCGCGGCGGAAGACGTGCGGTTGCGTCAGCAAGTCGCGCTTCCGCTGATGCCGGGCACCAGATGCCACCTTCTGAGCGTGGCTCAGTGGAAGGAGGAGATACAGGAGAGCCTGAGCGTGATTCTCAATCCGATTCTGATAGCGTTCCGCCACACCGCGAGCTGGCGCGAAGCGACCGAACTCGCCCGGGCGATTCGGCGGGGGGAGCGCCTGATGCTGCGGGAATATCGGGGCACCGGCGGCATTCAGTTCCATCCCCCCACCAGCCTGCTTCTCCTCGTGGAAGCTGACGAGGAGCCCTCAGAGGTCGAGCTTGATGCCGGCGCGAAGCTGGACCCGCCCAACGCGGACATATCGTTGCGGAAGCTGAGCGGCGCCGGACTCGCAAGCGCCCTCAAGCGTTTGCGCAAGTGGGAGCGCTTCGTGGAGATGACGCATCCTCCTGAGTTTATGGCGCCGCGCGAGAGCGCCGTCTATGAAGCGGTCTTCTCGGCGCGTGTGCCGCTTCCGCTGCGCATCCGCAGATGGCGACGGGGTGAACGCATCACCATCGCCGGCGGCGGCTCGGCGAAGCTGTCAGATGTCTTCACCGACCGCAAGATCCCGCTGCTTCTGCGGACATACTGGCCCGTGGTTGCCGATGCCTGTGGCAATGTGCTCTGGCTTCCTGGAGTCGTGCGAGGACGAATCGGCCGCACCGGTCCGAGCGCGAAGTACGGCTTCCTCCTTCAATGGCGGGTGAAGTGATGAGCGCTCGGCCACCGGGCAATCTCCCGTTTCTCTTCCGCGAGATCGCGAAGAACGAGGTTGCGCTTGCCTGTGGGGTTTCGCCTGAAGAAAGTGCGGGGCTGCTGACGGGAAGGCCCGCGCAGGAAGCCCTCAAGCCCTTTGCCACCGTCGCCGTCCTCGCCGGAGGCGCACCGACTCTTCCCGGCTTCCTCGCTCTGGTCAAGTCGCAGTATCGCGAAGGGAGCTATCCTTTTCCGCGCGTAATCACGCCTTCGCCGGAAGTCGCTGATTCGCTTCAGCTTCAGGAGCTGCGGGAATATCTCATCGTCTACGACTTCGTGGAAACGGAGCGCCAGGTGATGATGTGTCTCAAGCGCAAGAAGCCGAGCCGGGCGAGCGATGTGGAGCTTGCGCCCGCGACCTTTGCCGACCTCGACGCAGGCTTTCGTGATAAGTTCGTTACCGCGATGCGGGAAGCGCGGCATTATGCCGAGGAGTTCCGCCAGCCGGCGTTCACCGCCACGGTAGAGGAGCCGGGATTCGAGCTCGTGCTCGCCCGGAGGGACAACGAGCCCGCGGGGCTTCTCGCCACATTCCGCCACGACCTCGAATATCGACTGCAGACTCTGTTCGTCGCGCCGGAGCATCGCGGGCATCGCGTCGGGGAGACGCTCGTAAGCGAGTTCTTCGAGCGGGCGCAGCAGGCGGGCTCGATGTTCGTAAGCTCCGTCATTGCCGCGGGCAGCAACTTCTTCTTCTACCTCGGGCGCTTCAACTTCGAGCCGGCACTCAAGTTCAGCGTGTGGACCCCGCCCGCCCCTGATTTCTTTAAGGATGCGTGATGCGGCGGCTGCGCCTTTTCTTCGAACTCATCCGCTTCGAGCATTCCATCTTCGCGCTTCCGTTCGCTCTCATCGCCGCGATGCTCTCCCAGCTCTGGATGAACGCCCGCGGCGCAACCGTCGCGGTGCCGCTGAGTCTTCCCGCGCTATCCGCGCCTTTGCTGCAAACGTCGCGAGGCCCCATCTTCCCCCCCGCTTGGACGCTCGCCTTCATCGTCATCGCG
>Ga0172366_10001218_pt1 | contig 19945 bp, 22 predicted proteins | sample LakKivSesite69cm_FD_114533 | JGI IMG/M metagenome (GOLD analysis project Ga0172366, IMG submission 114533) | Sediment microbial communities from Lake Kivu, Rwanda - Sediment site 69cm | ecosystem: Environmental > Aquatic > Freshwater > Lake > Sediment | place: Rwanda: Western Province, Lake...
AGGGTAGGGCTGCTCGCCCGTTAAAGGGGAACGTGAGCTGGGTTTAGACCGTCGCGAGACAGGTCGGACTTTATCTGTTGGGAGTGTTGGTCGCCTGAGGGTAAGATATCCATAGTACGAGAGGAACTGGGTGTCGCGGCCTCCAGTCCATCGGTTGTCCGGCAGGGCATTGCCGAGCAGCCGCGCCGTTGCGGATAAGAGCTGAAAGCATCTAAGCTCGAAGCTGCTCCCGAAAATAGGCGACCATTCCGAGGCATCGAGTTCTTGGAGACGAGGACTCGCCTCGGGCGAGGGCTGGGGCAAAATACCCCGTTGATAGAGCGGGGGTGTAAGCGGCAAGGCTTCGGCCGAGTCGCTCAGCCCGCCGCTACTAATCGCTCGAGGTGTTGAGTGGCCTTCCTGCTCATGGAGGGGGCGTTGAGTCAACCATGCTGGCTCGATTCCGTGATATGTTGCGGGATCGTTTCCCTAGTCCCAAGGTATATATTGTGCTGTCACGCATACTGCTGTCCGGGGTGAGTTGGCGGGCGGATGTCGGGCTCTCTTGAGCCTGAGGAAACTTCCTTCTCCGAGCGGGTATCATGGTGCCGAAAGGCACAGGGGGAGACCCCTAGCAACGGTACAGAAATCCCCCCTCCCACCAGATGCGGGTGACGGGCAACGCAAAGCCCTGACTATGGCGGCAAAGGGGTTGAAAGACCAGCCTCATGAGGAGCAAGGCCAAGAAGGCCAGATGACGACCCGCTGGATGGCCGGGTGGGCCGCATAGTCGAATTCCGCCTAAAACAGAAAAGGAGTTATGGCCAACACACCCCGGATCTATGGTCGATCACGATTGAGGCTAATCGCTTACAGGTTAGGACAGGACGATCCAAGGAAGTGCACGAGCCTGAGGCTCGCGAGGAAAGGTATGGTGAAGCTGATCTTCTCCTCAAGGTTCATCCCCCGAAGGGCCATAGTCCTCAACCCCGAAGCGGGCGAAACGCTGTCCGAATCAGACGGGGAATGGGCAGAGAGATATGGCCTAGTCGTGATCGACTCCTCTTGGAAGGCAGGGAGGGACGTGTTCTCCGTGATGAAGCGGGGTCGGCACAGACGGCTGCCGGTCCTAGTGGCCGCCAACCCGACCAACTACGGCAGACTCTACGAGCTATCCTCGGCGGAGGCGCTAGCTGCGGCCCTAGCCATCTTCGGGAGGCATGACGAAGCGGCCTCGATAATGTCCGCTTTCAAGTGGGGCGGCGAATTCCTCAGGTTGAACCCGACTGTTTTCCCCAGTCCTTCGACAGAAGGTCCTCGATCCTGAATATCATCATCTCTGCGGGTTGCTTCTCGACCTTCCCTATGCGCTCGCCAACGATGATGCTGATCCCGATGGCCTCGGACTTGTCGATCAACCTCTGAGTGACCACGCCGTCAAACACCAGCGCATGGACTCCCTTATGTTTGTCCAGGGAGTCAAATAGCTCCCCAACGGGTATTTCCGCAATGACCTCTCCACCTCCATCGAGTAGCACAGAGATCAGCTTCTCCTTGACGTGGGTCGCCCACCTCTTCAGGCCCTGGACTTGCTCGGGGGCGATCTCTGCCTTCTTTTGGCTCTCCACCGTGACCAGATACTCTTGGAGGGGCAGTGGCTTCTTCAGGAGGTCCAACGCCTCTGATGGGGTGAGTTCCTCCACTTCCTTCCCTTGTGGAGCCCGAGCAACCTCATCGATCTTCACACCCATCCTTAGGAGTTCTCTGAGGATCATATCTCCCACCCTGTCCCCGTCCAAAAACGCCTTCACCTTCTTCTTGTCCCTTGCCAAATCCACGACCGAGCTGGGGGCGTTCACTCCCTTCGTCCCCACAACGTTCCTTATGCCAATGGTCAGCAGCAGAGCCACGTCGGCCCTTCCCTCCACTATGATGAGTTCGTCGGCCGTCTCGACTTCTGACCCCGCCGGAAGGCTGTCCGGCCCCCAATTGATGGGCTTGGTCGCCGCCGCGCTTGCGGTCACCTCCGTGAGGGCATGTGCGTCAGCGGTCATCCTCTCGGCCCTCCACCTCTGCGCTATCACCTGCGCCCTCTCAGCTATCTGCTTCCTCTTGTTCTCCCTGAAGTCTTCGACCTCGACCAGTACGAACTTGGAGTTGTACGGCCCGACCTTCTCTATGCTTTCGAGCGCCGCGGCCAGTAGCGCGGTGGTGGGCTGATCCAGGGAGGATGGGACAGAAACCATGCCCGTGGTCTTCCCTCCCTCCTCCTTAAGCTCGACGTCTATCCTCCCGACCCTTCCGGCCTTCTGGAGTTTCTTGATGTCGAGGGTCTCCTCAAACAGGCCCTCTGTCTGACCGAAGACAGCGCCTATCAGGTCATGTCTATTTGGGGGCGCCTTCTACGCCCTTTCCACAACACCCTCGACATCAAACCTCACCTTCACCAGATACTTGAAATACGGTCCAGATTCATGTTCTGTCACACCAATTCACCGTTCCCCAAAACTGCTCACCCTCCGCGATGCCTTTTATATAAACGTTGGTCGTTCGCGTCCGATGCGTCCAAAGTCCAAAAAGCGCCTGAGGAGAGAGGCCCCTTGGGATGAGGACAGGATCGCCGCCTTGGCCAAGCTCATCTCACGCCTCACAAGCCTCTCGTCGCAGGATTGCGTGGTCGTCGAGGGGCCTAAGGACGCTAGGTCTATGAGGAGGCTCGGGGTCAAGGCTCGGGTCATCGCCTTCCGGTCAGGACGAGATCCAAGTCGCCTCCAAGCAGGCCGGCGCGAAGGCCGACGGGGGAGCGTCATAGTACTGTTACCCGACTTTGACAGGGAGGGGAGAAAGAAGATCAGGACATTGAGGAGACTGTTCGCAGGGCGAGGAAGCGTGGACTCGGCCACTTGGAAGCGCTTGGCCGCGTTGCTGAGGGGTGAGGGCATAGGGATTGAAGGCGTGTCCGGGTTGGCGCAGAAGCTGGGCTTGCTGAGAGGTGAAATGTGGCTCGGCCCTGACGAAAGGGTTTCATAGGGAGCCTGAGCCCGACCTCGCCCTACTCTTGTAGCCGAGCCGGCGACCGCTACTTTCTCCGCCCTGGGTACCTTTCCCTCATAGAAGGAGTGAACACTCCAGACTCGGTCAAGTCCGCTATTTGAGGCGGAATTCTCACGGCCGCCTCTACCGTTTTCCGCCCAGCGACTATTAAGATTTGCATGCTCGCCGCGGTGCCATGCATGCGCAAATTCGAGCCTCCTGAGGCGTCTAGACCAACCTCTCCTCAAACCTTTTAATCGTGTGCGGTGTTGCCGCCCGTCGTCCGATCCCAACATGTCGTTAGAGGGGGTTCGCCTTGCCTGAGAGATTCAGACTGACCGAAGAGGGCAAGCGGTACCTAAAGCGAGGCCTTCCCGAGCACAACCTCTTGAGTGCCCTGCAGGCGGGTCCCCTCACCGTAGGCCAAGCAGGCCGAACGGTCGACAACCTGAATATCGCCCTTCAGTGGGGGAAGAAGAGGGGTTGGATACGAATCGAGGGTGGAGCCATCCATCTCGTCAAGACCCCAGACGCGATACCCGAACAGGAAGCGCTGAAGAGCGTATCCAGAGGGGAGGCGGTAAGCGAAGAACTCACCAGGATCTTGGTCCAAAGGAAGCTCATCGTGCCCGAGAGCGCACTGCTCGAGGAGCTCCAACACCTCGAGGGCAAGGCCGTGACGCAACTGACTCCTGAGATGATGAGCACCGGCTTCTGGAAGAAGGTCAAGCTCAAGCCGTATGACGTGACGGTCCTTGGGGCGAGGATTTACCCCGCGAAGCTGCAGCCCTACAACCACTTCCTGTCCGGGCTGAGGCGCAAACTCGTGGAGCTTGGGTTCAGGGAGATGACGGGGCCCACCATAGAGACCGAATTCTGGAATTACGACGCCCTTTATCAGCCTCAAGCGCATCCGGCCAGGAACTGGTTCAGCACCTTCTACCTCAAGGGGGCCTCTTTGGGTGAACTTCCTAACGTCGCTTCAGAGGTAAAGAAAGCGCACGAACGCGGAGTGTCCGGTAGCACGGGATGGGGCTACAGGTGGAACCCCGCGACGGCGAGACGGTTGATGCCTCGGGCCCAAGGGACGGCCCTCTCTGCACGAACCTTGGCCGAAGGTCCTCTCACACCGGGCAAGTACTTCGCAATCGCGAGGTGTTACAGGCCAGACGTGATTGACGCCCTTCATGCAGTTGAGTTCAACCAAGTTGAGGGGATAGTCGTCGACGAGAGTTTGACCTTCAAGAACCTGCTCGGCATCTTGGAGATGTTCGCCAGGGAGGTGGCCATGGTGGAGGAGATCGAGTTCATCCCTGATTACTACCCGTTCACTGAGCCCTCAGTTCAGATGTCGGGCAAGCATCCAGACATGGGTTGGGTCGAGATAGGCGGGGCTGGCATATTCAGGGAGGAGCTCACGAAACCCCTAGGAGTGCAGGTTCCCGTGATCGCTTGGGGTCTAGGCGTTGACAGGTTGGCGATGTTCAAGCTAGGTCTGACTGACATACGCGAGCTCTTCTCAAGGGACCTGGACTGGATGAGGAAGACGACGGTGATCTGAATGCCATCGGTTGAGATCTCCCACCGAGACATGGAGGTTCTGCTCGGCAGGCGATTGTCTCTCGATGAGCTGAGGAAGTTGCTCACCATCGCCAAGTGCCCCGTGGAGAAGGTGGACGGAGACACGATCAAAGTCGAAGCGAAGGACACCAACAGGCCCGACCTCTGGTCGTCCGAGGGAATGGCAAGGGAGATCAGGTTCAGGACAACGAAGCCAGGGCTACGCGTCTATGAACTCGCTAGGTCAGGGATTGAGGTGATCGTGGACAAAAGCGTTAGAGAGGTTAGACCGTTCACAGCGTGTTCCGTCGTCCGAAACCTGAAGTTGGATCAAGCTGCTCTCTCTCAGATGATCCAGCTCCAAGAAAAAGTGGCCTCCAACTACGGCGGAGGAAGAAGGGACATCGCGATAGGCGTCTACGACTTGGACAAGATCAAGCCGCCGATAAGGTATACCACGGTAGAGCCCGATGGCATCAAGTTCGTTCCGCTTGACTTCGAGAAGGAGCTTACGCCTAGAGACATCCTCACGAAACACCCGAAGGGGCTGGAGTTCGGGCACCTGCTCGCGCAGGCGAAGAGATACCCAATGTTCATAGATTCCTCGGGCGAGGTCATGTCGATCCCGCCCATAATCAACTCGAATTTCAGCGGCAAGGTGGGCGAACGCACTCGGAAGGTGTTCGTTGAGTGCAGTGGCTTCGACCTAGTCAGGCTCTCTACCGCCCTTAACGTCGTGTCCGCCGCCTTGGCGGAGAGGGGCGGGAGGATATCACAAGTCAAGGTTCGGTACGCCGACAGGACAATTCTCACTCCAGACCTCAAGCCGGGAAAGGCCGAGCTTGACCTCTCCCACTTCAGAGGGCTTTCCGACCTCCAGATCAGCTCCAGGGAAGCCCGTGACCTACTTCGAAGGTCGGGATACGGCATCGTGGGAGAAAAAGGCGGAAAGCTCCAAGTCCTATACCCGGCGTACAGGAGGGACGTCATGCACGAAAGGGACTTGATGGAGGACATGCTGATCTCCCATGGCTACGACAGGATCAGACCGCAGCCACTTCGATTGCCGACCGTGGGAGCGTCAAGCGAGATCGAGGAGTTCTCCGGACTCATCTCTTCCCTTATGATCGGGCTAGGGTTCCAGCAGGTGCTCTCTTACACCCTGACCAACAGGCATAACCTTTTCTCCAAGTTCAACCTAGAAGACCAACCCGTCATCGAGCTTGAGAACCCCGTCTCTTCCAGCTGGAGCATATTCAGGAACTGGCTGTTGCCCTGCGTTGTCGAGTTCCTCTCAAACAACACCCACGTCGACTATCCGCAGAGGGTGTTCGAGATCGGCGATGTCGTAATACCTGACGAATCCCGGGAGACCAAAGCGGTTGACAGAAGGAAGCTCGCTTGCGCCATAGCGGGCGCTGTAGCGGGCTATCAGGACATATCCTCAGCGCTTGACGCGGTACTTCGGTCCTTGGGACTTCAGTGCGGCCTGAGGGCGTGCTCCCACCCGAGCTTCATCGAGGGCAGGGTGGCGGAAATCCTCATGGACTCAGGGCGGATCGGCGTGATCGGAGAGATCTCCCCGGCCGTCCTCGAACACTGGAAGATCGAGGTGCCGATCTCCGCGTGTGAGGTAGACGCGGGCGTGCTCTTGGAGCGCGTGGCCGGTATTCGCTAGCGGTCGGACGACGAGGTCAGATAACTCGCACCCGCGCCGGCTCAGCCCATGGTCGGTTTGCCCCCAGCATCGATCTCCCCGTTCCTAACCCTTGTGGAAGAAACGGGGCCTCCGGTCTCAGCCAACACCATGGGGACGATCACCACTTCCAGCGGGGGCAGGCCACCCTGTCTCCTGACCCTGTTCAACTTCAGCGCGTTCCCGACCGTGTCGGTCGTGACGACTATCGCGTCGAGCCTTTCATCCTTTGACGCGGGCCCGAATGCGTCCTGAATCACCACGATCTCGCTTCTGTTCAACGCTCCGATCGAGGACAGGTACTGTACAACGCCCTTCTTTCTCTCCTCAAGGCCTTGAACCCCCTCGGCCTTCGTCTTCCTCACGAACTCGTCACTGGTCAGTCCTATCAGCAGCTCGTCGCTCAGCGCAGCTGCGACGCTGATCAGTCTCTGGTGACCGATATGAAGCCTGTCGAAAGTTCCTCCCAACGCAGTCCTCGCATACCTCACGGGCGGAAGCGTCCGCAGGCTTAAATTGGCCGACCCCAAGTCCGGCTGAGCTCCGATGGCCTCGACTAAAAAACTTGCAGACCAGGAGGCAGACCTGTACCTGGAGGCCGGCAAGATAGCCTCAAGGATCCGTTCCGAGTTCAGCCGTGAGGTCAGAGAGGGGCGGAGGCTCCTAGACTTGGCCGAGGATCTTGAGAGCGAGATCATCGCGCAGGGGGCAAGGCCCGCATTCCCCTGCAACGTAGGCGTGAACGAGATCGGCGCGCATTACACCCCCCTCCCCTCCGACACATCCGAGTTCTCGGCCAGTGACCTCGTCAAGGTGGACTTCGGCCTCCACCTCGACGGCTACATAGTGGACACAGCGTTCACGGTGGCCCTCTCCTCAATGGACCAGAAGATCGTGGAAGGCGTCAATGAGTGCCTGAGGACGATCGTCCAAAACCTCAGAGTCGAGGACAAGATACAGAGGGTGGGGGCGCTCGCGAACTCAGTATCTGAGAAGTACGGGTTCAAGGTGATAGAAAACCTCCAGGGACATGAGATAAGGAGGTACGTCCTGCACGCCGGGGTCTCGGTGCCAAACGTCCCCAACTCGGACGGGAGGAGGTTCCACGACGGAATGGTCGTAGCGATGGAACCCTTCTTCACCTACAGTTTCGGGGCTGGCAGGGTGATGGAGTCGGACCTGACAACGATATTCAAGTCCCCCGAAGGCGAAAAGAACAACAAGCTCCATGCCCTTCAGGGCTTCCACGGCCTTCCCATCTGCGAGCGTTGGGCCGCAAAGCTGGACTCCCACATGACTAGGCAGAACCTAGAAGTGCTTCAGAAGTATCCCATGCTCGTCGAGGAAAGGGGAGCCCCAATAGCCCAGGCCGAGACGACCCTTCTGTTTCGCTCCGACCAGGTCATAGACCTCGTTTCTTAGCGGGCTTATGGAGGAAGATTGACCTGATCAACATCGATTCCCCAGAGCCACACTTGGGGCACGCGTCGCCGTTGCCGTATATGAAATCCCCTTCCTTGAACGGCCTGCTCGCCTCGTGGCCGCAGCTCTTGCACTTCTGCTTGGTCACCACTTGCGGCCCAGCAGGAGCGGCTCCCATGGTTGACAGTCTGCCCTGCAGCTTCAACAGGTTGTACCCGACGAGCGCCAGGCCCAAGACGCCCAAGCCGATCGAGATCGCCCCTGGCAGCGTGTAAGACTGCTGCATATTGGTGAAGCCGCTGTATATCAAGAACGCCGAGATCATCACTAGGAAACCGAGCAAGAAGAAGAAGAAAGAGATGTTGAGGTCGTACTTCTCCTCCGAGTTGTTCCCAGGCATTCCTCTCACCTCACCCCCACGGTGTTGCCGACACCGATCACCAACACCTTGCCCTTCTCCGGTACCTTCTCCTTGATCACCTCCCTTACCCTCGCCGTGGCGGTCTCCACCCCCTTCAGTACCTCCTCTGTCAGGGGCGTTATCGCCTCCTTCAAGGACATGCGGATGATCACGCCATAGAGCTTGGACTTCTTCCTCGCCACCGCCTCCTCGATCTTGAACTTCTCTGTGCCTATTCCTCCTATGGCGGCCCCAATTCCCTCGAACACGGTTCCGCTCTTCTCGCCCTCCAGCTTGAGCCCCGCGTCCACCATTATGATCAGGTCAAACTTCCTCTTCTTGATGACCTCCTGTGTCGCGTCACCGGGATAGCCCACCGTGGCGCCAGGCCCTCTAGATTTCAACACCGTGACCTTCCTCCCCTCCACCTCAGTCTCACAGACCTCCATGTCTCGCCCAGTGTTCTTGAACTCGTTCGGGTATCCCAAGTTCGCAGCGACCAGAGCGCCGGCTCCGTCGCCGATGGGGTGTCCGTAAGTGTACGCGTACAGCGCGCCCATGAGCGCATCCGCCTGCATCATGATCTCAGGAAGAAGGGCCTGAAGTTGGATTATGATTATCTGGTTCCCCGTCTTCTTCCCCATGATGTAGTAGTGCCTCAAAATCCTGTACAGCAGGTTGAGGGTAGCCGCCACCTCCAAGAGGTTGGATATGTTCTCCCTTTCGCTGTCCCCCGCCCTCGAAGCGACCTCCTTGATCTCCCCCTTGATCCTGTCCTCGGCCGTCTTGAGCAGATGGTCGAGCTTCCAGACGACCCCAGATGGGTCCATCGATACGGGTTCGATGACGACGTAATCCAACATTCTGTCGAGGAACGCGCTCGGGTCCGGAACCGCTGAATGCTTCTTCAGCTTCTCAAGCGACATCTTTCTGCCCTCGTCCTTCATCAGGTCAACTCTACGAAGGACGAACTCTATGTCCTTCATGATGATGTAGATTTGGATCCTTTGACCCCACACTATGAACATCAGGAACAGAATGAGGAACACCAAGTTCATCAGAGTCCCAATGTCGATAGGGAGCTCCGCTTGGCCCAGTAGGTTCAGGATCAAGAGTTGGAACATGCGGTCCTCGACCTCGCCTTATTGCGTTGGATTTAAGCATTAGTTGTTTTTGAAGTGGGCGCCGACATCCTAGGCTTCGCGTGTCCTCGCGGACCACACTACCTCCCAGAACGTTGCCGCGTTTAACTTCCGTGTTCGGAACGGTTCCGCAGCTTTCGCTTGTACGGGTTGTTCCGCGGCACTGTGGCCGGCACCCGTGGGCCAGCGGTCCCCCTTCTATTAAAACCTTAGCTAGCGGCTGCTAGCCGCGGCCTGCGACAGGAAGCTCCTAGACCCACAGTATGGACAGACTGGGACGGTCTCCGCTACTATGGACCCGCACTCGGAGCACATCCTGCGTTCCGCGTGAATGATGACTGAGTCGACTGCGCTCCTGAGGGCTAGCTCTGAGCGGATCGGCCCCTCGTCTGACGCGTCCAAGTCCACCCACAGCGTGCTTCTACCCATGAGCGACCTCTGAAGTGCCATTTCCCTTTCCAACCAGTCCTCGAGGTTGTCCTGGTCAATTCGCGTCACATACCCCCTGACGACGTCGCTCTTCCGTTCAGTTGAGTGCGATGCTGGGCAGGTCAAGGCGGGCACTAGGATGATCCTATCGGTGGATTCTCTGTCCATGGAGGCCCTAATGCTGTTCAGGATCTTCTCGACCGTGGCCAGGCTTGACTTGGAGTGCCAATCGGTCTCATTCGCTATCGTGACGGCTGTCTCGTGGACGCCCAACGGGATTACTGCCCCGACGAACCTGTCGGTTCTCATGAAGGTCCTGTCCTTCCTCTTGCTCGAGAGAATGGGCAGCTTGTTCTTCTCCATCCTCGTCACGATGTGATCTGCTCTGGCCTCAAGTGCTAGCCTGATCTTCTGGACAAGTGCCCTGAGCCTATCGAAGAATCTGGACTCACTATCCTTTGCCCTCTTCACTATGGCAAGGGTGTGGATCGCGGCCGATCCCAGAACGGACAATCCGTGGTAATCCGCGGGGCTTGGGTAGAGGTTGTCCAGAAACAGGCCGTCGTAGGTCATGGCTGCGCTAGGCTTCTTGCTTAGGAGCACGCGAGCCCCCAAGCTCGCTGCCGACGCTGCCGAGTCCAACAGTCTCCTAAACTCAATCTCCTTCGCCCCCGTGGCAACTATCGAAGCCTCCAAGTTAGTGAGCGGAGTCACCTTTCCCAGCTCGAGTAATTTGTTCACGGGGTTGCCCGCGCTGTCCGAGGCTCGGGTGTCTAGCTTTGCCATCATGTTCACCCTGACTCCTGTTAGCGCCGACAACCACAGGTTCCATCCGGGCACATCCCCACTCTCCTTCGACTTGGGCGGCGGCATCAGAGTCTGCGCGTTCGCCGTCTCCGCTGAAACCGAGGCCACGAATCTATCTAGAGAGGAGCGATCCGGTTTTCCCTCCTGCGTCTTCAGCCTGATGGGCCTTCCGGGGACAAGGTCGAACCACTCGAGGTCCGCAGAGGGATCATGTATTATCTCGTCGGGCCTGAGTGCCCAGTCGGCCAAGAAGTTGAACCGAAGCTCACCCGACATGTGCGCGTCCGCGATGTTCCTCGGGAGCAACTCGAGGAGCACGTACTGGATCAGAACCTCTCTCCCCGCCCTCTCAACTGGACTCTCACCCTCCATTTCTGTTAGCGTCTTGCCCACGTCGTAAAGTGGCATCCCGAGTCTGGTCATCTTGAACCGGAATCTCTCGAGACCCCTCTCCATGAGTGTCGAGACCACTAGCTCCCTGATCAGCGGAGACGTCAGATATCTCGGTTTGAGCCTGTATATCTTGTCTTGGACCTCAAGGGAGATATCCTCTGCCTCGTCCTCCTCAAGTCTCGCCTCCTTGGTGAGCGAGTCCACTATCCTCCTTCTCTCGAAGGGTTCAATCGTGAGCTTGGTCGTCCTGACCTTGGGCAAGGACGTTTCCTCTATGAGCTCCCCCCTCATCTCGTGAACGTGTTTGAGGACGCTCTCGCCTATCTTCGTGAGTTGATACTTCTTCTCGGCCGGGTTCAGCTCTATCAACCTAGCCCTCATCAACTTCTTCACGTGGAACGAGAACTTGCCGGCGTCCGTCTTCTGGTTCAAACCCATCTTCCTCATGAGGTCGTTGTACCTTAGGCCACCTTCCTCTAACAGCTCTAGGACCGAAAGGCGCATCGGCGACCCGATCGATTGGAGGATGAGCACGGACTCGTCTGAGTTCTCGGACATTCGCTCCATGAGAATGACTTCGCCTTTTATCTCTTATTCGGCGTGGTCAAGATCAGTGGCCATCGAAAACGTCAGATTCCGCTCGCGTTACCCCATCAAGTCGAGCTTGCCCGAACCCGCGCGCCTTCTGAGTTGATGAGGTCTCTGCCCAGCCGGAAGGCAGCCGCGTTCTTCTCCTCCGTTCCCTTCGGAACGTTGGTCCTGAGCGCCTCCAAGAGGCTTTCGAGCTTGATGCCCGAATCGAAGGCGGCGGCGAATGCGCCATACATGACAGCGCTGGAGAGCCGTCGTTCTCCCAGGGTAAGCGCCGCCCTCTCGACGTCTATGATGAACACGCTGTCCGTCTTCTTCATCAACACTTCCCTCACTTGGTCGACACTCGGATACTTGTCCCCCCTTAACACGACATTCACAGGAATGACCTCGGCGCTCGATACTATGCCGACCCCGTTCCTTCTCAGGTATATCGACGACCTCAGGCCCTCCAGCAGCTCCATGCTCAACAGCAAGTCCGCACGTCCGTGCATGACCTTAGGAGGACCGATCGAATCACCATACGAGACCATGGCGTATGCTGACCCTCCCCTCACAGCGTGGCCGTGTATCTCACTGCCGGAGACCTCGAACCCCTCGAGCTGGGCTGCCGTTGCTATGGTCTTCGAGATCAGCATGACTCCTTGTCCGCCAACCCCTGACACAACTATGTCGGTCCTCATCTCAATCCACCTCCCCCGAGGGAGATATCGCCTCGTGCTCGCAGGCATAGGCGCACAACCCGCACCCAGTGCAATCTGAGGGGTCTATTGCCATCTTGCGGAGTTCCTCGTCCCACTTGAGCGCTGGACACCCCGTTCTCACCAGACAGACCTTGCACCCCGTGCACTTCTCCAGATCTATGGCCCGGGGCCTCGTCCTCTTCCCCTCTCTTCTCAGCCTCCTCAGCTCCTGAAGCGCGCACTCTCTTCTGAACACCACGACGCTGACGCCGTCGTATTCCAGGGCTTCCCTGAGTGCTTCCCTTGAGCCCTTGACATCCAGCGGGTCGACCACCTTGACGTACCCAACGTTGAGCGAGGACGCGACGAGTTCTGGCCTGAGAGCGGGCGAGTCTTCGCCCATCAGGGTCTTCCCTGTGGTGAAGCTTGGCTGCTGGCCTGTCATTGATGTCCACCTGTTGTCAAACACGGCGATCGTGAACCTCCCGCCGTTGACCACCGCGTTCGCGAGCGCTGGCATGCCCGCGTGGAAGAATGTGGAATCCCCAATGACTGCCACGATCGGCCTTTTCACGCCCACCTTCGACAACCCGTACGCGATGCCTATGCTGGCCCCCATGTCCATACACGTGTCAAACGCCTCAAGCGGGAAGTTGGCGCCCTGATTGTAGCATCCCCTGTCCCCAGCCACCACCCCGCCCCCCTTGGACGCAAGCGCCTCCTTTATGACGAAGTAGGAAGCACGATGGGGACAGCCTGAGCAAAGAGCAGCTATTCGTGGGATGAGGTGCTCTGGATCGACCTGCTCTGGGGCGTCGACCCTCAAGCCCAACTTGGAGGCAGCGGTGACCACCTTCTCGAGCGTCAGCTCTCCAAGGGGACCGACCACCCCGTCGTCCTGCCCGTGCACCTTGACGCTGATGCCGTTGACTTGGAGCAAGTTCCTTACCCCCCTCTCGACTATGGGGTCTCCGTCCTCAAGCACTAGTATCTCCTCCACCTGAGAGGCCAGCTCGAGTATTGACCTCTCGGGCAGCGGGTTGGTGATCCGGACACTCATTATCCTGAGTCCATCCACTATCGACTCACTTGCCATCGAAAGCGAGTAGGCCACTCCTACTCCGGAAGCTATGATGGCGAGCCTCCTCCCCTTGTCGCAAACGATCTCCCCTGAGCTGGCGAACTTCTCCCTCATGGCCCTGACCTGCTCGATGAGCCACTTCTTCCTCTGGTGCGCCTGTCTTGAGAGCAACACGAACCTCTCCTTGTCCTTGATGAATGCGGGCTCAGCCGGCGGGCGAGTCGGGATCTCCCCTATCTCCACGGTTCCGTTTCCATGGGCTAGCCTGTGGGTAAGCCTGACCATGACCGGCAGGGAGAACTCCTCCGAGACTTCGAACGCCAACTTCACGAGCTCCTTGGCCTCCCTGGGGGACGCCGGCTCGAAGCACGGTATCCACGTCAGCTGAGCGTAGTGCCTGGAGTCCATCGCGTTTTGCGAGCTGAACGGGTGCGTGTCGTCAGCGACCGCTATCACGAGCCCGCCCCTCACGCCCCCATACGCTGCAACCAACAAGGAGTCCGAGAGCACGTTCATTCCCAAGTGCTTGGTGCCCACTAGGGCCCTCTGTCCAGCGAGGCTGGCAGCGTACGCTGCCTCGAACGCCACCTTCTCGTTGGCCGACCACTCGACGTGGAACCCGAGCTCCCTACCGTACCGAGCCAGAGTGGGCGTGATCTCCGTGGACGGCGTGCCAGGATAAGACGCCACGAACCTCACGCCCGCTTCAACCGCCCCCCTGGCCACAGCTTCATCGCCGGACATCACCTCCTTCTGAGCGCCAGCACGTTCTTCTTCAGTCAGCATGGTGAGGCGCGACCGTGAAACTCCTCCGAATTAACGGTTTCTACACGGCCTGAAAACAATTAGTCAAAGGTCGAGAGTTGCGATTAGTGAAACTCAGCAAACTGCAGAAAACCCTTTTCTACCCTGATCAAAGCGCGGAGCTAGGGGGTGTCGGCTAGCTTGGCCCAGGCTCCATGGCTCGGGACCGAGTGGCGAGAACCCATGAGACCCCAGTTCGAAACGAAAAGCGGGAATCTGGGCACCCCCATCTCCAAACCCTTTAAAGTCCTATGACCTTGTCCGCGGGGCGTTGTACGACGTCGTGATAGTCGGAGCTGGGCCTGCCGGGATATTCGCCGGGTTTGGGCTGAAGAAGGCCGCCGAGTCCAAGGTGGGCCTATCAGTGCTGATCTTGGACGCAGGGCCTGAGGCCACCAAAAGGCGCTGCCCAGCGCGCGAGTCGGGCAAGACGTGCACCAAGTGTGCATGCTGCCACCTTCACACTGGCTGGGGTGGCGCGGGGGCCTTTAGTGATGGGAAGATCACGCTGAGCCCGAACGTTGGAGGTTGGATGTCTAGGTTGGTCGGCCAAGACAGGCTGGTCCGGCTTCTTGACGAAGTCGACAAGTTGTTCCTAGAATTCGGCGCTCCTGACCAGATACTCGGCTCAGACGAGAGGAAGTTCGACTTCTGGTCGCGCAAGGCAGCGCTCGCTGGAATGAAGCTCGAGAGGAACGTGCTGAGGCATATGGGCACCGACCTGAGCATGAAGGTCATGGAGCGGATGTACGCTTCGTTCCGCGACTCGTTCGAGGTGAGACTGAACACAGAGGTCGTGGCCCTGAACAAGGAAGGAGGACGTATCTCAGGAGTCACTCTGCAAGGTGGCGAATACATACCCGCCAAGAGGGTACTGGTTGCGCCTGGAAGGCGAGGAGCGGCCTGGCTCGCGGATCAGTGTTCGAAGCTTGGGATCAGGATCTTGAGGAATCCTGTTGACTTGGGCGTGAGGGTGGAGTTGCCCGCCGAGGTGATGGACCCCATCACCCAAGATCTCTACGAGCCGAAACTGAGGTTCGCCTCGACAACGTTCGACGACCCAGTGCGGACCTTCTGCGTGAACCCCAGGGGCGAGGTGATAACTGAGTATTACGACGACGTAGTCACGGTCAACGGACACAGCATGAGGGACGGCAGGACCTGCAACACGAACTTCGCCGTTCTGGTCAGCAACTACTTCACAGAGCCTTTCAAGTATCCCATTGCCTACGGCAAGTACATATCCCGCTTGGCCAACCTGATCTCCAACGGCATCGTGGTGCAGAGGCTTTGGGACCTCCTCCACGGCCGAAGGTCAACGCCCGAGCGCCTCTCGGAAAGCACAGTCTCTCCAACGCTCAAGGACGCGACCCCGGGTGACCTTAGCTTCATCCTGCCCCACAGGATAATGACAGACATCATCGAGATGCTCAGGGCGTTGGACAAGGTGACGCCGGGCGTGATATCGGCGAACACATTGCTGTACGGCGTTGAGGCAAAGTTCTACTCCTCTCGGGTTGAGACTGACCAGGGGCTCCAGACATCCCTTGTCGGTCTCCACGTTGCGGGTGATGGCGCCGGGCTGACGCGAGGACTCAGCCAATCCGCAGCTTCAGGCCTTCACGCCTCGGATTGCATGTTGAACTCCCTCGGCCTAGAAGAGTTCTCGAAGCTTGCCTAGCAAGTGCCCTTCCAAGGTGTGAACCTCCAGCTCACCGAGTTCCACGAGCCTCTGCGACAGCAGCGGACCCCGCAGGGTGGCCCTCGTGGGTTCGTTCATCACGAGCTGGCCGATGTATTTGTTGAAGGAGGGCAAAACGACTATGCTCCTCTTGTTGCGCCCCTTCATAGGCCCGGACAGCCAGACCTGGAACGAGTAGCGATAGCCCATAGCATCCCTCAGCCTCACGCTGGGGTGAACGTGCCCCATCACTATCAGCCTGCTCGATGAAGCCTCCTCGGGCAACTTGGCCGAGCCGTGGGTCAACCACGCGTCGCCCCAAGCCACGCCCGCCGACCCGTGTATCTCGACGTCCCTCGGGGTCAAGGGCTCCAACCCGCCATCATGGTTGCCCAACACGATGTGCACATCTGAGGCCTCCCCCCCAATAGCTGAAAGGAACTTGGGCACTGCTAGGAACTCCATCCTCTCGGGTCCGGCCACGTGATGCTTCACGTCTCCGACGATCACCAGGTTCCTCGGCTTCACTGATCGGATCAGGTTCTTCATCCTCCCGATCAGTTCGTCCGTCTTCAGGGGCACATTGATCCCCCTCGATCGGAGTTCGTTCTCAAATCCGAGGTGAAGGTCCGCGACCACCAGCGTTGCGTCCGGTAGAAGGAGGGCTGGCTCGCCCGCAATTCTTATGGCTTCCATTTGCCTTGCCTTTGTCCGTTTGATGGAAGAGAGGGACGATATTAAAGGGTTGGAGCAGATATGCGCGCGCGTCAAGGAAAAGGGAGTCATCACGAGCCAGGAGGCAGAGGAACTATCGCGGCTGTTCGGCGACAGGGCCACGAAGGCGCTCGAGGTAGTCTCGTCGAACAGAGTGAAGAAGTACGTGTTCTACCCCTCTAAGGTGTCCAGGTGGATAGTCGTTGGCAGGGAATCCGAGTACCTCCTGCTCCCCTCGGCTAACTACTGCTCCTGTGAGGACTTCCATTACTCCTTCATGAAGGGGGAGTCCCGCCTGTGCGCCCACTTGATAGCTCAGAGGCTGGCCGAGGCATTGGGCGAGTACAAGGAGTTCGCTGAGGAGGACTCGGACCTAGACAAGCTCATGGCCGGGCTGTAGACCTCTCGACCTCGTACAGCAGCCTGGCCACGACAACCGAACTCGACAGGGGCGAGGGATGGATCGAGACTACATCTTGTGCTACATCCATCACCTCGGCCCTAGGCTTGCCCCTAGCGTAAGCTCCAATCAGATATGCAGCGGATCTTCCCCTGAGAGATCGGACCGTCTCTGTAAGGTCGCGCGGCCTGCCATGGCTGCTCAGCAGAACCACCGTCTCAGCGCCAGTCCTCCTCACAGTGCCCCTCACGTCACCCCCCTCCAACCTCAGAACACAAGGCCCTTTCAGAGGTGCTCTCCTGGCCTGCAGCAGTCCCTCCATCAACCCTACGAAGTTGCAGTAGTTGCGAGGTGGTCTCCATTTTCCCCGGGGGACTATCACCTGATCACCGATAGTGTGAATGAGGAGGTCGGCCCTTCCGCTCACGTAGGCGGGCGTGTCGGTTACGCTCAACGCTGAGACGTGAACTATGTCGGGCCTTCCCCTTCTGCCGGCATCGCGCAGTTGTTTCATTGCGAAGTGGTGAGTCGCCCTGTCCAGTATCATGAGTTCTGGCCTCTTCCTCAACCTACTCGCCAGTCTGGCGATTGACCTTTCGCCAATCAGTTCAGGCGGGACGTTCTCAAGGTTAGCATCGAAAAGGATCACCCATGATGTGGGTGAGCGCATGAGGCCCGGCAGACAAGTTTATTATTAACTATTGAAAATCGCTGGTTTGAGATTGCCGACCGTTTTCGAAGCGCCGAGTCAGAGGCTGGTGGAAGAGCTAGCTCTGAAACTGGAGCAAGATGTCCCTGAGATATCCCCTCCGACCTGGAGTCAGTTCGTGAAGACCGCCAGCTTCAAGCAGCGGCCTCCCTCTGACCCCAAGTGGTGGTACAGGAGGACTGCTTCCATGCTACGCGTGATATACGTCAAAGGACCGATCGGGATATCAAGGCTGAGGTCGAGGTACGGGGGAAGGAAAGACCAACCCATGCGCAAGGCTCACCACTGGAAGAGCGGGAGTTCGATCATCAGGGTCATACTCCGTCAGCTGGCTGCGGCTGGCTTGGTCTCATCGACCAACCGGGGAAGGTCGATCACCCCTAAGGGTCGAAGCATGTTGGATTCGCTGAGCAAGCAACTGCTTAAGGGGGATGCGAGCTAGGCGTTGGCCGTTGACCACCCGGGCGAGGACGAGGACCTCCAAGAGGCCTTGCGAAGGAAGGAGCAGGAGCTGATCAACCGTTCGGTAGCTCGAGAAGCTGAGGAAAAGGCGCGCCAAGGTGCTCGGAAGAGGGCGCTCGCTAGGATGGTCTTCACACCTGAGGCTAGTCAGAGGCTGTACAACCTGAAGCTGGTGAAGCCTGAACTGGCAGGGCAGATAGAGGAGTACCTGATAGTACTTGCCCAACAGGGGAAGATGCCAGTCCCGGTCGACGATGATACGCTCAAAAGCGTGCTGGACAAGCTTCAGCCTAAGAGAGAGACAAAGATCTGGAGGATGTAGGATTGACCAGCAAGAAGTCTAGGGTCAGGAAGTCAAAGCTGGTGGCTGTCGGCAGGAGGGCGGCCGCGGTTCCGGCTTGGGTGGCAGTGAAGACAAAGGGAGCGGTCAGGGTCGCGCGAAGAAGGCGCCACTGGAGGAGGTCCAAGTCGGGCGTATAGGTGAGTCGGTTTGTCAAAGGACAAAGGTGAGGCGGAGTCGATCACACTGGACCTGTCCGAGGCTTTCAGAGCGCCTCGGCCTCAACGCGTTGAGAGGGCCGTGAGGCTATTACGAAGGACCGTTCTCAGGAGGTTCAAGACAAGCGATGTCAGCATTGACACTAGGCTGAACGAGAGCCTCTGGGGTAGGTCAAGAACAAGGCCACCGAGGAAACTGAAGGTCCGAGTTCGCATCGAGGATGATGTGGCCTATGTCGAACTCCCTTCAGAGTAGCCCCGAGCTAAAGATCTACAGGGCCTCGGTCAGGAAGAGCCCGTTCGTGGGAGTTTATTGCGCTGTGTTCGGGGACAGGGCCATAGTCTCGCCAGTGGTTCCCCTTAGCTTCCGGAGAAAGCTGAGTACCCTCATGGGTGTTCAGGTCACGGTCACAACCATAGCTTCCGTGTCTTCGGTAGGCATGATGATCGCCATGAACAACAGGGGGGTCGTCGTTCCGAGAACGATAGGCGACGATGAACTGGCTGAGATAGAGAGGTGCTCTAAGGTCTTGGTTCTGGAGGACAGGCCGACAGCCCTTGGAAATTTGATGATCGCCAACGATCGGGCCTGCGTAGTCTCCGACCTCATCTCCGCCGACGCGGCCAGGCAGGTCTCTGACTTCTTGGGGGTCAATTGCGTCCGCATGTCCGTGGGCGAGTACAGGACCATAGGGTCACTCGTCGCCGTCTCCAACCGCGCCGGCGTTGCCTCCCCCCTGGTCGACGAGAGATCGATCGAGCGAATCTCCGACTCTCTTCAGATCCAAGTCATCCCCACGACCATCAACGATGGGGAGAGGCTAGTCAAGCTCGGGACCTTGCTCAACGACAGGGCAATCATTGTGGGAAAGACTACGAGCGGGATCGAGCTGATGTCCCTTCAGGCCCTAGCTCAATGAGCCCGCCAAAGAGATTTATCCTGAACTGCTGATCGCGTCGCCAGATGGCTGAAGAGGAGTTCAGAAGGACGTATCTTGAGTCCAGGGCGATCGAGGAGTACATAGAGGTCCTGAGGTCCAGGTATCAGCTGGTGGATGCCTCTGAGGTCACGTTCAACAACGCTGGCGAAGCCCTCAGGTCAATCGGCGAATCGGGCGTGGGGCATCCCCTGATGGTTGACATCGGGGGCGGCGTCTACGTGAAGGCCTCTTTGGCGGATGTGGACCGCGTTCTTGTGGGCATCGGCGAAGGAGTCTACCTTGAGAAGTCGAGAGAGGAGGCCCAGAAGATACTGCAGCAAAGGATCGAATCGCTGGGCAAGGCAAAGGAGACTCTGGTTCAGGAGATCAACAAGGCACAGACACAGTACGCGGAGAGACAGTCCAGACTCTCCTCCCTTAGCCAGAGGATCTCGCCTCAGAAATGAACCTCGGGGTCTCGTCTTCAATCGCTTGGCTGGTTGACAAGTTAACCATGCGTGAGCTCTCGGAGCGCGAACTG
>Ga0172366_10001219_pt1 | contig 19936 bp, 18 predicted proteins | sample LakKivSesite69cm_FD_114533 | JGI IMG/M metagenome (GOLD analysis project Ga0172366, IMG submission 114533) | Sediment microbial communities from Lake Kivu, Rwanda - Sediment site 69cm | ecosystem: Environmental > Aquatic > Freshwater > Lake > Sediment | place: Rwanda: Western Province, Lake...
AGTTTGTCAAAATGGTACGACTACTAATGTTATTTTATATCGGGCTGACGCTCCTTTAATTCAACCCATCGGTATTTATAGTGGTGATATTACAATTACAGCACTGGGAAATCCATAAGAATTAATTAATTGAGAGCAAAGAATGAGACAAACAGAGGAATAATAAAAACAACTTTTAAAAAACCTACAAAATTATTTTAATTTCTATCTTTATATTCTCCTGTGGACAAACATCTTTTAATTATTGATTTAAATGTTATAATAAAATCAAAGATTAAAAGGTCGGAATAAAAGGCGTTTAAATAAATAAAAAATAACAATATGACGAAAAACGATTTAAAACTTTTTATTTTGGTCGGTGTAGTTGCTTTCATAATAGTTTTTATTAATCAAGTGAATTATGTTGTTCGAGCTGATGATAAAAGCCAGACTATCCAAGTGACAGTTACTACTACTTTAACTTTTAACTTGGCAACCAATACCGTGCCATTGGGGATTCTCACTCCTGGCACTCCAATTACAGCCACTACTTCTTGCACAGTAGAAACTAATTCAAGTAGTGGTTGGCAGCTGTCAGTTAAAAGAGATGACGCCACCTCCACTTTGGATTTAGATACTGACCCATCAATTGATTTTCCTGATGAAACTGCTTGGAATGGTAGCAATTCCACAGATTCGCCGGGCGCTAATTTATCATTCCGTGTTTATCAAACTGATACCACCCCATCCGGATTATACAATAGTACTTACTGGGGAACAAGTGATGCTTCTCCAAAATGGGCCGGCTTTCCACCAACTTCTCAAATGATAGCTAGTATCGATAATTATCAAAGCGGAACTCAAACTGTGGTTTATGGATTTAGAATTGACGCTCCTTCATCTCAAGTAAGCGGAGCTTATAGTGGTTCTATCACTTTAACAGCCATAGCAATTTAAATGTTAGAATAATTCAGGGGATAAAGATTCATTAGCTGAAGAAAATTAAAATTATGTTGTTGAAATCCAAAACAATAAAAAATTTAATTCACTTGATTTTTTCGATTTTTTGTTTGGTTATTATTTTCACTCCTACTTGTCATCTTAAAGCGGATATCGGTATTACCGTTTACCCGCTTTCATATAAATTAATATTGAGTCCAGGACAAGAATGGGATGGAACGACAACAATTGTTAATCCGAATAATTTTATTTTGAAAGTTTTAGTGGAAAAAGAAAATATTGTTGGCGGTGCTGAAGGAAACATTTCTTTAACTGCCGAAGACATCAGTCAGTATGGTTTGGCAAAATGGATTAGTTATGATGTCGAAGAGTTTGAACTTCAGCCAAAACAGAGTCGAGAGTTTCATTATAAAATTAAAATTCCTGATAATGCACCGCCCGGCGGTCATTACGCTGCTGTTTTATTTAAAGGTAAACCTGCGGAAGAAGTGACTGGCATTGGTATTTCTGGTCGCACTGGCACAGTGATATTGGTGGAAGTGACTGGCGAGATAGTGAAAAAAGCTCAAATTAGTAGCATTCAAGCGCCGAAATTTATTGACCACGGACCGCTGACGGTCGCTTTTAAAATCTTAAACGAAGGCAATTCCTATATTTCGCCTGAAGGTAAAGTAGTTGTTTCCGGCATTTTCCAGAAACAAGAATTAGCGATTGATTCGCGCGTTATTTTTCCGGGTTTTGACCGAACCTTTGCTGTTAAATGGGATCGCAAATACATCTTCGGACCTTTGAATATCGCTATTAATACTTATATTCCTAATGGACCGGCTATTGAGCCAGCTAAAGTTGTTATTTGGGCATTTCCGTATCAAGAAGCGGTTTTAATTATTGTTATTATTCTTTTGATTGTTTGGGGTATTAAAATTTTCAAGAAAAAATTCAAAATTGTTAGATTAGAAGAAAAACCGAAAGAGAATGACCAATAAGAAAGAGAAGCAGAATTATTAGCTTAAAAATACCAAGATTATGTTGGATTATCGTAGGTGTTTTTTTTGTTTTTTTATTATTTTTTTATTTTTTTCTTTTTTTTTGGCAAAAGAGATTTTTTCTGCCACTCAAAATTTAATTATTGAAGTGGTGATTCCGGGTGAAACACCGACACCTACTCCTACCCCAACACCAACCCTGACCTTTACGCCGACGCCTACGCCAACTTCAACAGAAACTCCCTCTCCAACACCGACGCCAACTTTAACACCGACGCCGCCCCAATATATCAGCGGCGGTTTTATTATTATTCCTATTTTCCCGTCGCCGCCTTTTGGTCCTACTTTACCGCCAGACATTTATTTAAGAAAAAAATCGCCAGATTTTAATAAAGACAACAGGGTTGACATCGTAGATCTTTCTATTTTCCTCTATTATCTCGGCAACCCAACGGCAGATTTTTATCGGCTAGATTTAAATGATGATGGTGTTTTGGATATTATTGATTTGTCGATCATTCTTTATTATTGGACAGGTTAAACTATGAAAGTACTAAGAATTTATTTAAAAATTTTAAAGATATTTTTTATTGGATTTGCCGCTTTGATTGTTTTTGTGGGATTTCAAGCTAAAGCAAAAACGGTTTTTTATTTTGATGGACTCCAACCGGATAAAAAATCGTTGGAATTTGTTGTTTATGTGAGAGTTGATTCTGATAAGCCGCTCAATGCTTATGATTTAATTGTTCAATACCCCAACAACCTCATTCGTTTTAAACGAGTAGATACGAATAATTCTATTGTTAATATTTGGAAGCGAACCGATGTTTCCTCTGAAAATGAGATTGTTTTACAAGGAGGTTCGGCTCAGCCCTTTATGGGTGAAAGGGGTCAAATTATTGCCTTAATTTTTGAAGCAGTCAAAAACGGTCAAGATAATTTTATTTTCAAAAAAGCCGCGGCTTATTTAGCTGATGGCAAGGGTACTTTAGCTGATGATATTGAGATGAAAAGCGTTCCTGTTTATATCTCTCAAATTAAATTAGAAGGCGAAATGAATGCCGGATTAGTTGTTCAAGAAACGCCGGCTATTATTAAAGAAGATAAAACACCACCTCAAATTTTAACTTTTAAAATTGCCGATAATCCCTTTAATGAAAAAGAGAGATTTTTAATTTTTGAAACCAAAGACAATTCGGGTTCAATGAAGCATTTTGTAAGAACCAAAAAATGGTTTACTTGGAATCAGTGGTATGAAATAAACAACCCCTTTGCTTTTTCGAAAAATGTTTGGGCTTTGGAATTTGTGGTCGTGGATAATTTCGGTAATGGCACAACAAAAAAGCTTAATTTTTATAATATTATTGCCCCCAAAATAATTTTCTTAATATTCATTATTTCTCTTGTGGGGTTATTGATTAAAATCGGCTATAATAAAATAAAGAAAAGATGAAGAGGATAATCAGCATTTTTTTAATAACTTTATTTATTTTGATAGGGTTTAGCAATTCTCTTTCTGCTCAAACAAAAGAGGCGATTTTGTATTTGTCGCCAACTAGCGGTAAGATTCCTATAGGCAATACTTTTACTGTTACCTTTTATGTTAATACAAACGGCAATTTTATTAATGCAGTGGAAACTAAAATTTTATTTCCGGCTGATAAACTACAAGTGGTTTCACCATCAACTGGTCAGTCTTGTTTAGAAATTTGGTTAAGACAGCCAACTTATTCTAATGCCGAGGGTTGGATTAAAATAAGCGGTGGAATTTCGGCGCCTGGCATTAATACCAGTGCTTGTGCTTTATTAACGGTTACTTTTCGTATCAAAGAAATCGGACGTGCTAATATCCGTTTTGATGTTGCTAATTCTAAAGTGCTTTTAGCTGACGGAAAAGGAACAGATATATTAGGCGAAATTAAAGCAGGGATTTATGATTTAGTTCTGCCACCGCCGGCTGGTCCGGAAATAATTTCTTCTACTCATTCGGACTCAACCAAATGGTATAACAATAACAATGTCAATTTTCAATGGTTGGTAGACGATGAAAAAAGCATAGAAGGATACAGTTACATTCTTGATAATAATCCATTAACTCTTCCAGATGATATTATTGATGGAAAAGAAAATTATGTTAATTATAGCAATGTGGCTGATGGTATCTGGTATTTTCATTTAAAAGCTAAAAGAAATGGTTTTTGGGGCGGCGTCAGTCATTATGCGGTTAAAATTGATACTTCGTCGCCAGCTCAATTTCCAATCAAAATTCAACCTTCTGTTCGAACCAGTCAAACAACACTTATAGTTGAGTTTTTAACAACTGATAGTGTATCCGGCATTGATCATTATGAGATTAAAATAATTCCTCTAAATTTAAATAAAATGGTTAAAGCCGAACAGACCCTTTCTCAATTTTTATTTATTGAAGCCCAATCACCTTATATTCTTCAATTAGAACGAGGCAATTATGATATTTATGTCAGAGCTTTTGATAAAGCCGGCAATTTTACTGAAAGTAAACAGCGCTTAAGAATTGTGACTCCTATTTTTCAATTTGTCGCCGGCGAAGGTTTAAAAATTAGCGAGATAATTATTATTCCGTGGTTAGGTTTTTGGTTAATCCTAATTTGTTTAATTGCTTTAATTGGATTTTTTGCTTATAAAGCTAAAAGTTGGCACAATCAGAAAAATAAAATTTTAATGGACGGTATTAATAAAGACCCGATTATTAGAAAAAGAATTGAAGAATTAAAAACCAAAAAGAGAGAATATAGTAAAATGGCGATGATTATTTTGTTGATGGGAATTTCTATTATTTTTTGTTTTTCTAGCGCCAAAGCCCAAACTATAAAATTATCACCGCCAATTATTTTAGAATTTCCTGAAAATATTACTAATCGCGAAATATTTTACATTGGCGGAAAAACTCAAGTGCCCAATTCAGAAGTAATTATTTATCTTCAGAACTTAGAGACCGGCGAGGTCACATCATTTACAATTTTATCAGACAATTTGGGCGATTGGTTCTATAGTCATCCAAAGTTTTTGATTAGCGGAAATTATTTAGTTTGGGCTCAATTGAGATTAAATAATGAAACTAGTCCGCCCTCGCCGCAATTTAAATTAACAGTGAAACCAGTTGCTTTGCAATTTGGCATTTCTCAATTGAGTTATGAAGCAATCTATTTTATTATTTCGCTTATTCTCTTTGTCATCCTTATTATTGTTTTAATTTATACTATTTATCACGCTTATCAAGGTCGAAGAAAAAATAAGTTAGTAATGAAAGAAATCAAAGAAGCCGAAGAGGCGGTGAGATATGGATTTTTGCTTTTAAAGCGTGATATTGAAAAGGAATTAGAATTAATAGAAAGAGTAAAATTCAGCGGCGAACAAAAAAAGGAACAAGAGGAAAGAAGATTAAAAATTTTAAAGGATTTAGAATGGGTAAGACAGCGAATTGGCAAAGAAGTGAAAGATATAGAATTAAAAGAAGAATAATTTGTTGACAAAACAGATATTTTGTTCAAACTAAAAACAGTTATTTAAAAAGGAGGTAAATTATGAAGTACATCCCTTATTTTAAAATTAATGATTTAGAGGGAAGATTTGTTTTAATTGAAGGATTAAACGGTTCAGGGAAGACCACTCAGGCAAAATTAATTGAGGAAGGTTTGGCCCAAAGTGGTCTGGTGGCACGGTTTAATCATGAACCAACGAATTCTTTTATCGGCAAAATTATTCGGCAAATTATCGAGAAGAAAAAATTAGATTTTTCTGAAAGAGAGATAGCGGATTTTTTAGAAAGAATTTTGAAAAACGATGACCCGAGTTTTCAAGCGGCAAAGACGTCAATCAAACAATTTCTTAATGGAAATATTCGTCACGAAGAAACCAAAAGGCAATTTTTATTTATTTTGGATAGATTGTTTGATATCAAAGAGAATATTAAGCCAACCCTTAGGCGTGGCGGCTGGGTTATTCAGGACCGCTATGATATTTCTTGCTATTTGTACGGAATGGCCAATGATTTAAAATTTTCTAATTTAGCAAGACGGCATCAGATGGTTTTAAAAGAAAATTATTTAGGTCCAAACCTCGTCTTTTTTTATTGGGTGCCGGTAGCCGTTTCTCTTAAGCGATTAATAAATTCTGGGAAAGCGATTGACATTTATGAGAATGCGAGAACTTTGAAAAAAATTGAAAAGGCAGCCCGTTGGCTTTTTTCTTTCCGTTTTAAAACGCCGCATCCAAAACATCCTCTGATTAGAAAGTTAAAAATTAAAGATAAAAAGATGAAAGTGATAATTATCAATGCCGAGTCGTCAATCGAAGAAGTTTTTGAACAAACTTGGCGATATCTTGAAGAAGAGATTAAAAAATATAAAAAAATGCACTCATAAAAGTGTTGGGGTGATTTTAGAGGAGAACGGAAAGTTTTTGTTGATCGACAGAAAAAGATTTCCTTTTTGTTGGGCCAGCGTTGCTGGCCATATTGAAAAAGGAGGAGGTTCAAATTTCGCCGCCAGCCGAGAAATTAAAGAAGAAATAGGACTAATTACAGTATCTTTGCGCCCTCTGCTTATTAAAAAAGATTTAATAATCCCTGTCGGCGAGGTGGAAAATTTCACTATTGGTTTGTTTATAAAGCTGATGCAATTGGCAAGATACGCAAGAATAAACAAGAAGCTAAAAGAATCAGATGGTTTACTCCAAAAAGGATTAGAAAATTGATTGTAGAAAGAAAAATTGAGCCGATTTGGTTTAAAATTTTTAAAATGACAAAGATCTTGAAATAATCAAGATCTTTTTATTTTTTATTATCAAAAAATAATAATTAGGTGAATGGACTTTTAGAAAAAATTCTTTAAAATTAAAAGGTATGATATCTCTTTTTAAAGAGCCGGTGAAGAAAATAGTTTTTTGTTCCAGCCAGCGTTTTCGTTACGAGCTTTTGGAATTTATCAAACAATTTCGTGAAATTGTTCGGGAAAATCAAAAACCTATTATGATTTTAGAGCCGGATTTTGATGAAATGCCCAAAGAATTTTTAGAGGCCTCAGAAAAAGAAAGATTAAAAAAAGAAGAATATCGCCAACAATTAATTTGGGACGCATCCAATCATCTATTTCGCCGCGTCAAAATTGCCGATGTCGTTTTTATTTTTAACAAAAATGGTTATGTTGGGGTGAACACAAGTGGTGAATTATTTGCGGCGGCGGTTTTAAATAAAAAAGTTTATGCTTTAGAGGAAAAAATAATGATGGGACAATACCCTAATGATTTATATGAAGAACCTTTCGTTTCTTTTTTAATTTTTGGCGTAGCGTCTACGCCGCAAATTCTTTTTGAAAAAATTTGTAAAGAAATTTTAAAATAAAGTATAATAAAATTATGTCTTCTTACATTCCTACAATTGGTTTGGAAATCCACATTGAGTTAAAAACGCAAAGAAAAATGTTTTGTGATTGTTTGAATGATTCAGAAGAAAGACATGCTAATTTAAATGTCTGTCCTATTTGTTTAGGGCATCCAGGCACTTTGCCGAAAATCAACAACGAAGCAGTGCGAAGCGTTTTAAAAATAGGAACGGCTTTAAATTGCAACATAGCGAAGATTGCTAAGTTTGACCGAAAAAATTATTTTTATCCCGATTTGCCAAAAGGTTATCAAATTTCCCAATACGATAAACCTTTTTGTCAAAATGGTTATTTAGAAATTCCATTTATTAGCGAAGGTTTATTTGATTTTAAAAAAATAAGAATTAGGCGCATTCACTTGGAGGAAGATACAGGTCGTCTAATTCATGAAGGAGGAAAAACTCTAGTTGATTTTAATCGCGCCGGCATTCCTTTAGTAGAATTAGTTACCGAACCGAATATTCATTCAGCAGAAGAGGCTAAAAAATTTTGTGAAGAGTTACAACTAATAGTGAGATATTTAAAAATTGCCAAGGCGGATATGGAAAAAGGTGAGATGCGTTGTGAAGTTAATATTTCTTTACAAAAGGAAGGAGAGGAACAATTAGGAACGAAAGTGGAAATTAAAAATTTAAATTCATTTAAAGCGGTAGAAGAGGCGATTAAATATGAAATTAAACGCCAAACAGAGCTTTTAGAGAAAGGCGAGAAAGTTGTTCAAGAAACTAGAGGCTGGGATGAAAAAAGTCAAAAAACTATTTCCCAAAGGAAAAAAGAGGAGGCGCATGATTATCGTTATTTTCCTGAACCTGATTTGAAACCCATTAATATTAAAGAACAATTTGATGTTGAAGAAATAAGACGAGAAGTACCGGAATTGCCCAATGAAAAAAGAATGAGATTCTTAAAAGAATACGGTTTAAAACCAGCCGAAATTGAAGAGTTGGTTTATGATTTTGATTTGGCGGATTATTTTGAAAAGATAGTGATGGAATTAGAAAGTATAAAAAAATTAGAGGGCATTGAAAGAGAAAAAAGAATTAAACTTGCTTACAATTATCTGACAACCGATCTAAAAGCGTTATTAATTCAAAATAATTTTTCGGTTGAAGATTTAAAAATTACGCCGGCGCAGTTTGCAAGTTTAATTAATTTTTTAGCTGAAGATAAAATTTCTTCGGCAGCCGGCAAAGCAATATTAACGGAAATTTTTAAAACCGGCGCCAATCCCGAAATAATCATTAAAGAAAAAAATCTTTTTCAAATCTTTGATGCAAAAGAAATTGATGAGGTAATAAACAAAATAATAGAACAAAACCCCCAGCCTGTAGCTGATTTTAAAAAAGGCAAGACTAACGCCTTGCAGTTTTTAGTAGGACGGGTGATGAAAGAAACCAAAGGTCGATTTAATCCCGATATAGTTCAGCAACAATTACAAAAATTCTTGACAAAATAAAAATATTTTGTTATAATATAAATATATGATAATGCAACCTCGACACGAAGCGTGGGAACAATTTCAAAAAAGAAAAAAAGAAGAGGAGGAAAAGACAAAACCATCTCCAGCTGATTTTGCTGAATTTGAAGTAAATCCGGAAACAGGAGAATTAATTCCCATTAAATCAAATATTGATATAAAAAAAAATATTTTAAATGAAGAGTTTAAGAAAGAATGGGAAGAATTAAACAAACGTCATCAAGAACTTTTAATAGAAATGCAACAACAAGAGGAAGAACTTAAAAAAATGAGAGAATTAGGTGGTTTAGCCGAAGAAGCGAAGGATTTAATTAAAAAAATTAACGAAAGAGAAAGAGAATTAAAAGCAATAGAAGAACAATTAAAAAAAATAAAAGAATAATAAAATTATTTAAGAAAATTCCCGACCAATTTTATTAATTCGTTTCTGTTGGAAACCCATTTAATTTCTTTATCTTTTCGGAACCAAATCATCTGGCGGCGGGCATACTGCCAGATTTTAGTTTTTAATTTTTTAATCATTTCTTGATAACTTAGCTTATTTTGTAGAAAAAGACCGATATAGCGATATTCTAATCCGAAATCGTATAATTTTTTCCACGAAACTCCAGTTTGACGGAGTTTTTTTACTTCTTTGATCATGCCCTCATTTAACCTTTTTATTAATCTTTTTTCAATTCGCTTTTTTAATTCATTAGGCAGTCGATAAATGCCAATTTTCAAAACATTATAAGGAGAATATTTTTTTAATTGAGGCATTGGTTTTTTTAAAGTCAGAATAATTTCTAAGGCGCGAATTAATCGCCGGCGATTATGAAAGTCTATTTTTTGAGCATATTTTGAATCTAATTTTTTAAGTTTTTCGAATAATTTTTCGGTTGATAATTTTTCTAACTTTTTTCTTAATTTCGGTTGAGGTTTGATGGGAGGAAATTGATAATTATAAATTAAAGCATCAATATAAAATCCTGTGCCGCCACAAATAATGGGCAATTTCTTTTTGTTTAAAATTTCTTTTAAAGCTTTTGTTGCTAATTTTTGGTAATTGGTGACAGTAAAAACTTTTTTTGGTGATACCACATCAATTAAATAATGTTTTATGCCTTTGTAAAAAAGACTGTTTTTAGTTTTTTTAAGAGGAACTTTACCAGTGCCAACATCCATCCCTTTATAAACTTGACGCGAATCAGCCGAGATAATCTCGCCATTAAATTTTTTGGCCAAGATTACCGCCAAATCGGATTTGCCGGATGCATTCGGTCCCAAAACCACTATAATTTTAGGTTTAAATGCCTCAAAACTTTTTGAGTTTTGAGATTTTGCATTTTTCATTTTCTTAAATTAAAGTTTTTTCGGCTCAGGTATCTGTTGCTTACAAATTTCTATAAATTCTTCCATATCCATTAATTTAATTTCCGGATTGGACTTTTCGCGAACGGGTAATTTGCCGGAGCGTATCTCTTTTTCTCCTATGACGATAATATAAGGAATTTTTTCTAATTCAGCATTGCGAATGCGTTTACTAATTGTTTCATTTTCATCGTCTACTTTAATTCGAAAGCCTTCTTTTTCAAAACGTTCTTTTATTTGATAGGCAAAAGGCGCAAATCCATCATTTACTGGCAAAAGTTTAATTTGAATTGGTGCCAACCAGAAAGGAAAAACACCGGCATAATGTTCAATTAAAGCGCCAAAAAATCTTTCCAACGATCCCATTAAGGCGCGGTGAATCATATATGGCTGTTGCGGCTTACCCATCTTATCAATATATTTCATCTCAAATTTTTCCGGCATATTAAAATCAAATTGAATTGTTGAGCATTGCCATTCGCGACCGAGGCCATCTTTAACCTTGATATCGATTTTCGGACCGTAAAAAGCACCGCCGCCCTTATCAACTTTATAGGAGAGTTTAGAAGATTTAATGGCTTTTTCTAATGCCTTTGTGGCATCAGCCCATTTTTTATTATTACCAATAGCGTCTTTAGGTTTAGTTGAAAGATAGACGGAAAAATCATTGAAGCCGAAACTTCTTAAAATATAAAGGGAAAAGTCCAAAACCTTTTTAATTTCTGAAGGCATTTGTTCGGGAGTGCAAATTAGATGAGCATCATCTTGAGTAAAGCCGCGAACACGTAATAAACCGTGAAGTACGCCAGCTTTTTCATAACGATAAACAGTTCCTAATTCTGCCCAGCGCAGCGGTAAGTCGCGGTAAGAACGCATTTGGTTTTTATAAATTTGAATATGAAATGGACAATTCATCGGCTTGATAAAATATTCATCTTCATCAATTTTCATCGGCGAATACATATTTTCCCGATAAAAATTTAAATGTCCACTGATTTTCCATAAATCTGATTTTCCAATATGAGGCGTAAAAACAATATCATAGCCATTTTTTAAATGGGCTTCGCGCCAAAAATTTTCCGCAATTACTCGAATTATTCCACCTTTGGGATGCCAATAAACTAACCCTGGACCGAATTCCTCATGAAAACTGAATAAATCTAACTGCTGACCGAGAATTCGATGATCTCGTTTTTTGGCTTCCTCGATAATTCGTAAATAATTATCTAATTCTTCCTTAGTGTTAAAAGCCAAACCATAAATTCGAATTAGCATCGGATTTTTTTCATTTCCTTTCCAATAGGCGCCGGCTAATTTTTCTAATTTGAATACATCCTTTTTTATAATTTTTGTTGAAGAAATATGCGGTCCGGCGCAAAGGTCGGTAAAAATTTCTTGTTTTCCATCCAAAGTTTTATAGATAGAAAGTGGTTTTTTTTGTTTTTTTAATTCATCAATCAATTCTAATTTGTAGGGTTGATTTTTAAATATTTTCTTTGCCTCCCGATAAGAGACCACTTTTTTTTTAAATTTTAAATTCCTACCGATTAAATCTCTAATTATTTTTTCCAATTTAAATAAAACTGATTCATCAATTTCTTGTTTGCCAAAATCAAAATCATAATAAAAGCCGTTTTCAATCGTTGGTCCAATGCCCAATTTGACACTTGGATATAATTGTAAAACCGCCGCCGCCATTAAATGGCTTAATGAATGTCTAATTTTCTCAATTTCATTTTTTGATTTTTTCATAATTTTTTATTTATAAGCTAAAATTTTTTCGCAGATAATATTTAAATGGTCGTTATTTTTATTGATACGTCCCTCAATAATTATTATATTATCCTTTTGCCAAAATGTTAAGGTTTTTTCCAACATATTAGGAAAAACAGTAATTTCAGTCACGCCAGAAGTATCTTCAAGAGAAACACTGAGCATAGAACGGCCGGTTCGGGTTAAAATCTTTTTTAATTCTGTGATGACGCCGCCAACTCTGACAGATTTATTAATTAATTTTTCTGAAATTTCTGCTAGCGGTCGAACGCCTATTTTCTTAAATTTTTCCTGATAGTGTCGAACAGGATGGTCGGAAATATAAACACCTAGAAGCTCTTTCTCAAATTTTAATTTTTGCTCCAGAGACATTGGCTCGGTCTTTTTTAAATTTAAACTAGGGAAAGATATTTCTTTGGCAAAAAGATTAATTTGAGGACTTAGATTAATCCTTTTTACTTCTTGATTATAGGACAATAATACATCAAGATTAAAAATTAATTCTTCTCTTTCGGCCAGAGCGTCAAAAACGCCAGTTTTAATCAGGCTTTCAAGCGATTTTTTATTTAAATCCTTGTGACAAATTCTTTGGAGAAAATCTTGGATATTTAAAAATCTCCCATTTTTAACTCGTTCCCGAATAATTTCATAAACGATATTTTCGCCAACATTTTTGATGGCTAATAGTCCGAAGCGAATAGCATTTTTCTCTTTAACAACCGAAAAATTTTCATAACTTTCATTAAGATCTGGTGGTAAAATTAGAATATTCATTCTTCGGCATTCATTAACTAATTCTGCCGTGCGTTCAATTTCAATAGCTTCATTATTCATCAAAGCAGTCATAAATTCCAATGGATAATGGGCTTTAAGATAAGCGGTGCGAAAAGCAATTTGGGCATAAGAGGCGCTGTGACTCCGATTAAAGCCATATTGGGCAAATGGCTCAATAAAGTTCCAAATTTTTTCGGCAATTTCTTGAGAAATGCCGCGTTCCATCATTCCTTTAATTAATTTTTGTTTCTGGGCATCTAAGAGAGTTTTAATTTTTTTACCAATAGCACGGCGCAAAATATCCGCTTCGCCCAAAGTAAATCCAGCCAAATCTTTAGCAATTTGAAGCAGCTGTTCCTGATAAATAGCAATTCCATAAGTAGAATTAAGAATTGGTTCAAGTTTGGGATGAAGATAAATAATTTTTTCTTTGCCATATTTTCTAGCAATATAGTGGGGGATTAGTTCCATCGGACCAGGACGATAAAGTGAAATAATGGCAATTAAATCTTCCATATCATTTGGTTTTAATTCTTTAAGATAGCGTCGCATTCCCTGGCTTTCTAATTGAAATACGCCAATAGTTTCTCCTTTTTGTAAAAGTTCAAAAGTTTTTTTATCCTTTTCGTCTATTTGATTAAAATCTATTTTTTCTCCGGTTGTTTGTTCAATAATTTTTAAAGCATCTTCAAGAATCGTTAAATTTCTTAAACCGAGTAAATCCATTTTTAAAAGCCCTAATGATTCCAGTGAATACATATCGTATTGAGTGATTGTAATGTTTTCGTCCTGTGGCGCTTTCTGGAGCGGAGTATAATTGGTAATTTCTTCTTTGGTAATCACAATGCCGCAAGCATGAATAGAAGCATGTCTGGCGACGCCTTCTAATTTTTTGGCTGAGTCAATCAATTTTTTAACATCTTGGTCTCGTTCGTAAAGATTCTTTAGTTCCAAAACATTATTTAAAGCCTCATCAAGAGAAGCGTTAAAAGGAATTAATTTAGCAATAGTATCGCAAAAGCTATAACTCAATCCTAAGGCTCTGCCGGCGTCACGTACGGCGGCGCGAGCAGCCATTGTTCCAAAAGTAATAATTTGCGCCACGCGATTATCTCCATATTTACTTCTTAAATACTGAATTACTTCATCACGGCGGGTATCGGCAAAATCCATATCAATATCGGGCATCTGGATTCGTTCGGGATTTAAAAATCGTTCAAAAAGAAGTTTGTATTTTAAGGGATTAATATCGGTAATATTTAACAAATAAGCCACTAGTGAACCAGCTGCTGAGCCTCGTCCCGGCCCAACAACAATGTCATTTATTTTAGCCCAATTAACAAAATCTTGAACAATTAAAAAGTAAGAAGCGAATCCTGTTTTTTCAATCACCCCTAATTCATAATTCAAACGTTCTGTTATTTCTGGTGTGATTTTAGAATATCTTTTTGATAAATTTTTTTCACACAACTTTCTTAAATAAGATTCTGGTGTTTCGCCCAATGGAACCTCAAAGTAGGGGAAAAGTATCTTTCCAAATTCCAGTTCAATATTACATTTATCAACAATTAGCTGTGTATTACTAATTGCTTCAGGAAAATCAAAAAATAATTCTTCTATAGTTTGTTGTGGACATAAAGAAAAGTCATCAGCACTTAAAGTGAGTCGGTCTTCTTCGGATATTTTATTACCGGTTTGAACCGCTAGTAAAATATCATGTGCTTCAGCATCTTCGGGTTTTAAATAATGCGTATCATAAGTGGCCACAGCGGGTATGCCAAATTTTTTACTTAATCTAATCAGTTGTTCTTTAATGATTTTTGATTCTTCGATTTTTGGATGATAATTAATTTCCAAATAAAAATCTTCGCCAAAAATTTTTTGATATTCTTTTATTTTTTCTTCGGCTTCATCTAATTGGTTGGCTAAAATTTTTTTGGGAATTTCTCCGGCCAAACAACCGGAAAGTGCAATTAAACCATCTTTATATTCCTGAAGCAATTCTTTATCTACGCGCGGTTTATAATAAAATCCTTCAAGATGCGCCCGAGTAATGAGTTTCATTAAATTTTTATAACCCTGAAAATTTTTAGCCAGAAGTGTTAGGTGGTAATTTTTACTATCAATTTTTGGCCTTTTTTGAAAGCGATTTTCCAGCGCTACATAAACTTCCGCGCCTAAAATTGGCTTAATGCCATTAGCCGTAGCAACTTTGTAAAATTCCGGAATGCCATACATTGTGCCGTGATCGGTTAAGGCCAAAGAATCAAAACCTAATTCTTTGGCGCGATTAACTAATTCATCAATTTTTATCAGACCATCCAAAAGAGAATAATGACTATGAACATGTAAATGAGTGAACTTTGCCATACAAAAATCTTTATTAAATTTTAACATAAAAAAAGTTTAAATGAAAATTTTTTATTCATTTTTACCTAAAATTAAAAAAGACCCCTTAAGAGGGGTCATATAGATTGATAGAGAAGTGAGAACGGCATTCGGGGCAATAATACCCCAGCCGTTTTCCAAATAATAAATCATCATCTTCTCGGCTTTCTCGGCAAAATTCTGCAGGAACTCTGACTTTTTCCAAGAGAAAATTATGACAGTTTGGACATGGTATTCGCCCTTCCACAAAAATCAACCTTTTCTTTTTTTTCATTAACTAACCTCCTATAAAATTTTTAAAGCCTGCTGCCTCTAATTTTAGAGATTAAATTAAATTAAACTTTTGTCAAGAAAGTTTATTCACTCATATCTTAATGCTTCAATTGGTGATTTTTTCGCCGCTTTTCTGGCTGGATAAAGTCCAAAAATTAAACCGATTAAACCTGAAGTAAATAATCCCAAAAACATGGCGCTAAAAGGAAAAGTAAATTGCCAATTAACCGAAAGTAATTTACTTAAAATGAGCGAAGAAATTAATGAGTTGGTTGCGCCGAAAATAACACCGATAATGCCACCGGTCATAGTTAAGAAAATGGCCTCGAATAAAAATTGTAAAAGTATTTCTTTTGGTGTGGCGCCAACGGCTTTGCGCAAACCGATCTCTTTTGTTCGCTCGGTAACCGAAACAAGCATTATATTCATTATACCCACACCGCCGACAATTAGAGAAATAGCAGCCACTGCAGCCAAAAAATATTTTAAAGCATTGGTAACGGTCTGGGTTTGTTTAATTGCTTCTTTTTGGGTTTGAATGTAAAAATCATCTTTTTCGGGATCGGTAATATTATGAGATTCTCTGAGCGTTTGTTTGATATCTTCAACAGTGACATCAACATTTTCTTCTTTGTCTACCTCAATAGCAATTCGGTGATAATATTTTATTCCAAAAAGATTTTGCTGAGCGCTCGAATAGGGGATAATAATTAAATCATCAAAATTAACAAAAGTGCCTTGACCTTTTTGGCCTATAACTCCAACAATGCGGAATAGCTGTTTTTTTATTTTTATTTTTTGTCCGAGAGCGTTTTCATTTTCGCCGAATAATTGTTCTTTAATTCTGGCGCCGATTACGGCGACGTTAGCATAAGATTTTACATCGTCTTCACTAAAAGGTTCGCCTTCTTCAAGGGTGATATTGTAAATTTCATTAAAGTATTCAGAAACACCCAAAATAGTGGCACGATAAGTTTGATTGTCAAATGAGGTTAATTCATTGCCAAAAACAATTGGCATAATGCGAGTTAAATGGGGTACGTTGTTTTTGTTTTTGAGCGCCTCTACATCCTTCAATTTGAGCGAGTCAGAAAAAATAGAAAGGATGTCCGTAAAGCCTTTTGGTTGGCGACCGGGCAAAACAGCAATTACTTTTGAGCCCAATCCTTGCATTTGAGCTAAAATTAAATTTTGCGCTCCTTGTCCAATAGACATTACCATCATAATGGCCGTGATGCCAATAACGATTCCTAAAATGGTTAATAAAGAACGAGAACGATTTGTTTTTAATCCGATTAAAGCAATTTTTGTTAGCGATTTTATCTTCATATTTATTTAATAAATTTTGTTGCGTCTATTCGTTCTAAATTTTTAATATCCGACTGAATTTCACCATCAAACAATTTAATAATTCTTTCAGCACATTGCGACGTGTAAGTTTCATGAGTAATCAAAACAATTGTTCGACCTTCATTATTTAGTTCCTGAAGAATTGCCATAATTTGTTGACCAGCCTTACTATCTAAATTGCCGGTTGGTTCGTCGGCAAAAATTACTAAAGGATTAGCAATAAGCGCTCGGGCAATGGCAACGCGTTGTTGTTCGCCGCCGGATAATTGATTAGGGAAATGGTGTATACGATGAGAAAGCTCCACTTTTACTAAGGCATTATAAATTAATTGAGACCATTCCTTTTCTGGGATGTCTGAATAAATAAGGGGGAGTTTAACATTTTCAAAAACAGTGGTTTTGGGAAGCAAATTAAATTGTTGAAAAACAAAACCCATTTTTTTATTACGGATTTTTGCCATTTCCTCTTCAGAATAGTCATAAATAGAACGGTTTTCAAAGAAATACCTGCCAGCGGTTGGTTTATCCAGAAAACCTAAAATATGAAGCAATGTTGATTTACCCGAGCCTGATGGTCCGGTAATTGCTAAAAATTCGCCGGAGTTAATTTCTAACGAAATATCTCTGATAGCAATAGTTTCCGTACCATCGTCGCAATACTTCTTTTCTAAATTATTAACTTTTATCAAAGCCATAATTATTTGCCGGAAACAATAATAGTTTCGCCTTCATTTAATCCTTCAATAATTTCAATCATAGCATTTTCGCCGACAATGCCGGTTTTAACTTTTCTTTCTTCGAGTGTTTTTGTTTTTTTATGCCAAACGCGAACCACCCGTTCATTTTCTAAATTTAACACCGCTCGCCTTGGGATCATTAAAACATTTTCTTTGTGTTGAGTAATGATATCTAAATTAACCGACATGCCGGTTTTAATTTCGTCATTTAATGGGTTAATGAACTCTAATTTTACTTTATAAGTTGGCACGCCTTCTATCAAAGTAGCGGCCGGATCAATATGAATAACTTTGGCTTCGAAAATTTTATTCGGACCGTAGGCATCAAGCGTTATTTTGGCTATGTTGTCGAGTTTAATTTTGGCAATATCTATTTCCGAAATCAGTGTTTCAATTTCAAATTGATTATTGGAGATTAAAGAGGCGACTGGCACATTCGGTGCTACCATTTGCCCAATTTGTAAATCAAAATTGGAAACTATGCCGTCAAAAGGAGTTTTGAGATAACAATCGCTAATTTTATTTTGAGCATCCTCTAAACTATTTTGCCATTGCTGTACCGATAATTCCTGATTATTGATGTCAAAAGGATAATTAATTAATGCATCCTTTTGATTATTAATTTGGGTGCGCAGGATTAAAAGATTTTGAAGATATGAGTCAATCGTCTGAGAGTAAGAAGTAAGACGCTGAAAGTGATTGCTAATGGTTGTTTGTTTATTATGAACGAGATTATTTTGAACGAGATAATTGTTAAGATACAAAATCGGGTCATAGCCTAATTTGATTAAATCCACCATTTTTACTAAAAGCGAATAGCCGGTTTCAATAGCACTAAAACGTTCTTCGCCGCTGCCGCGCTGAGCAATTTGATAAGCTTCAATAGCACGGGTGATTAATGATTTGATTTCATTATAGAGCATTTCGCTTCTGGCTGGTGTTTGAAGAAAATTTAAATTGTAATCAGAATAATAGTTGATATTATTTTTACCGCCTTCAGATAAATCATTTTCAAAATAAATACTGCGGATATTTTCTAAAAGAGTCGGTGCTTGCTGATAAAAGGAAGATAGAAGAATTAAAGCATCTTCATAATATTTATTTAAACTATCTTCGCGTAGTAATTGTTGATATTGATTTTTTAATTTTTCCAAAAAATTTTTGGCGCTGGCAAAATTTATCTCTGCATTTCTAAGATTTTGTTCTAAATCCGAACATTCTATTTTGGCAAGTATCTCATTGGTTTTAGCTTGTTTTCCAACCGTCGCATTTAAATAAACAATTCGGCCGGCTTTTTTGAAAGATAAATCAATTGTTTGGGCGGCTTTAACGCGACCAGTAGTACTAACAATTTCGGTTAGATTGCCCCTCTCAACGGTAGCATATTGATAATTGTTTTTATTTTTCGAAATGGCAATCTGGTAGATTATTAGCGCAATAAAAATTAGGCCAATAATTAAGGGGATAAAAACCCTTGGTTTTTTAATTTTTGCAAAATTAATTTTTACCATATTTTCAATTATAAATAGTTTATTTATTAAAAGCAATTTGCCCTTGATTTTTTACTTTTTTCTTCCTAAAATAAAAAATATTCCGGTGTAGCTCAACGGTAGAGCGGCTCCCTGTTAAGGAGACGGTTGTAGGTTCGAATCCTACCACCGGAGCCAGCGTGCACGAACAGAGGTCAAAGCCTCTTTTTTGCTTTATTCATCGGCAAATTTTGCCGGTTCTAAATACTGCATATTTTCTCCAGCGCAAAAATGACAGATTTTGTCATTTTTGACGATGAAATTATTGAGGTTTATAATAAAAGATAATATGAAAGACAAACTCTTAACCATCAAAGAAGTTGCCGATTACTTGCGGGTCAGCGAGCGTTCTGTGCTTCGCTATATTGAAGCTGGGCGTTTGCAGGCGATCAAGGTTGGTTATTGGCGGGTGAGTGAAAAAGATTTGGCAAAGTTTATCAGCGAAAACTCTAATAAGTTGAAAAAGAGAAGACATAAATAATTTATGGAAAATAAGTCTCAAAAAATTCTATCTTTTGTAAAAGAAAAACCGTATTTTTCCGAAGGCAATTTTGTTTTATATCTTTCCGATTGTCTGCCGATTTTGGAACAGCTTCCTGATAACTCAATTGATATGATTTTTGCAGACCCACCATACAATCTTTCAAACGGCGGATTCAGCGTCCATGCTGGCAGACGTGTAAGCGTCAATAAGGGTGACTGGGATAAAAGTAAGGGTTTTCAAAAAGATTTGGATTTTCACATTGCTTGGATTCGGGCTTGCCGTAGAATTCTTAAACCTCATGGCACAATTTGGATTAGCGGGACTTATCACTCAATCTATCAATGTGGTTATGCGCTTCAATTAAGCGGTTACCATATCTTAATGATATTGTTTGGTATAAACCCAATGCTTCTCCTAATTTGAGTTGCCGTTTTTTTACTGCCAGCCACGAGACAT
>Ga0172366_10001220_pt1 | contig 19931 bp, 21 predicted proteins | sample LakKivSesite69cm_FD_114533 | JGI IMG/M metagenome (GOLD analysis project Ga0172366, IMG submission 114533) | Sediment microbial communities from Lake Kivu, Rwanda - Sediment site 69cm | ecosystem: Environmental > Aquatic > Freshwater > Lake > Sediment | place: Rwanda: Western Province, Lake...
CATAGCTATAGCTCGACGGTGATGGCAGTGTTAAAGGAAGCGTTTGCCAAACATAAGCACATTGAAATAATCGTTACCCGCTCAGGTCCGGGTCGCACCGGCGAAAGGATTGCCCAAGAGCTTGGGCGCTCGGGATTACCAGTTACCTTTATTGATGACGCTGCCATGGGGCTTTACATATCAGTGGCGAGTAAGGTGATGGTTGGTGCCGACAGGGTTTGTGCCGATGGCGACATTATCAATGGAATAGGAACCTACCAGCTAGCCCTGGCGGCTGAGAAAGCCGGCATCCCCTTCTATGTTTTATACGAGGCGCTTAAGTTTGACCTCAGGCTAAAAAGCGGCGAGGCTGATTTGGAGGAAAAGGAGCCGTCTGAGATTGTTGAACCGGGGAGGTTACCACCAGGGGTCAGGATTAAAAACCCTTACTTTGACATTACCCCGCTGGAACTGGTTACCGGGGTAGTTACTGAAAGTGGTTTACTTACACCGAGACAAGTTATTGATTATATGGAAAAGCAGTCGGTAAAAGGTGACTAGCCCTTATATACTCGGGCTAAGGTTTCCTTGAGCTTGGGCACAGTGTCAAAGTTACCTATTTCTTTACGCTTTATCCACCTTGCCTCTTTGTGCTCCCAGTCAATCTTGACCTTGTCCCTGTCTTTTATGTGAAAAAGATAGGGGTGAACCACCCATCTAACCCCCAGCCGCTTATCTTCAACGGATAACGGCTTGCCCTTTCTTATTAATTCAACGTCTTCCCGGGATAGGCTGGTCTCCTCTTCTATCTCCACCAGGGCTTGCTCGTCGGCGGAGGTCTCTATATAGCCGCTAACCCCCGCCCACTTTCCCTGGTAGCTGCCCACCCGCTCACTGCGACGCAGGACGAGTATCTGGTTTTCCGATTCCAGAAAGCAGGTAACAACTTTTTTCTCTTGTAGCATAGTCCAATCTCTATTTTAAGCTCAAAAGATAGTCTTTTAGCCAGCCTAAGGCTGCCTCGGCGGCGCTTTGTTTATTTTGTTCTCGGTTTCCGTGAAAATTGTGCTTTTGACTATAGGTTCCCGCCCTGTGGGATAATCCAATATAGAATAGCCCGACTGGTTTCCCCGGGGTAGCCCCGCTCGGTCCAGCAATGCCGGTGTCAGCCAGGCATATATCGGCACCTAATATTTTTCTACCGCCCTGTGCCATCTCCTCAGCTACCTTAGAGCTCACCGCACCATACTGACCGAGGGTAGCCTCTTTTACCCCCACTACCTTAATCTTAACTTCATTGCTATAGGCGGTAACTGAGCCCTTATAGTAGTCCGAGCTACCGGGGACATTGGTTATCCGGTGGGATATTAGCCCGCCACTGGCTGATTCAACTACCCCCAGGGTTAACCCCTTCTGCCGAAGCAGATTGCCGATTTCTTGCTCCAGGCTCATATGAACCTTTCCATCAAGCTGTAGATTGTCTCTTCGTCTATCTGGTTGCCATCGTTACTCAGTTTTTTAATGGTATGCTCCACGGTGCTGTGCTTGCGTAAGTTATACAGGTCGTCCAGCTGGTTGTATATACCCACCCTTCTGCCCACCTTGAAGTTGTGTTTCTCTTCAGGCGATAGGGAGTGGAACCTGGCTATGGAAGCCAGCATTTTCTCCTTGTCCTCGGGCAGCTTCCCCTCAACCTCCTGAAGCAGGTTGGTAAGATGGTCGCTGACAAAGTATGCGTGACAGTCAAGGTGTTCAATAAGTAATTTTTCCTCTTCTATAATCTCCTCGTCGGTAGCCCGAATAAAATTGCCCTTCTTAACCTCGTCATATAAGGGCATCCCCGGCTTAATGGTCAAGGTTCTAACCCGGATGAAGTCGGGGTCTATCTGGTTTAATACCCCGGCGGTTTCGGTGGCGTGCTCCCGCCACATCTTCTTCCCGCCCAAGCCAAGGACAACATACTCACATAGCGAGATGCCTGATTCTACTATCTTCCTTCCTCCGGCAATGTGTTCAGCAGCAGTAACCCCCTTATCCATAAATTTAAGTAGCGGGTCATAGCCTGATTCCAGCCCGATGTGGAGTCGGGAAAGCCCAGCCTGGCGCAGTTGTACTAGCTCGTCCAGCTTCTTTTTGGCTGCTGTCTTCGACCTGCCGTAGGAGGTCACCCTGGTGATACTGGGCAGGGTTTGCTTCAAGAACTTTATTACTTCAACCAGCTCATTGGTTCTCAAAATCAGGCTGTTGGCATCCTGGAGGAAGGCGCTGGTGCCACCATAGTAAAGCCACAGGGCGACATTAAAATAGGCTTCATTTGGTGGGTTATTGAGGATGGCGCCAGCCACCTCTTTTACCCTGTCCCCGTAGCCGGATTTCCAGGAAATCTCCTTTAGCTTGTCCTGTATTGCCTTGGCGGTCAATATATCCTGCTTTATCTCTTCCACCGACCTCAGCTCAAATTTTTTCCCTTTGTAAGTATGGCAGAACTTGCACCGGTTCCATGGGCAGTTCCTGGTTACCCTGATGAGCAGGGAATAAGCCTCACTCGGTGGTCTAATTGGTCCTAATTCAAAAGAGTCTGGTAGCATTTGCTTTTTACAGATAACTGAGCACATTTTTCTTGATGAATTCAAAGTTGAGCTTTACTCTTTCCCTGCCGACTAATATGTCCATATGTCCGGGAAGCAGGTACTCAATTTCCAGTTGTGATAGCTTCTCTATAGACTGCTTAAGCTGGTCGGCACTGCCGCCGGGCAGGTCAACCCGCCCGGTATTTTGATTGAAAATAACGTCTCCACAAATTAGGATTTTCTCACTCTGGCAGTAAAAGCAGATACTATCAGGGGAGTGCCCCGGGGAGGGGATGAGTTCAAACTGCATTTTGCCAGCATTCAGCTTGTCATAATCAAGTAATTCATCTTCGGTGAACTCCACGGCAGGAAGACCGAAGAATCTTGATGTCTGGATAACGGTTGCCTGCCAGAAATCTTTTTGTGACGGGTGGGGGAGGATTTTAGCCCCCGAGACTTTCTTGAAGGCTTCATTTGCCCAGCAGTGGTCACCGTGCAAGTGGGTATTGGTGATAATATTGATTTCTTTAGGGTCAATGCCGTCCCGCTCCAAATCCTGGACTAGTTCTGGCAGGAACTGAGTAAGACCGGGGTCGATAATAATGCTGAGGTCATCCTTAATCACATAGGTATTGCAGTCCATCATCCCCTTTTCTGGGTAGAAGTATAGATTTTTTGTCAGCCTCATGTTATTATTCCTGTTAATGAATTGACTTAAGCCAGCCAATGTTCCATTATATATGAACAGTAGGCTAAAATAAAATGCAATGACTATATAAAAGGAGGTTTCATTATGGCAGCCTTAGCTTGGGTTGTTGGTGCTATTGCTGGGCTGTGTATGGTGATGGGCATTGTTACTGCCACCGAGGTAGTTCCAACGTTCGGTGCCGAACTTACCTGGGTGTTCTGGTTTATGCTCTCGGCAATACTGTTTTTAGCCAGTATCGCCTTTGTTTTAGGTCGCGGTGAGTATTAATCACCAAGCTTATGGGTTTTAGGGCGTCGGATAAGGGCAGGGCGTTAGGCTTTCTTCCTTCGGCGGCGCCATAAGATAATGCCTAGTATGGTTCCCCAGACGGGGATGAAGATTATCAGCCAGATAGCTAAAGTGCCTAGCCATTGCCCGAAGAAAACAATTCCTCTGACCGCAGACTTGAGTGCTTCCAGTGCGCTCCAGCCAGCGCGAACCAGTGGTTTAGCTGTAGCCTCGGGCTCCAGTTGCACCGAAATCAGGCTCATTGAAGAGGTTCGCTCCAGATATTGCATTCGTCCCTTGATTTGCTCTATCTCCTGGCGCACCTGGGACAAACTTTCATAAATTCTGAGAATGTCCTCCACATCGGTGGCTTTTTCCAGGAGGGCGAGGTATTGCTTCTCCGTCGCCTCGGCGTTCTTGAGCCTGGACTCCAGGTCAATATACTCCTCGGTAACATCTTGGCTTGAGGTGCTCTCTGATTTTACCCTTACTGCCAGGTTTCTCAGTTCAGTTAGTGCCAGCTCAAACTTCTCGTCAGGTATGCGGATGGAAATCCACCCCCTCATCTCCGCTTCCTCCCCCCAAATGCTAGACGATACCACATAGCCATCAAACCTTGCCGCCAGCCGGGCTATGTCATCACAGCCTTGGGTTACATCCTTTATTACCAGAGACATCTCCCCGGTGCGGACAATCATCCGCTCCTCTGCGGTTGAGGGCAAAGTCACAACGTGGTAAGTCTCTTCCCCTCCCGGTGGCACTGCTTCGGGGTATGGTGCTGGTTCCGGCGCTGGTGACGGATATGGCATTGGCGCTGGCTCTGGTGCCTTGGCGGCGCAGGAAACCGGCACCAGCAGTAACATGACCAGCGCTAGTCCTATTATTAGCCTTTTCATAAAGCAGCCTCCCTTATTATCCATACTCTACTATACTATAACGCAGAGGGAATGAAAAGGTTAGGGTGAGTTGCTTTTTCTCTCCACCCTCACCCACAGCCGTCCCCCATTGGTGATAAATTCTATGGTATGGTGTTCGTCAGTTTTAGCATCATAAGTTAGGTATATATTCTCTGAGCCTAGCTTCTCCTCAAGCCTTTCCACAACCTCGGCGCTGGGGTGACCAAAGGGGTTGTCTTTGCCTGCTGAGATAACCGCCACCTGGGGGTTAACCACCGCCAGAAATTCGGGAGTGGTGGAGGTCTTTGAGCCGTGGTGGGCAACCTTGAGCACGGTGCTGGCTAGGTCGGCTCGTGCCGCAACGAGCTTGGATTCTGCCTCCTCCTCTATATCGGCGGTAAGCAGGAAGCTCACCCTGTTCAGGCTCAGGCGCAATACCATGCCATTATTGTCTATGTCGGACCCGGTGCCGGTTATCTGGGGCGTTTTGGGATTGAGCACCCTTATTACCACTCCCTCGCCTAAGTCTATCTGCTGTCCGGCTTGGGCTAGGGTGTACTTAATATCCTTTTCCTTAAGTAACCTGAGCCATTCTTCACATAAGGGCGATGAGCAATCTAAATCAGGATAGAGCACCTGCTCCACCTTGTATCGCTGTAGAACCTCCACTAGCCCGGTGATGTGGTCGGCGTGGGGGTGAGTCAATATCACCAGTTCTATAGCTCTGTCCCAGAAGGGCATTTTATCGCTCAGTTCCAGGCTTATGGCTTGGGGGCTGGGTCCACCATCAACCAGAATCTGCTGGTTTCCTTTTTGAATCAGAATAGCGTCGCCCTCGCCAACATTGAGGAAGCTTACGTGGAGATTATCATCAGGCATAGTGGCAGCGGCGACCGATGCCAGAATAGCTAGCACTAGTAGCGCTGGGATAACCCATCTTTTGGGGAGTCGGGGGAGAAAGTCGGAGGATTTACTCGCCCCCGACTTTAGCCGGGTTGTAGCTTGGGACATCCAGTTGCCCAATCTGCTCCTGTGGCTGCCGAGCCAGATAGCTGCGGCAAGGGGTAGATAGTAAATTAATATCAGGGCAGGGTCAACCGAGCCCACCTTAATGAATGACGAAGTGAGGGAGGCAAAGCCTTTTACTATCAGCAGCATATATGAAGTGAACAACCAGGCAAGCCAGCCTATAACTTGGGCGATGGGCGGAGCAAAAAGTCCTATTAGTCCAGCCAGAGTCCCGGCGACAATGATACCGGCCAGTGCCGGCAGGGCGAGGAATGTAGCCACAGGACCAACCAGTGAAACAATGCCGAAGTAGTAGGCAATGACTGGCCAGGCAGCTATGGTTGCGGCTAAGGTTACACTGAAGCTGTCGGTAATAATATTGGCTAAGGATACACCGATTCCCTCTTCACCCATGGTAGCCATAATTCCTTTTCTGCCCCGGGTCTGGAAAGGAGGGGCAAGGAAGATTAAGCCAGCCATTGCCAGAAAGCTCAACTGGAAGGAGGCATCCCACAGGATTTGGGGGTTAATGCCTATCATTATGGCGGCGGCAAAGGCTAGGGAGGTAATGGCAGTGCGCTGCCTGCCTAGAAGCTCGGCGGTGAGGAACAGGCTAGCCATAATCGCCCCCCGGACTACCGGGGGATGCATCCCGGTGATTACGGTATAGAGCCAGATTGTGCCCAGTGCCAGCCAGAGGTAAATATAGCGCCTCCGGCCAAAGAGCCATATCCCGATGCTGAGCAGGATGCCAGCTACGATGCTGAGGTGGAGACCGGAGATAGCTAATAGGTGGGCAGTGCCGGTGTGAGCAAAATCGGTTTTAATTGATGCCGGAATATTATATCGAATGCCCAAGATAATACCTTGGGCAAGCGATGCCTGTGGCTCAGGCAGAACCTTAGCCAGGGTCTGGAACAGACGCTCTCTCAACCAGTAGACCCATTCCAGCGGCTTAAAGCCTTTGCCTGTTTCTAAAGTTCCTATCTTGGGGTAGAGCATGGTGGAATAGATTCCCTGGTGGGCGAGATAGTTTTTGTAATCAAAGTCGTCAAGCTGGGGTGGTGTCTCCAGCCTTCCCTTTACCAGGAGCACATCGCCATACTCATAGGCGGGGTAGCGGGGCACAAACAGCAGTGCCTCCCCTGAGACCTGTTGCCAGCCGTTATCCCGCCATATTTTTATATCTGATAGGTAGATGTGAGTAGCCTTATCCCTAACCTCAGGGTCGGCGTTCACCATCCCTTTGATTTCAACTTCTTGGTCATTGTAAAACTGAAGGCAGCTTTCGTCTCCAGAGGGCAGGCTTGCCTGAAAGCAGGAAGCGCCGCCGAAGAGGGCAATAAGGCAGAGGGCTGATAAGATTATTGCCTTGCGCTGTTGGGGGAAAAGGAAGAGAAGGGGGAGGGGGATAAGCCCAATAAGGATGAGGGCTAGCGGCGGGGCAAACTTTGACCCCAGATAGATACCAACCACCCAGGCACAACTTAGATAGATAAGTGACACGAGCCTCCCTTGAAAATTACTCAGCTACCGTGATAAGGTGTTTAATCTGCTCGTAGGTAGCCGGTCCTATGCCTTCAACCTTGGTTAGCTCAGTGATATTGCTGAAGGTTCCATTTTTCTGACGATAGTCTATGATAGCCTGAGCCTTACTTTCGCCAATGCTGGGCAGAGCCTCTAGCAGCCAGGCTTCCGCCCGGTTAATGTCTATCTTCTGTGGCTGTTGTTTCTCTCCTATCTTAGGGATATAGATTTTAACCTCAGTGAGGTCGGCATTGATGGTGCCCCCGGCAGCTTGAATAAGGGCGTCTATGCTATCCCCGGATTTTACGGGGTAGTAGCCAGGGTTACCCACCGCGCCACCGATGTAAACCTCACCTTGGAACTCTTGGCTCGGTGGCAGGGAAATCTCTATGGTTTGGGGCTGGCGATACCTTTGCCAGGTTACCGTGCCCCCGATAATAATAACTGCTATCAGCAGAATAATCAGCGCCCAGTATTTGTTAAGCTTGGTCATGGAAAACCTCCATACTATTAGCTCTACCAAGTATAGCAGAATAACAGTGGTCAATGAATAGAAATGAATAGATTTGTGGTCGTTTTTAGTGGTATTGACCCTGTTACAAACCGTAGGCCTCTTTGAGCAATATGATGGGGTGGTCTACCTTGAGCCCGGTGCCGGCTTCTATTTGCAGCTTGCAGCCGCCACAGTCGGTTACTATCCGGTCGGTGGGGTTTTCTTTTATTTCCCTGTATAGCTTGCTGGCTATCTCCTTTGACAGCTCATAGTTGACCTTCTCATAGCCATAGGCACCACCCATCCCGCAGCACTCGGTGCTTACATGCTTTATGGTTATCCCCGGGATTAGCCGTAACAGCTTGATTGTTGCCTCGCTTAATTCCTGGGCGGTCAAATGACAGGGGGTGTGGTAAAAAACAGCCTGGGGTAGGGGGCGAAAGTCGGTATTTAGCCAACCTCTATCATGTAATAGTAGCAGGTATTCACTGAAGTGGTATACGTTCTGCGATACCTGCTTTGCCATATCGCTGCCCATCATCCATAGGGGATAATCTCGCTTCATGAACAGGCTGCAGCTAGAGCAGGTGGTGATGATGGCATAGCCCTCTGAAACTGCCTGGCCAAGTATTCTGGTGTTGTGTTCCATGTTTTCATACGCCCCTTTAACGTTCCCCTTAGCCATCATCGGTAAGCCGCAGCATAATTGGTCGGGCACAATTACCTCAATCCCATTCTTTCCCAGCACCTTTACCACGGCTTCCCCTATCTCGGGATAGTAGTAATTGGCAAAGCAACCGGTATAGTAAGCTACCTTTTTGTTGCCGATTAAATCGTCAGGCATTCTTCTTAAACCACTTTCTAAACGTCCGGAAGTGAAATGTGGGCAGGTTGGTTCTTCTATCAATCCCGGTTATGATTTCCAGGGGTATTCTGACCAGCTTGGTCTTCATCATCCGGTTGGCGAGGGGGGCAAAGGCGGTGCCCAGCTTGGCTAACATCTCGGGCATACCCAGTATCTTATGCTTGAGCGACTGACCATGCTTGCTGATGTAGTCTATCTTCACCTGCCACATGAGAAGGGGAAGGTCAATATCCAGAGGGCACTCTGTCCGACAGGCTTCACAATGGAGGCATACGTCAATAGAGCGGCTTGTTCCATACAGGAACTGGTTCAGATAGTTCCTTGGCGTCCAGATATAGTCAACCTCGGTGAATGAGTGGCGAATAGGGCAGTGCTGATTGCACATCCGGCAGCCTATGCATAGGAACAAGTCCCTGAAATTACCTTTTAGCAGGTTGGTTTTGCCATTGTCCAGGAGGAGGAGGTGTAGCTCCCTCTCCTTTTCGCCCGGTAGGAGCGATAGCTCAGCTATGGACGGTGGCTTGCCTGGTTTTGGCTCGATAGCCAGGAGCACACTCTCCAGACCAAATACGCCCATGCATCTGGTCTGGAAGGCAGCATCCTGCCTGCTTTTGACGAGCTTATCCAGACCAACGACAAGGATGACCTTATTAGCCTGGGTCAAATCATTGTAGATGTTGGAGAAATGCTGTAGAAAGAATACTGTGCCATCCTCGGCGGCTATAGCATTCACTCCCAGCACAGCCAGATATTTCTTGCTTTCGGTATCGGCTAGGCCAGCCATTTTCATGGAGACGTCAAACGTCCCCCACAGGTTTTTGTCCTTTAGACCGGGAAGATCCCAATAATCGAGGAGTTCTCTTTTCTTGACCTCGTATTCATTGAGGTAGGAGTTGATGACGGTGAAGCCATTGGCGAGCAGCCCTGGTTTTAATTCCTGGGTAACGATGCTGGAGTTATTGGTGGATATGATTCTAATCCCGTCTGAGATTTCACTGATATAGCTTACGGCTTCAATATTATCAGCCGCCAATTTTACCTTAACCTGCTGGTACTGCTGACCCAGATTGGTTTGAAGCTCCCTAACAAGCAAGCCTGCGTTTTGCCGGGCATATTCTCGAATCTCTCTTAGCTGCTGTTTGATATGGTCAATAGTTGGTGTCTCCGGGATAAGGGCTTTTTTCTGCCCACCTTCAAATAGCTTCCTGGCGGACAAATCTCTTTTCTGGGTTAGCTCCGGTTCCATTATCCAGATAGGTAGGTCTTGGCTCATATCTTTGACTCGCTATTAATTTATTGAGGCATCTTATGTAAGACACCCCAATAAGTCTAGCCCTTCTCTGGTACAGGTCTAAACTATACAGCGGCTATGGCTGCGGCAACCTTTTGCAGGATACCGGTGAATTTCTCGGCGGCGGCTAACTGCTTTACCCCGCTAACCTCAGCGGCATCTACATACTGCACCGCCCTTGGTTCGCAGAATCTGACACATTGAGGGTCACCATCGCAGAAATCGCACTTGATTACCTTCTTGGCCAGGGTATCAAATGACATAGCCCCAAAGGGGCAGATGGCGATGCACATCCGGCAGCCAATACATACATCATAATCAACCTCAACCCTCCCCATGTCCCCATTGCGGGAGATAGCCTTTACCGGGCATACTGCCATACACGGCGCTGACTCACATTGCTGGCAGCTCATCGGGACGTATCGCCCTTCCCATTCCCATTTGACTATCTTTATTCGGCTTCGGGCGGGGTTACTTACCCCTTCGTGCTTAACTGAACACACCAGCTCGCACAATCGGCAGCCGGTACATTTTTCGTAGTCTATCATCAACACTTTAGCCATGAATTAGTCCTCCCTAGAGTATATGAGATGGCTCATTATCTATGTCCAGCCTCTTCAGCGTCTCTGGAGTAGGAACACCGTTCTCATCCCAGCCGTGATACTGATAGTATTCATCTATCATCTTGGTAAGTTTTTCTCTGTCTATGGTTCTACCCCGGACGCCAGGTATGCCAAGAGGAGTTGGCTCATCAAAGTAGCGGTCAACCAGCCAGTCATCCTTTCTGGTTAGTCCTTCCCTGATATTAAACAGCCGCTCCATATTGTAAGCCCGTTCGGCTACAGTCCAGATATCCAGCGGCGACATTTCCAAGTCAGTATTGTAGTACAGTACCTTGGACCATTCCTCAAAGTTAGGTAACGTTGCTCCGAGGAAGGTGGTGTGATACTTACAGATACCGAGGCAATCCACTGCCTCATAGCACGTCTCATGCCAGAAGACCTGCCACGATTTCCCTTCATAATCGCGGTAGTCTGAGGTCAACGGACCATTATAGGCAATGGGCTGGCTGTAGATTTTACGCAGCACTGGCTCAGGCAGATGATACAGGTCAATAGCCGGTCGGCTCCTCAAGTGGTCAGAACCCCTGGAGGCAGTGGCTATACCCAGGGCTAGGGAAGGTGTTGGTCTCTCATCGGAGTGAAGGTTACTCATCCCCTTAACGTGGATGAGGTATTTAATGGAGTCCTTGCCTATTTTCTCTGCCGCCCGTAGTCCACCTTCAGCCAGAATGTCGCCCAATCCTTCCCTTCGGGCGATGCGATGCACCATCTCAATAACTGCCTCGTCGTTGCCAAACCTCAGTTCCAAGCCATCGGTATCTTTATCAGTTAGTATCCCCTTCTCGTAGAGTTCCATTGCCCAGGCGATAAGGCTTCCGGCTTCCAGGAGGTCCATGCCATAGGCATTTGTCAGGTGGTTACTTACCAGAATGGTAAGTGTACTCCGGCAACCTGGCTCGCCGGCGAAGGCACCCTGGGCAGTGTACTCCGGTCCTTCGTCATAGACCCCTTTGTAGGCACCCTCGGGTATAATATATTTCTCCCGGCAGTGCACCTGACAGCCAAAGCAGCCAGCCATACCGGTGGTATATTGGTGAATTGCCTCCGCCTCAACGTCATCGGAATCTTCCAGTTGGTTGAGCTGGAAGTTTTTCACCCTGACCAGCCCCTGGGTATTGGTTGCTCCCCAGATGAACGGGGTGCCTATTTCCCCCTGGGTCTGGGACACCTTGGCTGAGGTTATCTGGGTGATAAACCTCTTGTTATATTCCAGGGCTTCGGCGGGGTGGGCAATCTTTATATCCATGGTACCCCTGACGGCGATAGCCTTGAGGTTCTTGGAGCCGAGAATGGCGCCCATCCCCGACCTGCCACCAGCATCCTTAAGCCCGGTCATAACATTGGCAAACCTCACCAGCTTTTCGCCGGCAGGACCGATGGTCAGTATCTTTATGTCTCTATCGCTAAGCTCTTCCCGAATAATCTGCTGGGTCTCGTGGACTGTCTTACCCCAGACATTTTTGGCATCTCTTATCTCGATTTCACCATTGTGGAGCCAAAGATAGACTGGCTTTTTTGCTTTCCCCTTTATCACCAGGTGGTCAAAGCCAGCCCATCTCAACTCCGGGGCGAAGAACCCACCCATATTGGTGCTGCCGACAAAGCCGGTAAGCGGTGACTTGCCAGCGACATGGGTTCGCGATGTAGCCGAAGCTAACGTGCCCCCCAGAATCCCGGCGCTGATAAAAGCCACATTATCCGCTCCCAGGGGGTCAACGCCTGGCGTGATATGGTTATACATCAGATACATATCAAGCCCACGACCACCAAGGAATTTCTTTCTGATACTGATGGGGATGGGCTTGGTTTCAATCTCGCCGGTAGTTAGATTGATATAGGCTATCTTTCTATTTAGTGCCATATTTACCTTTTCCCCTTTCTCTGTTTGCTTACCTGTTCAGCAGCTAGCCTCCGGTTTACCTCCCAGACTGGCCCTCTTATCCTAGGTACATCCGGTGATATCCAGAATACCCGCCACTCAAAGCTGCAATGGGGGCACTTGTATGTCTTTGCCCCCGGTGGCGGGCTGACCCTCTCAAAGCAGTTTAAGCACCTAAACGAACCTATGCTCCTGCCTTCGGCCAGGCTCTCCATCGTTGTAGCACTGGTTGTCTCTTTAGCCATAGTCTATCTTCCTTTCCGGGCTAGATTAGTTGGGGGGATTTGGCATTCATAATATAATATGCACTATGTTACCGTCAACGCTTGACCGGCTTCAAACGGTCAAAAACCTGTCACCGCAGTCCTTAGTGCGTCTTCCGACTCGGGGGTGGTAGCTGCTATGATTTGGTCTCCAGCTTGCAGGATGGTGTTGGCATTAGGGACAATAGGTTTATGTTGGCTACGAATAATTAGAGACAGGACGCTCCCTTTGGGTAGCGGAAGCTCTTTTATTCGTTTGCCTACCGTCGGCGACTCGGGGGGAATTTTGACCTCTACAATCTCCAAATCTTTATCTCTGATATTTAATAGGTGCGTCAGGGGGTGGGTTGGTACCTCTTTCTCTATATATTCAAGGATGATATTAGTGCTACTTACAGTAACATCAATACCCAGTTTCTTGAAGATAGTCTCGTTCTTTGGGTTGCTGGTGCGGGCGATAGTCCGAGGCACATTAAATTTATGCTTGGCTACCTGGCAGGCAACCAGGTTATCCTCATCATCACCGGTTACGGCAATGAGCATATCAGCCCGCCCGGTGCCGACTTCAGCCAGGGTAGCCACCTCACAGCCATCGCCTCGGGTGCAAACACTGCCCAGCTCATTACAGATGAATTCGCTTCTATCGGCGTCCTTTTCCACCACCAAAATCTCATGCCCTTCATTCAATAGAGCCTTAGCCAGGTAATAGCCCACCTTGCCACCACCGATAATAATGATATACATATTCCCCCCCTACTTCTCTATTCTTTCCTTTAGCATCTGGGCAAATATGGTGGTTGGGCTGAAGGCTTCTATCCCCAGAGAGGTGTATAGCTCTTGACGCAGGGGGTCATAGGTGCGGCAGACCACTCTGGGCACGTTGAAGATATGCTTGGCAATCTGGGCTGCCATAATATTGCGATTGTCTCCCTGAGTTAAAGCGACAAAGACATCGGCTTTCTCTATGCCAGCCTTTTTAAGCGCCTCCTCATCAATGCCATTGCCGACTAATGCTGTGCCATTGAAGTCAGAGGGTAGTCGGCGAAAGCTATAGGCGTCGGTGTCCAGGATGGTAACATCGTGCCCCTCAATGTCTAACAGCCCAGCCAGACGAGCCCCTACCCGTTCACAGCCCATAATTAGTACTTTCATAAGGTAAACTCTAGCTATGTAGGACGTTCATGATATAGAATAACCCGGCACGGAGCATTTTCCAGCACATAAAGCACCACGTTGCCCAGGCTAAACTGCCCGAAGCGTCTCTTGTAGGGAAGACCCATCAGGATTAGGTCAACCTCTCGTTCTACGGCTTCATCAACAATACTTGGACCTGCGTCACGGGCTTGAAGCAGGTCAGTTTCTATCTCGTACTCTTCTTCTTCAGCCACGCTCACTATATGGTCTAGTATGCCCTCAGCCTTTATGATTTCAGGCTCAATCTCAGCCTCTAATGGTAAGGAGCGCTTTATCGTAAGAACGTAAACCGCCCAGATTTTGGCCTTATCCTTCTTGGCCAGTCTGCAGGCTAACCTCATTGCCTCATCATCAACTTGGCTGCCGGTTACCGGCACCAGAATCTTACTGAACTCCATATGGTCTACTCGCCCCTACCGTTGGGCAGTTGGTATTATAATCTTCTTTGGGAAAGTCTACAATATCTGTTATTCTGGCTTCTTAGGTAAGTGGGTTAATGGCAAATGCGCTTGCCACCGATAGATGGAGTAAATAAGTAAGCCCGCCGCCATCCAGCCGATTCCTACCTGACGGCTGTAGGGTTGGGTAGTTACCACTACTATCCATATTGCTGTGGTGGCAATTAAGCCGAGGATGGTGGTAATTGGTAATTCGCGTCCCTTAAGCCTGATATTCCAGCCGAGCTTGAATGGGCGTGGCAACTCGGGTTTTCTCACCCGCAGGCCCAGAACCGCAGCATGAGCTAAGGCGAAACACAGTAGAGAGCCAAAAACATACAATGCTCCTAAATCGGCAAAAAAGGTAGTAGTGAAGAATCCGGGAATTAACACCAGCAGGGCTACCAGGCAAAACAGGATAATGGCGATATAGGGTGTTCGGAAACGGTGATGGATGCGATTTAAAGTTGCTGGTAGCTGGCGATGTGAGGACAGGTTGAAGGCGAGGCGGGAGATACCCATTAGCCCGGCATTGGTCGCCGTAAGCAAGATAGTGGCTGCCAAGATAGCAACCAGAACCGGCAGTATATCACGAACCCAGCTAAATACCCAGGTAAGGACAATAACAAGCTCCTGTGAAGAAGTAATTCCACTGGCTATCTTCTCTGGTGATATAGCTAGGGAGACACTGGCGGCGATGCCGGCAATTGGGTCTCTTGCCCAGCCATTTACCGGGTCACCAAGAAGTTGGGGGGTCATGGCTGACAAAGCTACTAGTGAAATGCCAGCAAATAAAACCAGAACGGTTACAATCATCACGATATATGCCTGGGGCACTTTCTTTGCCGGCTGGCGTGTCTCCTCTGCCAGTTGAGATACAGTCTCCACCCCGGTAAAACATAGGGCGGCAAGGGCAACACCAAAAATCAGGTTTTGCATAGGTGGCCAATTGCCTTGGCCAAACATATGTTGGAACAGGACTCCCGGGTTTGGCAGCAGTATCAGTATAACGCCTAGGACTATCAATGTAAGCTGGGTGGCTATACCCATACCGATGAAGAATATATTCACTGCTGACGATTCTCTTATGCCAAGAACATTTATGAGCATTAAGAAGACGATGATTCCCATGGATACCGCGGTGCCAATGACTGGCTCCCTCAGCATTGGCCAGAAATAGCTGAGATAGGGGGGAATGGTGTAAGCCGAAATCGACATAGTAGCAACATAGCTTAGCATCAATGCCCAACCAGAAATAAAGCCAATAGCGTCATTGAACCCGTGTCGGGCGAAGCTGGCTGAGCCACCAGCCTCAGGGAGCATGGCTGAACCCTCAGCATAGGTAAGGGCATTAAATATATAGATAATCCCGGCTATGGCGAGCACAATAGGGGTAGCCCCTAAGGCTACTAAAGCGACAATACCTAGACCATAATAAATAGAGGAGCCAATATCCCCATAGCCAGCGCTAAATAGGGCAGGGACTCCTAATACCCGTCTCAGGTGGAACCGCTTAACCCGCCGGGGGCGGAAAACCTTATCCCCGGGTTTAGGCTGCCAACTATTGTGCATATTTCAGTAGCTCACTCAATCTTATCATTATATAACTCACGTTGGAGAATTTTATGCCTCTGCGGGCTCGCTGTCAATAATGAGATTGTTTAGCAACCTATCCCCCTGTCCCCCTTCCCTTAATAAGGGAAGGGGGAAATATTTAATTAAGAAAGGGACTTCGCCTCTCTTTAACTCTCTTACTTTTGGGGGCGTCTGAGAGGGGCGAAGTCCCTTTCTAGAATCTCTTCCCCCTCTCCTTCAGAAGGAGAGGGGGATTAAGGGGGTGAGGTTAATAAATAATCTTAATAACTTTTGCTTGACAATTACATACCTCTCAACTAAACTCAAGTGAGAATTAACAATGTTGCACTTCCCTTTGTCAATCCCTGATTTCTAATCTGCTATTGTGTTTAATCTGCCGTCTGTGGGCAAAGGAGGAGTAAATAGTGAGGTTTTCTTTTCTTCCCCGAGAGGAGGTTTTCTTCCCCCTTTTTGAGGAGAGCGCCCGCAACATGGTAAAAGTAGCTCAGAGTCTAAAGGAGCTAGTTGATACCTGGCAAGATGTTGAGCAGAAGGTAAACGAAATAACCGAACTGGAGCACCAAGGGGATACAATTACTCACAAGATTATGGCGCAGCTCCACCGCACCTTTGTCACCCCATTTGATAGAGAGGACATAGCCGAGCTGGCTCATACCCTGGATGATGTGACCGACTTTATTCATGCTGCGGCTGATGCCATGCTCCTTTACAGGGTAGACCCCCCAGGTCAGAGGGCTAAGGAGCTTGCCGATATAATAGTGCAGGGGGCAACTGAGATGGAGAAGGCGATGCCTCTATTGCGACATCGTGGTGAGTTAAAGCAGATTCTCAAACGGTGCGTGGAGCTTAACCGTCTGGAAAATGCGGCTGACAGGGTATACCGCTCAGCACTGGCTGAGCTTTTTAGTGATGCCAAGGATATGGCTCATGTCATTAAGTGGCGCGAGATTTACGAGCATATGGAGAGCGCCACCGATAGGTGTGAGGATGTGGCTAACGTCCTTGAAGGGGTAGCCATCAAGAATGCCTGATGGCACTATCCTGCTGATTCCCGTTTTACTATTAGTACTGGCAGTGGTGTTTGTCAATGGTTGGACCGATGCGCCTAATGCCATTGCTACCGTAGTTTCCACTCGCGTCCTTTCCCCATCTAAAGCAGTGTTTATGGCAGCCATACTCAATATCGTGGGGGCTCTGGCAACCGGCACGGCGGTGGCAGCCACTATAGGCAAGGGTATCGTGAGCCCAGAGGTTATCAGCCTCCCTGTGGTAGCCGCGGCTATGCTTGCCATTGTGGTCTGGAGCTCAGTATGCTGGTTCTATGGAATACCCACCAGTGAAAGCCACGCCCTTATTGCTGGGCTTGCTGGAGCCGGCTTAGCCGCTGCTGGTCCGTCTGTTTTACTCTGGGAAGGGTGACAGAAGGTGCTTATCGGTCTTGGTATTTCTACTCTTCTTGGTTTTTCCCTAAGTATAGTGGTGATGACTGGTCTCTACTGGCTATTTCGGCGAGCTAGACCATCATCTATCCGTAAAGCCTTCAGCAGACTTCAGATACTCTCGGCTGCTTTCATGGCGTTTAGCCACGGTAGTAACGACGGGCAGAAGTTTATGGGGGTCTTTGCCTTAGCACTGATGCTGGGAGGCGTTATGACGCAATTCGCAGTTCCGGCCTGGGTAATGCTACTCTGTGGTGCGGTAATGGGGCTTGGGACAGCTATTGGCGGATGGCGCATAATCCGCACCATAGGCTTCAAGCTGACTAAGCTGGAGCCAGTGCATGGCTTTGCTGTTGAGAGTTCAAGTGCAGTGGCTATTTTGCTAGCCTCTTTTCTTGGTATACCTCTGAGCACCACACATTGTATAACTACCTCCATCTTGGGTGTGGGTGCTATCAAGAGGCTTTCGGCGGTGCGCTGGGGGGTAGCCGGCAACATTATTGCTGCCTGGATAATAACCTTCCCTGTCTGTGGTGCGTTGGGTTATTTCTTTACTTGGCTGGTGGGGACAATATTCTAATCGGCTTATAACCTGATTTGCCTGGGATTTCCCCGGTGCTTTTCGGCAGTAATGATAGCCTCAATGGCTGATACCGCTGCGTCAATTTCATCCTGTTTGTTCACTACTATGTAGTCAAAGAGGGGTAATTGCTTCATTTCTTCCTCAGCAGTTTTTGTGCGTAGGGCTAGGTCAAAGAGTGATTCAGTATGGCGCTCACTAAGCCTTCTTACAAGCTCTCCCATTGATGGCGGCACGAGGAAGATAAATACCGCCTGGGGTATGATTTTCTTTATCGTGGCTGCCCCTTGAGTATCAACCTTCACTATTATATCTCGCCCTCTGTCCAGCGCTTGCTTAACTGGCTCGTTAGGCACGCCATACCAGTTGCCGTAGACATTTGCCCACTCCAATAATTCATTGTGCTCAATCATCTTGTGGAAACTTTCCGCGGAGATAAAGTGGTAGTTTACTTTATTTTTTTCCTTAGCCCGCTTGGGGCGTGTGGTCACAGTGGTAATAAATTCAGCCGGGTAGCCTGATTTTTTCATTCGGCTTAAAACTGCATCCTTCCCTGCTCCTGAGGGACCGGAGAGGACGATGAGTAACGGTTTTGATGGAAGGTTAAATGGGGGCTCACTTTTATGGCTCGTCTTTTTCATCACTTGGCTCTGGTCTTAGCACTGAGCTACCTCGACTTACTTGTAATCTGCCAGCAATAGTCTCTGGGGCGAGGGCTGCCAGAATAATATGCCCGCTATCAGTGATGATGACTGCCTTGGTTCTTCTGCCACTGGTCATATCAATTAGTAACCCCTTATTTTTCCCTTCCTGGATGGTGCGTCTGGTGGGAGCTGAATTTGGTGAAGCTATAGCAATAACTCTATTCATGGCTAATATATTGCCAAATCCAATATGAACCAATTCGGCAACCATTATTATCACCTCAAAAGATTACTTTTAATGATATAAATTATCCCGTGTCCCGGGGTAATCAAATTTAGCAAATTCTATCTCAATAATTAGCTCTGCCTCTCACCCCTTTCTCTTTTCAATTATGGCGCCTATTATCATATACCTTTAATGGTAATTAAGCAATGGGGTTGAGGGTTGAAATGACTTGAATTATATACCATTTGGTGATATTCTTTTTTACCGAAAGTGCGAGAGGAAGTGGGCTATCTTCTGAAGGGGTAATCTCAGAGGTAGCCTTTTTAGTGTATCTAATGGCTGATATTAGACTAACCATTGATGGCGTTAAGTTTGGGGTGAAGAAAGGCGCTACTGTGTTACAGGCGGCACAGAGCGCCGGTATTTATATTCCTGCCCTTTGTTCTTACCCTGATTTGCCATCGCCAAAAGAGGTAAAAGCCTATGAATTTGTCTATCGTGGCACCGAGCTAGTCAAAAATGACAATTCAACTAAAGAGTTTCACGGTTGTCAGCTATGCATAGTGAAAATTGAGGGTAGGAATGGTTTACCTAGTGCTTGCACTACCGAGGTCGCCGAGGGTATGGTGGTTCATACTAATACACCACAGGTTCAGCAGAAGCGGCGGGATAATTTAAGGCTTATCTTGACTGAGCACCCCAATGCCTGTCTTACCTGTGACCGCAGGCAGGATTGTGAACCATACCGGGCTACTATACGCAAGGTGGCGGTGACCACCGGCTGTCAGTTTTGTCCTAAGAATCGGCGGTGTGAATTACAGGAAGTAGTTGATTATATCGGTATAGATGAACCAATACCTTCTTATACTTATAGAGAGGTGCCAATAGAGAGGGGAGACCCCTTCTTTGAGCGAAACTATAATCTATGCATCGGTTGTACCCGGTGTGTAAGGGTTTGCCAGGAAGTGCGTGGGGCTGGGGCTGTTGGGCTTGTTTTTCAACTGGGTAAAGTCATAGTCGGGACTAGGGCGCCCACCCTTGAGGGCTCAGGGTGCCAATTTTGCGGGGCGTGTGTTGATATTTGCCCCACAGCGGCACTGGTGGAGCGGCTTAACAAATGGGAGGGTTTAGCCGAGCGTCAGGTAGTTACCATCTGTCCCTACTGCGGGGTTGGCTGTCAGCTTGAGCTACAGGTTAAAAGGGATAGGATAATCGGGATTAGCCCGAAAAGAGATGGTGCGGTAAATCAAGGGCAAGCCTGTGTCAAAGGTCGTTTTGGCATTATTGAATTTATTCACCACCGTGACCGGCTGAAGTCACCGCTTATCAAGAAAGACGGAAAGTTTTTGGAGGCGACGTGGGACGAGGCGCTGGAGCTGGTTTCAAGGAGGCTTGGTAGTTACAGAGCAAGTGAGCTAGCAGTAATCTCCTCAGCCAAGTGCACC
>Ga0172366_10001224_pt1 | contig 19917 bp, 22 predicted proteins | sample LakKivSesite69cm_FD_114533 | JGI IMG/M metagenome (GOLD analysis project Ga0172366, IMG submission 114533) | Sediment microbial communities from Lake Kivu, Rwanda - Sediment site 69cm | ecosystem: Environmental > Aquatic > Freshwater > Lake > Sediment | place: Rwanda: Western Province, Lake...
GTCGAAGTCCGTGTCCCGGCCCCGCAGGATCGACGTTTCGGGCACCACGATCCGCTCGCCGTTCGGGAGCGTGACCTCGCCCTCGATCACGACGATGCTGTTCTCCGGCAGCGTGCGGACGCCCGCGACGGGCGGAGGAAGGTCATCCGGTGACGAGACGAACAGACTGGATGTGGGGCGGACGAAGCTCATAAGTCACCTCAGACGATGCGCCAGATGGCGCCCAGGCTGTCGTACTGCCAGGTCAGCGCCACGCGCGGCAGTCCCAGGTTGAACGATGCGGCCGAAGGCGTGAACACGCCCTCGACGTTGGCGCCGTTGCCGTTGATCACGACGGGAACGAAGCTGTTGCCCACCTCCTTCACGGCCACCATGTCATCCGGCTGCGGCAGGGCGGGGAACTGGAGCGTCAGCGCCAGTGGTGCCAGCGCGGACGCATCGTAGAGCTGTCGCTGCATGAGCGGCACAGCCTGCATCCCCGCCGTCGAGCGGATGGCCGTCAGCACCAACGCCGAGCGCAAGGTGATGAGCGAAAGGGTCTGGACGAGCGCAATACCTGGCCCTGGCGCGATGGCCCGAAACTCCAGGTTCCCCGCGTTGAGCGAGGAGAACACCTCGCCGTTCGGCGGGTTTGTACCTAGGTTCAGGCCGTTCTGAACCGGCGCCGCGGGGATTGCAACGTCGACCACCCCCGGCGCCCCGTTGGTCGCCGTCACGCCCGTGCCCGTGAAGTTGAGCGTGGTCGCGGCCGGGTTGACCGACGCTCCGTCATCCTGGACCGCGATCGTGTTGCCACCCGGTCCGATAGGACCGCCGTCGGTGGCCTCGACGACCGTGCCCTCGATGTCGAGCAGCACGTTCGTGAGGGACTGATACCGCTTGTTGCCGGCTTTCTTTGCGAAGAACGTCATCGGATCCTACGGCCCGAGGGCCCGGGGTTGGAGGTGATGCGCCCGTCGTATCCCATGCGCCGGGCCGACTGCTCCTCGGCGGCCTCGCGCTCACGCTCGGCCTGCTCCATGTAGTACCGGCTCCCGATCGCGGAGGCGTACTCTTGCAGCCGCCCGATCAGGATGAACGCCATCTGGCTCGCGCCGACCACGTCGAACAGCCGGTTGATCGAAGGATCCCGGTCATAGGCGTCGCCCAGGTAGTCGACGCGCGCACGCTGATCGATGATCGCGTCCAGCATGAACTCGCCCTTGTAGTCGGTGCTCATGCGCGCTCCAGCGAGTCCACCGCGACTCGCACCTGCTCGTGCCACGGGACCTGATAGAAGGGCTCCGCCGCCCGGGCGCGCGCGATGGCAGCCTCGGTCGCGGCGTCCAGCATCCCCGTCAAGGGAAGCTCGCGAGGCGCGTCGACCTGGATGCCCTCGCCCTCCAGGTACAGGGACCAGGCATTGAACTCCGCCTGGAACAGCCGCACCGCGCACGCGAGCCGCATCCCGTGGTAGCCGAGCGCGGCCAGGCTCGCCATGAGTGAGTCCCGCCCCTCGCTCGGCACGGTCGACCAGCGGCTCAGCAGCGACTCCGGGTTCACCCGTGCGATGGGGATCGCCCGGGTTATCGGCTCGGTCGGGCCTGTGTACGGACGACCGATCCTCGTGCTTGGATCTCCGGGATCTCCGCACACCAGCCTGTAGCGTCCGCTGCCCCAAACGTAGCAGCACTCGGCGTTAGGCCGCCTCCAGCACGTCGTCTGGTTGCGCTGCGCGGCGGGTCGCGCCGGCTTCAACGCGCGAGCAGACGACCTCGCCGCAGGGTTCTTCGCCCTCGGCTTGCGGGATGCCGCATAGGCCACCGCCGCCGCGGTCGCCCAGGGTGCCAGCAGCATCAGCATCGGCTCACCCCTCCAGCGGGAAGATCGTGAGGATGTTGTCGGCCGACACCGGGATCACCTGCTCGGCCGATACGCCGTGAAAGCTCGCCAGCTTCGGCGTCACGTCGAAACCGCGGAAGCTGGGGATCACCCGCATTTTGTAGACCCGAGGGTTGGCGGCATCGGGCTCGACGGTCTCGACGTGAACCAGCTCGGCGTACTCGCCGGCAGGATCCGACGCGGCCACCTGCACGACCTGCTTCGGCGACAGGCGCACGTCCAGCAGCGGCATCAGGCTGAGCTGCTGGCGGAACACGAGGTTGGAACCCTGCGGCGGAAGGTCCGTGCGCAGGCGCCCAAACGTCGCGTTCTCGTAGGCCGCCGCCATCGCCTTCGCGGTGTCGTAGACCCGACGGAACACTTCGGGCAGCGTGGAAATGTCGCGGTCAAAGTTGGCGTTCGGGAAGATCGCCGCGACCGAACGGCGGATCGCCGACCCGCGAGGCTGCGCGACCTCGCGATACTCGCTGTCCAGCGTGTTGAGCAGGATCTCCTGGCCCTCCGGGGTCAGATGGACCATCGGAGGCTCCTTCGGATCCAGACCAAGCTGCTGCACCAGCGCAGGGTCCGCCGGCACCGCGGTGCCGACGTAGATCGGCTGCCCCGACGGCCCGGTCACCCCGGTGACCGGGGTGACGTCCTCGGGCGCAGGCGCGACCGGGGCGGCCTTCTTCTTCTTCTTCGGCTTGCGCGTCACCGCGTAGATGCCGACGCCGGCAACGGCGACTCCGATCGCGAGGGTCTTGGGGTCGAGGGCCATGGCCTGCCTTTCAGTTGACGATGCCGCGGGGCTCGACGTCCATCGCCCCGCCGTAGAACACCACGCAGCTCGGAGGCTTGCCGTTGCCTTGCAGGCACACGACGTCGTCGCCGAACTGATGGATGTATTCTTGCTGCCCGCGGAGCCCGCGAGACGAGGACCGCTTGGTCCACTTGTCCGAACGATAGGCGATGCTGTCCGCCAGCCCGAAGAACTGGAGCGGGAACGCCTCAATCTCCGCGACGAGGTGGCCGTATGCTGGACGCTGGGCCCAGCCCTTCGACTCCTTGGCGACCGATCGCAACGGTCCAGGGACCGACTTGCGCATCGTGTCGAGCGTCGCGGGTGGGAGCTTGGGCACGCACACGAGCATGTTCTGCGTGCGCGACCACAGCAGGTCAGGGGGATCGGCCCCCTCGAACCTCTGAACCACAAGCTCCGGTGCGCCTGCCTCAAGCCCTTGGATGCAGACCCATTCGATCATGCGTCCAAGCACGACCATGTTCCCGGGATCCGGTAGCCGATCCAAGAGAGGCGTTCGCTCTCCGTCGGGCCGTGATCGCCATCCGGCGAACATGTTTCGTGAATACAGCCAACGCACGCCCTTCCATGCGCAGTTGTGGGCGTGTTCCTCGTCGCTGTAGTACGCAGCAGCCTGTTCATACAAGCTCTGCCAGACAGCCCTGCCTCGATCGGACAGGCCGTCCATGTTCGACGCCTTGACACCGTGCCCCGCGCCGGAGATCCCGCGCCCGAAGCTCGTCAAGTGACCAGGCGTGATCGTGTAGCCGAGATCAGGCATCGTAGTCCATGTCCCCCATGAGGCTTGCCCTCGGGTCATAGGCCGGCTGCTGCATCATCCGATCTTGATGCTCCAGGCTCTCCCGAAGCTCCCGGATCTGCGCGTCCTTCTCGGCGTTCGCTCGGATCTGCGTCTCCAGCAGCGACATCATCGTGTCGGTGCTCGGGCCCTGCTGCTGCACCACGACCGGCTGCGGGGCCGGCAGCGCGGGCGGCTGCATGTAGTCCATCATCGGGTGGTGCGGCGTCGCGCGCCCCTTGCCCGGCGTGGGCATCGTCATCGGGTTCCCCGTCCAGAACATCGGCAGCGACATCATCGATGCCATCGGGTTCACCTGCGAGTCCTCCTCGTCGTTCCCCACCGTCTTGTCGCGGAGCTTCTTCACGAACGGTCGGGCTAACTCGACCGCCGCGAACGTCACCACCGCCGTCACGGCGCTCGTCGTCAAGATCGTCCCCCACGGGATCGACGCGGTCCCCCCGCCGCTGTTGCGGCGCGCAGGCTCGGCGGGAGTGGCGGGGTTGCTGCGGGTGAATCGTGCTCGCATCACTTGCGTCTCCGTTCGAGGGCGTCGAGTCGAGTCTCCACCTTGTCCAGCCGTTCGTCCAGTGACTTGCTGGCCTCCGTCTGCTGCTTGGTGGCCGTGTCAAGCGCGTTCGTGAGCGTGTTGACCTTGTCGCTCAGGTTGCGGATCGACTCGCTCTGATCCTGCGAGATGTCCGCCACCTGCTGCTGGAGGCTGTTGAACTTGTCCCAGACCATGAAGCCCAGGGACAGCACCAGCATCGCCAAGAGCGCCTGCAACGACTGGATGCGGATCACCTGGCCCCCTGCAAGATGGACTTGGACGTCCGTGTCCGGGACCTCACGATGCTCGATGCTCATGGGGGTTTGCCACGTTCCTCTCACGAACCGCTGTTCTGCACAAGGTCGCGAAGCGCCACCTCGAAGCCAGGAAAGCGCCGCAGATCCACCCGCCGATCCGCCAAGCCAGGATCGAAGCCAGCCTCGACGAGTCGCGACTCGAACCGCTCCCGCATCCTGCGGCTCTCGTCGAGCTGATCGTCCGCGTCGTACAGGTACTTCAGACCCGCCATCGACTTGCGCACGGCAAGCCACGTCCGCTTCTCGGGCGGCAAGCGCGACAGGTAGTTGCGGCCGATCGAGCGGGCGTACTCCGCGAGCAGCAGCGTGCTGATCGCCGGGTCGAAGATCCACGCCGGGTCGCACCAGCTCGCGCACCCCGACAGCGCCGTGGTCGGCAAGAACCCGTACAGGCCCCCGCTGCCCCACTGGTACGCCGGCAGCGGCGCCCACGCCTCCGACCACCGGGAGGAACGCGCGCTCCCGACCCGAGCTGCTCGCCCGTCGCTCGGGTTCCAGGCCCGGCTGTGGCACCGCGACTCGGTCATCGCCGTCGCCACCGCGAACGCCTCGAAGTCGCGCGACCCGATCAGCGGCGACACCCTCTCGATCACCGCGCGGACCTCCGCGCAGCTCTCGGTGGCCTCCTCGGTGCGCGCCAGCAGCACCCCCGGGTAGGACGTGAAGTTGGGGTCCCCGCTCGCACCCGCGAGCAGCAGACCCATGGCGACGATGAGCGTCAGCATCGCCGAAGGGTACACCAGCGACCTTCACCGGCGCACCCTCGGCTTGGCCGCGATCACCGGCCGGCGTGGACGGCGCACCTCGGTCCCGTCGGGGTTGCGCACCCGCAGCCGCTCCACCTGCTCTCGCCGCGCCATCATGCTGTTCACGAGGGTCACGCCCACACCCGCCGCCGCGGGGACGTAGCGCATCCACTCCGGCGGCATCACCGTCTGCATCAGCTCGACGACGGCCTCCTTGATCGCCACCTGCGGCGGAGGATCACCACCCTCCGTCTGCATGTCCGGGTTCGTCGGATCGCGCAGGATCTCCAGCAGCGCGTAGCCGGCGAACTTGTCGTCGCGCTTGACGATGCGAACCTTGGTGGGCTCGCCGTAGTGGATCTCGATGTCGCCGTCCTCGTTCTCGCGCAGCAGCACGATGCACGGGCGAGCGGAGGCGGCGGGGATGTCCTGGATGACCTGCGTGTCGCTCATGGGTACCCCCGCAGTAGAACACGGAACCAGGCCGGCTCGCGGCCCGTCATCCCTTGGCGGTAATGGGGCTGTTCCGTGATAGAAACGGCCATCCGCATCCGGCGCAGCAGCTCGTCCTCCGCGGGGAGCACGTCATAGGGCAGCTTCGTCTCCGGGTACAGGATGTCGAAGGCGTCGTCCGCCAGCTCGTCGCTCGGAACGCCCCGCGCACGCAGCCGACGGACGGTCGGCACGAACCCGTGAACGATCCAGGCGGGCGTCACCCGAAGGGTGCCGTCGTCGAGCACAGGCGCCGGCAGCATCACTCCGCCCTCCATGCGTCACGGACGATGCCCTCGATCCTCGCCATGGTCGACTCCTGGCGCCGCGCAGCTCGGCCTGGCGGCGGCGGGTACTCCAGCGCCGCGCCCGTCGTCGTGCAGCCGTAGAACGAACGGCAGATCCACAGCGACGCCTCGACGGGGTCGGTGTAGCCGAGGCTCCGCAGCCGAAGCGCGAGCCGCTGCACTTGCCCCTCGTCGAGCCCCGCGGGGTTCGACTGCGCTGCCGCCACAGCGTCGACGCGCCGGCGGCGGCGAGCCCCGGCGTACAGCAGCGCCACCGTCGCGAGCCCGGCGATGGCGAGGGTCGTGCCGACGCTCGGGTTCCTGGTCACGCGATGCCTCGCTCCCGCGCACGCTTGGGCGCTTCTTCGAGCGGGTAGGACTTGCCGTCCCGCCGCCACATGTCGAGGAGCTGGTTGATGCGGTACCGGATGGCCGACTCCAGCGCCACGATGCTGTCGTGGTCTCCAGGGACCGAGGGCAGCAGCAGGTCGGGGTACAGCTCCGCCGCGACGCAGGCCGGCGTGATCGCCTCGCCCAGCCGGCCGAAGCACTCCCCGATCCACTCGTCGATGATCTCGCGGTTCTCCGCGTCGTGCGTGACCTCGACGGCCGTCATCGGCGCGGGCAGCCGGTGGTAGGACTCCCGGACCTTCTTGATGGCGGCCTGGCGCTGCCGCCTGTCCGTCGTGTAGGCCAGGTAGCCCACCGCCGCGATCCCGCCGATCAGCAGGATCGTGTGGCTCGTTCGCAGCTTCATTCGATGGCGATCCCCCGCCGCGACGGATCGATGATGCGTCCGCTGTCCAGCCGGATCCGGCAGTGGAAGCCGCCTGGTCCAAGCCACGGGGCCAGGATCACGTCGGCATAGACCGGCTTGCCGGTCTTGGCGCGAAGGTAGCCGCCCGACCATCCCGCGAACTCGCCACAGGCGCCGTACCCGTAGTAGAGCGTGTCCGCGACGCAGTAGAAGTGCTGGTCGTGGCTCAGCAGCGGGCGGCCGTAGTATTCGTCGATCGGGTCCGGGAACTTGTGCGGGATGTACCGGATCCCCGCGTCATAAGGCGAGGCGTGGACCTTCCTGCCGCTCGACATCATCCCCTGGAACCACAGCGCGTTGTCGTCGAGCACGAGCTGGAGACCCTGCTCCAAGTGCCGCCGATTCGCGTCGCCTTCGGGCGTGTAGAGGTGGAGGTGGATGTCCATGCCTCAGAACTCGATCTGCCACTTGAGGTTGGTGGTCGAGGGGCCCTCGGGCAGCGCGATGGCGCTCATTCTCCAGAACTGGGCATCTTGCGGAACCTCAATCGGCGTCTGCTCCGAGCCCACGATCAAAGACTCGACCGTAGTCCCGAAGTTGTCATCGCCCCACTCAAACGAGAGGCGGATGGTCGGCGGCGTCGCCACGAAGCTGTTGGCGACGCTAAGTCGCCGCGCGCCCGGCGGGATTATGTTGAAGCGGACGGCATCGGTGGTGGGGAGGTAGACAGCCTGCGTCAGCGGTGCCGAATACGGGTAGTAAGGGCTGTCCACACAATCCAGCGTGCCGGTGATGGCTGACTCATAGATGCCCGTGCCCGTCTCCGGCTGGCGAACGCCGACGGGGATGCCTGACACTGGATCGAAGATCAGCGCCGGGGGAATCAGCGCCGGGACGGCCTGGACGTACTTCGAGGGAGGGAGAGTGATCTTGAGCCCGTGCCCTATGTCCACGAGCCGCTGGGTCGCGATACCGCGCGCCTGCGTGTAGGTGATCCACAGCTTGAACGGCACGAACTGCTGGCCGCCCGCAAGCTGGTCGAAGGTGAGGGTCGGCTGCGGCCTGCGCTGGACCTCCGCGACGTTGAGCAGGATGTTGTCGGTCCCCAGCGTCTTGCTGACGCCGTTGACCTGGAGGTGCATGTAGCCGGGGCTGAACTGGATCCGGCCTTCATCCTGCCGGCGACTGATGATCTCCAAGCCTGAAGGCTGAGCCGTGTTCTGATCGGCGATCTGGTTGCGCTGGAGGTAGGTGCCGTTCAGGTAGTACGGCGACCACAGCCCGCGCTGCCGGATCCGGTTGCCGCGCTCTTGCCCCGCCAGGGACGTGTCGAGCGCCCGCTGGTTGAGCATGGGGAGGATGGTGTGAAGGAGTCGGTATTCGTTCATGCTCATCCCTCCCTCGCGAGGCGAGGCCGAACCCGGCGCGCGAGCTTGCGCTCACAGCCAGCGAATCGAGTCGCCGTAGCCGACTTCTTGGTTCTGGGTCGTCACCGTCGCCGGCGACGCAATCATCGGGTTCGTCAGGGCGAACCTCCGGCTCTCCATCCCACCAGGGTTCTGCTGGGTCGGCGAGCCGAACCGGAACGAGCTGCCGGGACGGCGGTCATAGCAGGTCGTCTTGCCGGTGAACGGGTCGATGATCAGCGTGCCCTCGCACTCGGTCGCCGCCGCCGAGCGCGTCGGCGAGCCGAACCGGAACGCGCTGCCCGGCTGCCGGCTCTTGGGGTAGCAAGTCGTTTTGCCGGTGAACGGGTCGATGATCAGCGTGCCGTCACACTCCGGGTTCTGCTGGGTCGGCGAGCCGAACCTCCACTGGCTGCCCGGCTCACGGTAATCGTGGCAGGTATACTCTCCGGTCCATGGGTTGATGGTGTAAACCTTGCAACCACCCGGCCCGCCCTTCGACGTTCTCCCGGGAGGAGGAGGCATCCTCGTCGGCGAGTCCCACCGGAACGGACCGCGCGGGTTCTGTTCCGCGGTCTTGTTGCAGTCGCAGTCCTCGCACGAGCACTTCTTGGACATCTGCGCCTGGAGCGGGCTGGAGAGGCCCGAGCGCGGCGTGGCAGCGGGCGCCATCGGCACGTTCGTCGGCAGCACCATCTGCTGCGTGAACCCGCCGCCGGGACCCATCATCGCCGCGCCGCCGCCGAGCCCCATCATCGGAGCCTGCTGAACCGGCGACTGGAGCCCGCTCACGTTCTGCGGCAGGTTCGGCTGGATCATCGTGAGCGCCAGCATCGAGCTGCTGTTGCCCGAGAAGTCCGGCAGCACCGGCGAGCCGAACATCGCCGTCATCCCCTGGGTCATGCCGCCACAGCTCGACTCGGTCGGGCGCAGCATCGGCGGCTGGGGCTGCGAGGGCGGGGGCTCCGACGGCCGCATCGGGCGATCGCGGAACGTCGGCGGGGGCACCGGCGACGGGCGCGTGCCGCCCGGCGGCCGCGGCACCGGCGGGGTGTCGCTCGGCAGCGGCGAGTCCGGCCGGTCGCGGAACGTCGGCGGCAGCACCGGCGACGGGCGCGGGCTCCGGTCCGGGCACGCGGCGACGGTCATTTCCATGCCCGTCACGGGGTCGCGCACGAGCGCCTGGCCGCCGCTCATCGAGACCACCTGCACCGGGTAGGCGTAGGGGGTGCCGTCGTTCGTCCGGCACTGGAGGAACATCGCGCCGTCGTCACCCGTCGCCAGGCAGCACTCCTTCGACGTCGGCGTCGGGCTCGGCGGAGGCGTGACCGGGCGCGCGCTGAACGTCTGGCCGTTGGCCGGCAGCGTCGCACCCCGGACGCACTTGGCGAAGTAGGCGCCGTAGTGTCCGTGCTCGGACGTGCTCTCGGATGGATCGAAAGCGTAGACCATGGAGCCCATGTCCTCGACCACCTCGACCGGATACCGGATGCCCGTGTCGGTGACGACCTCGCCCGTGGCGGGGTCGAAGCACGCCCCTTGGACCGGAGTGGGCACGAATCCGCTCGTGTCCGCGGGCGGCGGCGGCGGCGGGAGCGTTGCACCCGGCTCGCACTTGGCGACCAGGTTCGGGACCAGGTTGGTGCCAAAGAGCACCGACACCATCGTGCCCATGTCCTCGACCACCCTGACCGGATAGCGGGTGCCCGTGTCGATGTCGACCACCTCACCCGTGGCGGGGTCGAAGCACGATCCGGCGATCGGCCTCGGCAGCGGGGTGCTGCCCGCCTGACTCGCCGACAGGGTCGTCAGGGCGATGGACTGTCCGGTGGTGGGGTTGGCGCGAGCGGTGAAGCGGCGGGGGTTCGTCATCATGGGGTTGGCTCCCTGGGTGGCAGACTGTACGGGGAAGTCGCACACCACCTGGTCGGTGTTCTCGCGGACGTAGCAGCGCGCCGGCGGCGGGAACGTCCCGCCGTACTGGAACAGGTTGGGGTTCCGTTGCCGGTTGCGCTTGCGGAAAGGCTTGAGGGCGGACATGGGTGGAGTCCTGGCGCCGAGGCGCGGCTCAACGAGCACCATGGAGGGCAGCAGGGAGGGCCCCTGCACGACGAAGCACGGCTCGACATCCCCTCTGAGGACGCCGGCCGTGCTCCGGTTCAGAACGCCGGGCAAGCCGACGCTCGGCTCACTTGCCGAGCATCAGGCGGCGCAGCGCGATCGCGACGTTCGGGGGCAGGCACCCGAGCTGAGCCGCGGCGTTGTAGCAGGCGTTGATGTTCTTGCGGTGGACGCCGAAGAACCGCCCGTTGAGGATGGTGGGCGCCGTGGTGGACGCCGCCGAGCCGAGCACCACGCGCACCTGCGCGGGGGTCTCGGGCGAGATGCAGCCCCAGTCGAGGGGCGAGAACGTCTCGTCCGTGTTGAACGCCGCGACGTCGAGGCGCTGCGAGGCGAGCTTGTTGTCGTCGCCGCCGCCGGTGATGAACTGGGTGAAGAACACCTCGTTCGGGGCGGTGAGCGTCTGCACGCCGAGGATCAGGTACGCGCCGTTGCGGGGCGCGATCTCGAACTCCAGCGTCGAGGGGTCGGTCGGGTCGATGTCCCGGGTGAAGTCAAGCGGCGTCAGACAGTTTTGGTACGTCTGGCACTGGTTGATGAACTGCTCCGGGATGCTGATCTCGGCGCCCGGATTGGTGATCACGCCCTGAATGGTCGGACCGACGGGGGAGCCGAACATGGCGGCCTGGCCCATCGTGCCCTGGATCGGGAAGCCGGCGCTGCCGCCAGCGGGGTAACCGGCGCCCGCGCCGGCGACGTCGACGAGACACCCACCGGCGTCGACCGGCTGCTTGGTGAAGGGATTGCGGTACATGGCGATGCTCCTGCGAACGGAGTGGGGGTGGGGCGAAGTGACTTGCCTCCGATGCCTGCTGCGCCGCTCTGCGGTGCTGCTTCTCTGGGGGCCCGAGCCGGAACCAAAGGGCGGAGCGGGGAGGCGCTTGGCACGCCTCGACCCGCTCCAGCGGCTCACGCCGCGGTGGTGGCCGCCGAGTCCGCGTCGTCGCGGTTCTGGCGCATGGTCATGCCCACCTGCATCCCGAGGATGCCGGTGTAGAGCGACGCGCCGCCGAGGGTGGCGGAGCGGACGATCTTGCGGAACTGGCTGTTGGTCGGCAGGAACGCGGTGATGCCGGCCAGCACGAGGGTGCCGCCGAGCACGGTGGGCAGGAAGCCGAGCAGCAGCGTCGGGTCGGTCTCGTCGCCGTCGATGAAGGGGCTGGTGGTGTCGGCGTTGCCCGCCGCGCGCCACTCCTCCTCGATCTTCTGCTTGTCGTACTCCTGCGTACCGTAGAGCACACCCATCGCGAACGCCGAGCCGCCCTGCGCGAGCACGTCGACGAGACCTTCCATGGCCCCTGCGGCCTGGTTCTTCATCGCGTTGATCTTGCGCTTCTGCTCGACGGTGACGTCGACGAGATCCATCGGATTCGTCTGCGCCAACATGAGGGCGTCCTCGCGGACCTTGGCTTCGTTGAACTTACCGGGACGGCGTGCCATGGGAGGTGTCCTGTGTGCGCGTTTGGCGCGGAGGTGGGTCGAGGGGTGGCCGCTCAGTGCGGCGGCCTACGCACGCAGCAGGCCACAGGTTCACGAACCTCGCAAGTGCCTGTCGCGAAGTGCGCTCCAAAAAGTTGCGAGCAAGATCGTAAAAGTGTCGGATGTGAATGATCTCAACGAGTTAGAAAGTTTGCGAACCCTTGCGACACCGTGTAGCGTCCGGTTCCGATGCAGTTTTCCCCCGACTTCGACCCTGCCCTTGGCACCTACCCCGTGGACGACGAGGTCCAGGCCAAGGTGATGAAGCACCTGGCCGGGCTGTTCCAGGTCGACGTGGAGGTATCCGGCAAGGGGCAGTGGCACCCGGTCGGCTCCTTCACGCTCGACACGACGAGCCCGCAGAGCGTCCCATCGGATAGCCCTGAGCTGGTCTGCCAGGCGATCAGCGCACTGGCGTTCGCCCACAACGAGGAACTGAACCAGCCCGCGAACTACCGCGCCCGCCTCTACTGCATGTCGTCGCGCAACGGCCAGGGGCCGGTTCGGCACTTCGCGCACTTCAAGATCGTCCCGATTACCGGCGCAGACGAGAGCATGGATTCGATCTCGGCGCCGCCGGACTCCGCCACGCTGCTCATGGGCGCGATCAAGGAGGTGCTGGACGCAAGCGGGCGCCAGCGCGTGCAGGACCACTCGATGATCTCGCAGCTCATGCAGCAGCTATCGCTCAGCTATGCGCGCCAGAACCAGCTCATGCAGACGATGGTCGCAAACCAGGACTCGCTCGCTCGCGCGAGCCAGCAAGGTTGGGCCGCGTTCTCGCAGGGGATGCAGATGCTCGTCGCCGGGTCGTCGATCCAGGCCCAGTACGAGCGCCAGCGCACCAAGGACGCGGTCGAGTCGGCGCGCACCGAAGCGCAGCGCGCGTCGCGGAGCAGCACGTTCCGCGACCTGGCCCCGTTCGGGCTCATCGCCGTGACGCACCTGGCGCAGAAGCAGGGGATGACCGACGTGGCGAACTGGCTGATCTCGGTGGCGGCCAAGATGGCGGTCGAGAACTCGGAGCGCGTGACGCAAGAGGACGCCGAGGAGGAGGACGTGATCGACGTGTCCGCCCGCCCCGCGCCGAAACGAGCCGCGGAGCCCGAGCAAGTGCCGGCGGCGGCGCCCAGCAGCGCCGGCGCTGCGCCGTCGTCTGATGTGGACGTGCAGCGGGAGCTGCCGCTCGCCGTGATCGCGCCGAGCCGGCTGCCGCCGTGGCACACCGAGCGCGACCCGGGCAAGCACCCCGGCGTCGAGCTGCGCGCCGACGCTCAGAAGGCGCCGCTGTCCATGGCGTGCCGCGCGTTCGGCTTCTCGATCACGCCGTCGCAGTGGGTGCAGCTCCAGCAGATCATGGAGCCGCGCCAGCTCGCGGTGATGCTGGACATCTTCACGGCGCCCGACGAAATGCAGGCGCAGAGTCGCCTGATGGCGGTGATGCAGGTGCCGAAGTCGGCCCGCGACCGGATGCAGCAGGTGCTCCGGCCCGACCAGACCAGGGTGGTCGAGACGGTGACGCAGGTTGCGCTTGGCCGCATCGGCATGGCGCCGCGCGTGCCGATGCCGATGCTGGCGCTCACGGAGCTGCCGGCGGAGGTCGCCACGCCGAACGTCGCAGACCTGTCACAGAGCGACCGGGAGGACGGGCCCGCGGACGATGGAGGGGGCCGGCGCAAGCGCAAGAAGTAGTTGGCACGACGCTGAACGCGCGAAACATGAAGCCCCGGGTTCACGCCCGGGCTTTTTCGTTTCCGTGCCAAGCGGTTGCGAAGCGGCGCGGTCGGCGAAACGCCGGTTAGACTTACAGATGACAGCGATTGATTCCGGGAATCGCAAGCGTTGTCGCCAGCTTGCACAAGTGCGCGATCACCGGGGCACTTTCGTACTGGTGTAACACGGAAAAGCGCAGCGATCTCGACAAGATGGGCCTCATTACGTTTCTGGAGGCACTTTCGGGCACATTCAAGTGAAAGTGTTTCGCGAAAAGCTGAACGATTCCAGCTAGTAGGCACTTCGGGCAGTTTGGGCACTTCTGGGGGAAAGTACCAAGAAGTTGCTCCGGCGGAGGTCGCCGAGCGTGAAATCCAGCCAACCTCGAAAAAAACTGCCCGAACTGCCCGAACTGCCTAGTCATCGGAATCACTCAGGAATCTCCGGGCAGTTTCCGTCCTGTGATGTGCCCGGAACTGCCCGGAACTGCCCGGCGTGGCGCAGCGCCATCGCAACGCACCGGAATCGCTAGGATTCGCTCAAAAAGCAGCACGATCCGTGCCAAGGCGGCGTGTGACAGGCGTGTGAACGCTCGTCGGCTCGCCGCCCTCGCAGCGCAGCGCAGGCGCGTTGCCCCCTTGACGGCGCCTGCGAAAGTCGTTCTCGCTTGCGCAGGGCCGTTGAAGGTGCGATAACCGGGGCAGGCGGTGCCTCCACCCCGCCGCAGGTGCAGCGGCGCGGAGCGTGGGAGTCCTCCCCCACGCTCCGCGCCGTCTTTATTGGACCTGGTACCGCTCCTCGGGTCGAATGAGCCGCAGGCCCCGCAGGCTGCGCTCCCCGAGGATCCGGTTGCCTTCGTTGAAGCCTCGCGCGCCCAGCTTGCGCGTGAAGCTCGTTTGGCTCTCGACGTAGTGCCCGCGCTCCGTACACCAGTTGCGCCAGGACTCGTACAGCTCCTTCTTCGTCGCGACCGCGTCGTCGTAGACCTTGCAGCAGTCGTCGATCCACTCGCCGAGCTGGTCGCTCTCCTGGCGGTAGCGGTCCGTCGCATCGCGCACGATGGCCGGCGGATTGAGCCCTTGCTTGAGGTACTGGCGCGTCCCCTCCAGCGCCCAGCGCAAGATCCCGTTGCGCTCCTCCTCCCACAGCAGCCGCGAGAGGTTCGGGTCCTGGCGCTCCTTCGGGATCGTCACGCTGAACGGCACGAGGTTCACGCGCGACCAGATCCCGTCATCGGTGCCGCCGATCTTCGGCTTGTCGTTCATCATCAGCACGAGCTTGAAGCGCGGCTTGAACTCGATCGGCTCCGCGTGAAGCTGGCGCGCGGTGATCACGTCGCCGCCGGTCATGCGCTTGATCAGCGCCTCGTCGAACGGTTTGCCGCGCCTGGGCTCGGACGCATACACCATCCGAGCGCCGCGCAAGCGCACAAGGTCCGGGCGCGGCGTGTCGCCGCCGATCCGGCCGCTGTCGAGGAACGTGTCGAAGTCGGCCGAGACCGCGTAGTCGCCCATCACCCGCGCAAGCGTGTTGACGAACGTGCCCTTGCCGTTGCGGCCGCGGCCGTACAGCAGGAACATGGCGTGCTCCGACGTGTCGCCGGTGAGCAGGTAGCCCGCGACGCGCTGCAAGTACGCGCGCAGCTCCTCGTTGCTCCCCGTGACCGTCGAGAGGAAGTCCCCCCAGCGTTGGCAGTACGCGCCGATGTCGAACGCTGCGCCGGTGATCCGGCTCATCCGCAGCGCGCGGTCGTGCGGCTGCGGTCGCCCCCAGCGGTAGACCGGGTCCGGGTCGACCGCTTGCGCTGGCTCGCGCAGGTCGACGACGGCCGACGGCGTGTTGAGCAGCCAGTCGTCGGGATCGAGGTCCGCGACGTTCACGGGGACCATGTGGCGCAGGTAGTCGAACGTGCCCTCCTTCGTGGCCTTGTTCTGCGATGCGCGGCACCACTTCGTCCACGCCGCGATGGCGTCGCCGTCGATGGCCGTCGTGACCCACGGCTGCATCGCGGTGATCACGTCGACGTAGCGCGAGTCGAGGCGCAGCGTTTCGTCGCTCCCCCACACCTTTCCGTCCCAATCGAACCACTTGCGCAGCGGTGGCGCATACAGCAGGTCGTCGCCGTGCGCCGCGTGAAGGCGCTGCGCGTTGCCGAGGTGCGTGCAGGGCCACCCGTCAAGTCCCGCATCCAGGTCGTCCCCCGGACCGCGCGGCCCGAGGTCCGCCGGCCCCCGGGGCGCCTGGGGCTGCCCCCGGTCGCCACCCTCGCGCCGGCGCTGCGCCGGCGCTCCGCGCCCCCGCATCGCCACCACGTTGTCATCGCGCTCGGCACGGGGCGTCCCCTGCGGGTAGCGCACGGCGCTCTTGACGATGGCTTGCAGCTCGCGCGGCGTCATCGGCGGCTGGCAGCGGGCGCGGTTGATCTCGTCGAGGCGGCGGGCGAGCGAGTCGTCGTCGAGCCCGCTGGCGCGCAGCGCAGCCGCGACCCGGAACATCGTGTCGTTGCGCTCGCCCTGCCCGATGGGCCCCGTCTCGTCGAGGATCGATCGGCCCGCTCGCGCCTGTTGGCGCTCGCGCTGAACGCGGTCCGCGATGGCCCACGCCCACGGTGGGATCTTCGAGAGTCCGACCGCGTCCGGCGGAACCTCCCACCGATACGTCTGCCCCGACGCATGGACGGACGGCGGCAGCGTGACGGACTTCCCGGTGGACAGCAGCTCGGAGCGTGGGCCGAGGAAGTTTGCGCGGCTTTGGGGGATGCGCTTGGGCAGCGCGAAGAACAGGTGGATGCCGCCGCCGCCGGTGCGAGCGCGCGGCGTAGCAGGCCAGCCGTGCTCCTGGTTCAGAAAGTCGTGAAGGCGCACGCCGTCAACGCCGTCGAAGTCGATGACCACGATCCCACTGGCGGAGCCGCACAGTGCCGCGACGTTCCACGGGACACCGTCGCCGTACCACTGGCGCAGCGTGTCGGGGTCAGCGGTCGAACGCTCCTGCCAGCCGTTGTCCAGCGGGTGCTTGCCCGGGCTCGGGCACTGCGCTCCCGCGGGGCAGGTGCAGACGCCATCGCGGATGCCGTGCTTGCGGTGGAGCTTCCACCCCATCGCGGCATAGCCAAGCACGCGCTGGAGCATGAGGGATGCCGGCTGCGCTGCGCTCACGGCGTCGCCCCCATGGCCGCTTGCCCGTTGGCAGCGCGGGGGATCGGGGCCCCCCACTCCACAGGTCGCTGGCCATGGTTGCGTCGCACTTCTTCGACGCCCGCTTGCGCGCGCGCATAGGTCATGCGGATCGCGTTGATCGGCAGCGTTCCCGCTGCCGTCAGCGCACGGATCTGGTCGGGGCTTGACAGCCCACGCTCTTTGCGGTTGGCGAGCCGGCGCAGCGCGGCGATGGCCTCCAGGTCGGACAGCGCGATCGATGCGGCGTCGGCGATGCCCTCGTCGCGCAGGCGCGTGATCTGCCACGGAGCCGCCTTGCGCTTGCGCGCCGAGTCGCGGATGTCGACGCCCATGAGAGTGAGCATCGCGCGCCCGTCGATCATCGCGAACGGGTCGACCTCCATGGTGTGCCACGTCACCCCGAGCAGCGGTTGCTGCCGCGCGCGCTCCACGAGCTGCCGCGCGGCCTCCTCCCACTCCAAGTTGCCGAGCGCAAGCTGCACAGCGTCGGCCACGTCGCCGCCCTCGTCGACCACCCGCGCAACGCGGCGCTTGACCTCGTCGTTGGGCGCGAGCACGTCGACGACCCGCACGAGCGACTGGTTGCTGGCGCCCGCGAAGTCGAGGACGACGCAGTCCGGCTTGCTCGACGTCCTGATCGCCGTGCGCCGCCCCTCGCGGTCCAGGTCGCCCAGCTTGTCGGCGATCTCCGACGCGGGACGCAGGCCGCGTCCGACCATCTGCGAGTAGGCGCCGCGCGACAGGACCGGCGTGCAGACCGCGACGCACGATGTCGGCGGGCAGTCGTACCCCTCGCGGATCATCCCCACGTTCGTCACCACGTCCAGCTCGCGCGCGTTGAAGCGCGCCAGCACGTCGCGCGCTTCCTTGCGGCGCTTGTAGTCGATGCTGGCCGCACGCCTGCCGTTCGCGGTCAGGATCTCCGCGAGCGCGCGCGCCTGCGCGATGCTGGCGCAGAACGCGATCGTCGGGCGAGTGCCCGACAGCTCCACCAGCGGCTCGGCCATCCGCGCGACGATGTCGGACTGCTCGACGATGGCCGCGACGTCGCCCTGGTTGAAGCGGTTGGCGACGACCCGCACCTTGCGGAAGTCGAGCCCCGACACCGCAACCTGGAGCTGGCGCACGGGCACGAGCCAGCCCTCGGTGATCGCGTCCAGCACGGTGAAGCGGTGAGCGATGGCGCCGAACAGCGCGCCCATGCTCTTGCGGTCGCTGCGGTCCGGCGTCGCGGTGAGCCCGAGCACCCGAGCGCGCCCGAAGTAGCGCAGCACGGCCATCCACGACGGCGACACCGCATGGTGCGCCTCGTCGCAGATCACCAAGTCGAACGCGCCCGGGTCCCAGGTGGACAGCCGCGCGTCATGGAGCGTTTGGACGCTCGCGCACACCGCCGGCGCGAGCCGGTACGCCTTGCGCTGGCCCTGCTCGACCTGGAGCGCGAGCCCAGCCGTGCGCCAGGCTTGCTGGACCAGGTTCGCGACCAGGTGATCGCGGTCGACCAGCAGCAGCACGCGCCGGCCGGCGTCGACCTCCCGCTGCGCGAACGCGGTGGCGAGCCGGGCCTTGCCCGTCCCGGTGGGATGTTCGACGAGGATCGCGCGCGTGCCTGCCTCCCAGGCCGCGCATACGCGCTCGAACGCCTCGGCCGCATAGGGCCGCAGCGAAAGGGACATGGTGCCTCCGTGTGCGCGCGCGCCCCGGGTGCGGTGGGGCGACGGCGGACCGCCAACCTACCCGCGCACGGCCGTCCGATCAAGCCCCTGGGGCCGAGGAATCGTCCGCCGGCGCGGGTGGCTCCGCCCCGGTCGCGCGGCGCAGCCACGTCCGGTTCGCCTCGACCCACGCCACCGCGGCCATCGCCACGCTCAGCAGCGCAGCGGGCAGCGCGGCGACCGGCTGGCCCGACTGAACGTGCGTCACGACGGCGCCGATCATCACCGCGAGGAGCGCGACGGCGGCGTAGATCCGCACCTTGGGGGCGAGCAGGCCGGCACCGGCCGCCGCCTGGACCAGACCGATCACGATCCGCACTTCATCGCCATAGCCCCACGCTGCGAACGCCTGCGCGATGGGCTCCGGGTCCAGCAGGATCACGCCGCCGGCCCCGACGTAGGTGGCGGCCATGGTCGGGACGGCGATCTTCTCGGTAGTGCTGCGCTCGGTCATGGCACTACCGTACCAGGTGGCCGGGCGGATCGCGAGATCCACCCGGCCACCGGCTCACTGCGCGGCGGGCATGAGGCCGGCGAGCGCGGTCTCGGGGCTCACCTTGTCGCACCACTGATCCAGGATGTGCTGGATGTCCATGGTGCGCTTGGGCAGCAGCATCCCGCTGGTGCCCTTCAACGCCTCGGTGAACGCATTGAACAGCGTCCAGGTGGTCGCACGGCCGTCCGGGCCCAGGTGCTCGCGGTGCGAGGGCTGGCGGTACTCCGCCAGCACGAGCGGGATCTTCGACGCGGGGAGCGCACCCGCGTCAAGCGCGTCGATCACGATGCTGTCGACCTCGCGGCCGGGGGCCTCGATGGTCTTGTAGCGGCCGAATCGCACCTCCTGGATCTTGTGCAACCCGCCGACGCGCTCCACCGCGTCGGTCACGAGGCCGGGCAGCTTCTCGGCCAGCTTCGACGTGTGCTTGTGGGTCATCTTGACCTCACCCGAGAACGCCATGTTGTCGCAGACGAACACGCGAGACCCGGCCACCAGGGCCGCCGGATACCGCTTGCGGTTGGAGTTGCGGAGGCCGATGAGCGTGCCCCACTCCTTGCCGTCGTCGCTGGCTCCGCGGGCGCGGACCTCCAGCACGCCGAAGTAGTCCTCGCTCCCCTCGCCCGCGACGCCGTGGTCCTCGCCCACGACGTCCAGGTCGAAGCGCGCGAGCGTGTGGGTCACCAGGTCCAGCAGGTCGCTATGCGCCAGCGGGTGCCAGGTGTCGGTGCCTTCCGGGGTTTCGATCTTGGTGATGGCTTGGCGCGTGATGCGGTTCGCGCCGGCGTGAAGCATGAGCATGATGTCGGTGTCCTCTTGGTGCAGGTGGTGATGGCCGGGCTCCCCGACCGCACGAACATCCTACTCACTCCGCGGAGCAACGCAACGCCATAGCGTCGATTATTCGGCCCCTGGGGCCGCACGGCCAGCGGCCGCCGATCCTGGGCGGCTCTCCCAAGGATCGGCAGGTCTGTCACTTTCCCGCGCTAAGCTCGTCCGCCCAACCTTGCAGGTTCTTCCACTTTTCGTCGGACTCTCGCATGATCAGGTTCTCGATGTCGTCCACCTGCTGCAAGAACGATGCCAGCTCGTCTTTGCCGTCTTGATCCGAAGGCGCGATCACGAACTCTTGCTCGATCACGACACCGGGGTCTCCGTCGAGGCGATAGTCGATCAGACCGTCATCGTACAGCCGCGA
>Ga0172366_10001225_pt1 | contig 19906 bp, 15 predicted proteins | sample LakKivSesite69cm_FD_114533 | JGI IMG/M metagenome (GOLD analysis project Ga0172366, IMG submission 114533) | Sediment microbial communities from Lake Kivu, Rwanda - Sediment site 69cm | ecosystem: Environmental > Aquatic > Freshwater > Lake > Sediment | place: Rwanda: Western Province, Lake...
GCCCCTCCCTGAGCAGGCCCTGAAAGCCGGTCTCCTCCTCTGATAGTGCCATCGCCACAAGATCAGGCTCGTCCAGGAGCGCCCCCAAGGTGCCGATGGCCGCCGTCACGTAGCAGGTTATGTTGTGGGCCCTTGCCACGCGGTGGTAGGCAAGAAGGCTGGATGAGCCACCCTCAAACAGAGCCCGCCTGATGTGCTCGTGGGCCCAAGGCTCAAAGGAGCAGCTGTCCCGGGTGAGGTCGTATGCGTCTGCGAGCAGCCCGATCACCTGCGCGTCGTACAGCGGCTGGAAATACACGGCCCCGTAGCGATCGCCTCGTTCGGCCCGCCGGAAGTAATCCGCGGCACACACGATCCCCCCAGCAACCCAGTCAGAGTACTCCCGCTTCCCGGTCAGCCGGTAGAGCACCCCGAGGCTCCGCATCAGGCGGTATAACCGCTCATGCTGAAGGAGCACCCATGCTTCCCTCTGTGGCTCGCCTGTGACGAGCGATCCATCGGTGGGATCCCTGAATGCCTTGGAGTTTCCGGGATCGAAGACCAGGTGGGCCCCCGTGTTGGGCGAGTAGAAGTCATGCCTCCATCCAGGATGGCCCGGATGGAGCCTGGGGGAAGATCCCAGAACCTCCCTTGACTCGCTCAACATCCTCCCGTACAGGTGACGGGCCCAGCCCAACAGGGCAATCTTGCGTCTGATCTCAGGAATCCTTTCTTCGCCGTAGAAGAGGACAGGCCACATGTCCTCAATGAGAGCACCTGCGCGCGATGAGTCGAGCGCATAGTTGGGGTATCTTTCCCAAGGCCCTGCGAGATGCACCGCTTGTCCCTGCAAATCCACCTCAATAATGTCACGGCCGAAAAATCGATGGCCGGCTCGTCGGGTGGCCGTGAGACCGCTCAGACTGGCCAGCCTTTTGCGTCAAAAAATTTGCTCCAAATACTTGGAGTGTTAGCTCCCGATCGCCCCGGCAAGCGGAGAGGGCACTCGGGGCTCCTTCATCGTCGCCTCAGAAGTGTCGCAAACACCAAGACGAGCGCGGCAACGCATCCCTCGGATATGGGCAGAACCGCGACGTTCGCCTCCGTCCTGAAAGGCCTCGTCCAGATTTCGGTCCCGGGCGTCACGGCGCCATCTGCGGTGAAACAGTACACCATGCCCTTGTAGGGGGAGAGCGCGCCGGTCGTGAAGACCAGCTCGACCTTCCCATCCTTGTCCACGTCCCCGACGATGCTCCTGATGTCAGGATGCCACAGGCCGCCGGGCGCCGGGTAGAGGTTCTTCGTGTCGATTGCGGACTGATCCCAGACCCACGTCAGCTGGCCCTTGTTGTTGTAGACAAAGGCATGGAAGAACGACACCGCCCCGGCCACATCCACCTTGCCATCGCCGTCAAAGTCGGTCAGCAGTACCTGGTAGGCATAGGTGGGTACCTGGTCGGGGGACTTCCACTTGAGCTTGCCGCCGCAGTCAATGCAGTACAGGCTCGCGCGGGCGGTCTCAAGGTCAAGATCTGCCGTGAACACCTCCACCTCTCCGTCCGCGTCAACGTCCCCGACCGAAAGGGCGAAGTAGTTCGTCGGATCGCTCGTCACCATTAGCGGGAACTTCCAGACCAGGGTGCCGAAGAAGCTGACTACATTGAGCTCGGGAATGGTCGACGCGTCACTGCCCGTCGCTATGAACAGTATCTCGTACTCGCCGTCCTTGTCCACATCCCCAATGACGGGCATCTGCTCGTGGATCTCCTGCATGACCGAGTACCGCCACTTCTCAATTCCGCCAGAACTCAGGCAGAGAAGGTACTTTCCATCCTCGGTTGCCGTGATGAGCTCGATCTCGCCGTCCTTGTCGACGTCCCAAGGCGTCACGCCGGAGCTCATGTCGTAGGGCAGCGGGTGAAGCCAGCGAAGGCTGCCATCAAAGTTGAGACAGTAAACCCCCGCCTTGCTTGCAGCGAAGAACACCTCCAGCTTGCCGTCTCCGTTGATATCGAAGAGCGATGGTGCAACGTCCGCCGAGCCGGCGGGCGTGAACTGCCAGATTATCTTCCCCGCCCCATCGAGGCAGAAGAACTGTGCACCGCCCAGGGAGAGCAGTATCTCGACCTTGCCGTCGGCGTTGATGTCCCCCAGGGCAACCCCGCAGGGATCGCCCTTGAGCTGATCCTCCCCGAGCTTCGGGAATATCCACTGGACCTTCCCTCCTGCCGCGTCCACCTCAAGGCAGACGACCCTATTCTCCTCGTGTTGCCAGGGAATGATGATCTCCATCTTGCCGTCCGCATCGACGTCTCCGTAGTTCATCGCGGGCGGCCATCCCGTCTCGGTGAACCCGGTTGCCGTCAGGTTGAGTTCCCACTCCTTCCTCAGAAGCTGCTGGCCCTGCCCGGTCTGAGAGGACAGGACAGCCAAAACTACCGGTAGCAGCAGAAGCCTTCCATTCATCCAGCCATCCTCCCAAATAGGACTGCCGGAAGCAGGGCTCTGCCCTGAAATAGATTATTGCGGCACCCGCCGGACACGAGATGACCCACGATCTGTGCCACTGCCTTCCCGGCGGACAGGGCAAGATCACGCGCCGCTGCAGTTTGGCTTGTCGTCATCAGCTCCCGTCCGCCGCTAGGACCACCTGGACCTGGACGCCCGACATGGAGAGGTCGGTCATGTTCAGGACCCTGAAGCCGGCCATTGCGAGGCTTTGCCCGGCGGCGATCGGGCGGCAATCCACGTAGCGTGGGAAGTGCCTGTGCGCCCATTCGTATGCTCTCATCACGATTCCCGGCCGGCCGCCCTTGGAAACCGAGATGACGCAGATGCGGCCATCCTTCCGCAAGACATCGTGACAGCGGCGGAGGACCTTCAGCATTTCAGAATCGTCGAACAGCTCGAGAACGAAACTCATCAGGATTGCATCAAAGACGGCTCTGCGAAAGGGTAGCCTTGCCGCGTCAGCACACATGATCCAGGCCCTTGCGGAACGGCCGGCCTGCGCGACCTTCCTTCTGGAGTACCTCAGCATGTCCTCTGAGATGTCGACCCCGCAGACCATCCCGCCCCCGTCGGCCGCTGCGGAGAGGTGGAGGATCTCCTCGCCCGTTCCCGACCCCACGGCGAGCACCCTAGATCCACCCTTCAGTTCAAGATGCTGCACGCCGAGCTTCCTGATCCTTGCCTCCCAGGGGCCAGTTAGGAGGTCGTACCAGGCAGCAATCCTCCCGTACAACCCGCCCACTCCGCTCATCTTGACGACGCTCCTGCGTGCAGACCGCATCATGTCCAAGACCCCGCCGGTCATGTTCCATGGCTTTCGTAGGCTCCGTCCACAGCCCCAGTTGCCCGAGGCATCCTCGGACTTACATGGTCGCCGCGGTTATGTTGACATCAGAGAACTTGATGTGGGGGATGAAGGTCGGCGTCTCCACCTCCCACCAATGGACCTGTCTGACATCGCTCCCAATCTGCTGGATCCGCGACAGGAGACCGACGATGTTGTCCGAGATCCTGATCTTGCGGAGGGGCTTTGTGATTTCGCCATTCTCAACCAAGAAGATGCCGTCCCTCGGAATGGTCGAGAAGATGCCCTCCTCATAGTTCGAGAACCGCGTGTACCAGTTTGAGGTCACGTAGATCGTCGGCCTCCTGCATTCCTTAAGCATCTCCTCTGGGGACGCATCCCCGGCTTTGAAGGATAGGTTGCTGGCCCACGGGGCCGGGAGCATCGAGCCCCCCATGTTCACCAAGCGGCTGCTCCCCGTCGTCCGGGTCCCCGCTTCGCGGGCGCTGGTCGTGTTGTGCAGGACCGCCACGAACTTGCCCCGACTGAAGAGGTCGACCGCCCTGGTGGGAACCCCTTCGTCGTCGAAGGGCCTGGAGCCAAGGCCCTCGGCGATGTCCGGATCGTCCACAACCGAAAGGCCCTCCGGACCAAGCTGGGCTCCCAGGCGTCCCTTCAGGGGACTGAAACCCAGCAACAGCAGCAGCGGGTTCGCCGACTCGGCCAGCTGTCCCAGCAGGTTGGCTCCAACGGTCGGGTTCATCAGGAGATCGTACCTCCCCGGCCGGCCCTGGACCCCTCCCTTCGACATGGCCGCGATTCTGCCTGAGTCCCGTGCAGCCTCGAGGAACCTCCCCTCGGCCTTGGATGTGTCCCGGCCGCTTGCGAGGCCCTGGCCCGAGCTTTCGGAATCCACAAAGCTCCTCACGCTGAGATCGTAGGACGACTCCTCATAACCTGAGCGGACCCCGTAGTTTGTGCCCAGCTCAAAGCGACGCCTCCCGAATGAGAGCGATCCTGCCACCCTCCTTGCGCCCTGCTCCTCCGCGACATCTATGGCCTGTCGCACCAGGATCGGCGCCCGTTCCCCGAAGCTACCTATCCCGGGATCCAAAAGCCCCCTCGCACGGCGATGCTTGGAGGGCGCCTCAGATATCCCATTGTACAGCTGGCTCTCACCCATACCCTTTGTCCGGGCGATCAGCTCGGAGATCCTGCCCCTGACAATCTTGCTGGTCGGCCCTTGGATCTCGGTCGAGCCTATCCTCCTCCCGATGGCCACGAAGATATCCATCCTGGTGAAGCTCCACTGGTTGGAGATGTCTATCTGGCCGTTTGAGAACCTGATCTGGTTGTTCCTGGCGGATGTGCAGGTGACGATCACATCGGTTGCCTCGTGTGCAGCCTTCAGGGCGGAGGTTATCAAACCATCCACGTCCTTCATAGTCCCACCCCCAGCCTCACTTCCCTGAGCCTCACCGCTGAAGGGCCTGCAGTCCAAACCGGGGCCGCCTGCATGGGCTCGGATTTGCCGCACGATGCAAGCTCGGCCGTGAAACCCCTAGCGCAGGCGTCGACGCTTCTGAAGAGTCCTGTCGTGGTGAGCTCCAGGACCGGCCTGCGAACGTAGGTATCGGTCAGCTCGCCGTTTCTGATCAAAATTGCCTCCGAACCAACGTACTTCGACTGGAAACGGCGGTCATCGATGTTCCACTCGGTGAAGCTGTTCATCAACAGCCCGTGCTTCACGCCCTCGATGAGCTCCTCCTCCGAGTGGTCGCCAGCAGCGATGTAGGTGTTCGCCATCCTGATGACCGGCTCGCGGTCATAGCCGATGGCCCTGGCCGCTGCGGTGGACCGAGTGCCGAATCTCTGAGCATACTGCCTGTTAAGCAGTAACTCGTTCAGGACTCCATGCTTGATGAGGTAACGAGGCCTCGCCCTGACTCCCTCGTCGTCATAAAGGTAGTACCCTGCGCTGCCCTGGATCGTCGGGTCGTCGGTTATGGTCAGGGCCTCGCTCCCTATCATTGACTCACCCACCACCAGATCCTGGTACCACGACTCGCCCGCCTGGGCGGCCTCCCTGCCCAGTATCCTGTCCCCCTCCGATGGGTGGCCGCAGTTCTCGTGGGCCACTATCCCTGCCACCTCAGCCCCGATAACCACATCAACCTTGCCAAGATCAACGGACTTCGCCTCGGAGACGACTTTGAGCGTCCTCGATGCGTCGTCGAGCAGCCTGTCCTCGATCCCCTTCTCGGCCGACCACTCCCATCCCCCCGTGCCGCCGATCCCCAATCGCCTCTGCTCGGAGCGACCATCCGCCTCCGCCTGGAACATCACATTGAGGGAGAATAGGGTGTAGCGGCCATCGATCGCCGTCCCCTCGCTGGTCACGAGGTGCTTGTCCCAATCAAGGAGGCCCAGCGTCAGGTTCCTGACGGGGATCTTGCCGGGCAGCGAGGAGATGGCCTTGTCCAGACCCCTCAGGAATCCGACCTTGGCGTCCTGGTCCACGTCGCCGAATCCCACCTTGACCGGCGCTGCCCAGGAATCCTCGTGAGGCTCCTCCTCGGAGAGGACAACAGGATCCCTCCTCTTGCTAGCCCGCGCCCTCCTCACCGCAGCCTGCAGGGACCTCCTCAGAGAGGCCTTCGTGAGTTCATCGATCGAGCAGAAGGCGAAACTGCCACCGGCAAGGATGCGGACGCCCAGCCCTTCTCGTTCCTGTTTCCCGGCGGAAAGCAAGGAGCCGTTGCGGGTGGAGAAGCCCTCCGTGCTCTCCCGGACGAACCTGGCCTCCGTGTAGCTTGCGCCGAGGCTTGGCCCGAGGTCCACGGCGTACTGAGCAAGATCCCTTCCGTCCATGGTTACCGCGCAAGGGCTCGGCCTCCGCCAGAAAATGCTTTCCGTGCATTCCTCTCCCGTCTACCGTCGGGACCGCTTTCCATTTATCAGCCGGGCCAACCTGGGCTCCGCGTGGAGACCTCTCGGCCAAGCATCTTCCCAAGCATTGCCCATCTGGATCCCGGATCAACGCAGAACCTCACCTTGAGACAGGACATGGAGCTTGGGGCAGTGGCATGGGCTGTGGAGGGAATACCGGGCGGCGGTGACGAGGTTGGAACGATCGACAAGAAAGGCAGGTACAAAGCGCCCGACAAGGTGCCCCGGCCCAACCAAATCCATATCCAGGCCACGTTGCTCCGCCCCGAAGTTCGCCACGCTTGGGCGACAGTTGTTCTAGGCCCCGCCAATCCCACCTACGCCAGCGTCGGCTTCTGGGACAGGAAGGGGAGCGAGGAGGGAAGGCTCCTGGAATCACACAGCGTCGCTATCGAACCGGGTGGCAGCCTCCTGATCGCCGATCCCATTCGATCGGCCGTGCTGCGCTTCACGCCTGAGGGGAAGTACATGGGAACCATCGGGCGGGGCCGCGGGGCCGAACTGGGCCAGCTTGATGGGCCCAGGGACATGAAAGCCGATGCAGACGGGATCTACGTGGCCGACGGCAACAACAATCGAATCCAGGTCTTCTCGCCGGACGGCAGGCCGCTGCGGGCCTGGGGGAGGAAGGGCTCATCGCCCGGAGAACTGCAGCGCCCCCATTCCCTTGACATCGCAAAGGACGGGACCGTATTCGTGGCCGACGTCGACAACTCCCGGGTGGTTGCGTTCGAACCAGATGGAAGGTACATTCGCGCGTGGGGCAGCAGGGGCAACGGCCCGGGCGAGTTTCTAGCCCCCCACGGGGTAGCCGCCGATCCCAACGGCGACGTCTTCGTCGTCGAGTATGACGGCCGATGCCAGAAGTTCCCAAGCGGAGGGCAATTCCAGTTTGCCTTTGCCAACGCCAGCGCCCAAGATGGGGCTACCCACGGCTATCGCCGCTACCATGCGATGGCCTCAGACCGCTGGGGCGACGTCTACCTCATGGCGAGGGACACGAAGGAGAACTTCGCCGTCAGCATCGACAAGTACAACAACAACGGCGAATTTGTGACCAGCATCTCTCTGCCTCCCGCCGAGAGCCGCAAGATGGGAGGCCAGTGGGCCGCCATAGCGGCGAACGGAAGGGTATACGTAGCTGACACCGAATCCGATCATGCGGGGGTCTCCATCTTCGACCCACTTTGATGAGCCCCACCGAGGACGAGTGCGACGCTATCGAAGCTATCCTCCCGCAAGATGCCCCGCGTGGCAGTATGGCCGCCCCGACATACCCGCACTTCAGACACTCCCACTTCGTCAAGTCCTGTGGAACCCCGAACCTTCTGATCTTGGTGGATACGCATCTAGGGCAGAACTTCCTAGCCATTCCCTTTCCACCGCGCCTCGTCATCCGCCATCATGGCACATTGGGCATCTACCAGCAGCGGCCGCAACCATCACATCCCCGCCAATTGCTTATCGCTCCCCAACTTGACTGTTTGCCGTCCCTTCCAGCAGTAGGGCCCGACGTTGCGGATACACGGTTGGACGATCCGTCGGCAGCCCTGCGTAGCCCCGGATGCATCTGGCTCTCGCAGTTCAACCCCCTCTGGGCGCACAAATCCTGCCGAGGCTCTGGTCTACAGCGTTGCAGACGGAATCGAGTTGAGGAAACATTTGTGAATCCAAGCGGCCCCCTGCCCTGAGTTGGTCGGCCATGACGGGGGTCGAGGACAAACATCTCGAGTGGCTGGACAAGGAAAGGAAGAAGAGGACCTTCAACCTTGGGGATTTCAACATCAGGGTTGCCCCCGATGTGATAACGGTCCAGGGCAAAGACCCGGCAACCTGGGGCAGGGACCTGTTGCTCAATCCCTCCAGAACCCGGGCCTCCATAACCACCGAGTCACGGACGCCTCTGTACATCTTCTACCTCGTCTACGCCGTGTACGCCTACGGCTTCCTGATGTTCTTCGTCACAACGGGCATCAGCATTCTCACGCAGGTCTCCATTTTCGCACTTGCCCTTTTCCTCATGTTCATGCCCCTCATCTTTGAGCTCTCCCTTCCGACCAAGCCATTCCTGATCGCAACGGCGGCCTTCTTCGTGGTCATGTTCTCGCTCTCCGACGCACAGCCCTTCAAGATCGCGTTCGAGGCGGTGGAGAAATCTGTCGGGAAGGGCAACGTCGAGGCCTTCACGATCTTCGCGTCCATCCTCCCAATCCTCCTGAGGCGCATGATAGGCCAGATGATGATCCGCTACCGGCTCAAGCTAGAGGATGGGCCGTCCAAGCTCGAGATAACGACCGAGAACCCGTCCGCCGTTGCCCTGGTTGACTACCTCGATCACGGGCCCGCCCCACGGCGGTTCCTGAGGCTTCCGTTCTTCTTCCTCACCTTGAGTCGGAAGAAGATGAAGACCTGCTTCTACTGCCGCAAGCTGACCCTCGACGAATGCAACAGGTGCCACCGCCCCATCTGCGAATCCCACTTCGAGATGCTGCACGGCTACAAGGTCTGCGCGGATTGCTTCATCGAAAGACGCGGCAAGATCAGGTACAACCTGCGTTGACCCAGCGATTTCCCTGAAGGATGAGATAGAAAAGGGCCCGATCCAGCCCCCAGGGCAAGTCCGAAGTCAAGCCACAGACCGCAGGAGTCGGATGAAATGGCCAATGTCGTGATCATCCCCTGTCTGGACATCAAGGACGGCAGGGTCGTCAAGGGAGTCCACTTCGTCGAGCTCCGCGACGCCATGGATCCCGTGGAGGCGGCAAGGGCATACTGCGAGGGCGGTGCGGATGAGATAGCCTTCCTAGATATCACCGCCACCATCCAGAAACGCAGGACGGTGTTTGACGTTGTTAGGAAGGTCGCCGCTGTGGTGGACGTTCCGCTGACCGTAGGAGGGGGAGTCAAGTCGTGCAGCGACATCGAGCTGGTCCTGGGGTCGGGGGCGTCCTGCGCATCCATATCCAGCGCCGCATTCCGGAACCCTGAGATGGTGAGGGAAGCAGTGCAGCGTTTCGGGCCTGAGACGATCACCATTGCCATCGATGCTGATGTCAACGCATCCTGCCCCTCGGGGCGGGAGGTCTACATTGATGGGGGGCGAACTGCAACCGGCAAGGACGCTGTGGAGTTCGCCCGGGAGATGGCGAGGATCGGCGTGGGCCGCATCCTCCCCACAAGCAAGGTCACCGACGGCACCAAGGGCGGCTACGACATCCACCTCACCCGGGCGATTGCCGATGCCACGGGCCTCCCCGTCATCGCCAGCGGTGGCGCCGGCACCCTGGAGGATTTCTACCAGGCCGCGGTCGAAGGACATGCGACGGGGTTACTGGCCGCTTCCGTCTTTCACTTTGGGATACTGACCATACGGCAGGTCAAGGAATACCTGCACGATCGCGGCGTGGCCGTGCGGCTTCGATCCTGAGACGGGGTGGGAACCTAGCCGACCTTCGCGCGGCACGGTCCCGGACCGTGAATGGCGTAGGTCAAACCCAATCTGGGTGACCGGGGGTCTCACATAAATAAGGGAAACGTGCGCCGTCCGCACGGGTGGACGCAACGTGACAGCTCGGAAGCATAAGAAAACAGTCGGACCCCTGCAGGCCGGTGCGGCATGCGTGGACATCACGCCCAAGGAGGACATACACCTCTCGGGTGCGATCGGAATCTACAGGCCCGCCAAGTTAGTCGCCGATCCCCTCTGCGCAAGGGCGATCGTCGTCCAGAACGGGCAGCGCAAGCTCTGCCTGGTTGCGACGGACCTTACCATAATGACCAAGCGCTACTCCGACCGCATTCGAAAGACGGCCGGGAAGGAGCTTGGATTCGATCCCGACGCCGTAATGGTCCACGCCACCCAGACGCACTCGGCACCCTCGCTGGGGCACTTCATGCTCAGCGACGAGTTCCAGGGCATCCCGGAGGAGTTCGACTGGCTCCGAGGGGGTGACAAGCGCTACAATAGCTTCGCGGAGGAACGCATCCTGCAGGCCATCAGGCTGGCAAACGATTCGCTTGAGCCGGTGCAGGTTGGGGCGGCCAGCGGCATTGAGGGAAGGTTCGCACACAACCGTCGGGCGGTGATGCGTAATGGGAAGGTCTCCATGCCTCCACGCAGCTGGAAGCAGCCCCTCGGACCCACGGACATACGCTACCTTGAAGGACCCATCGATCCCGAGGTCGGCGTTGTCTGCTTCCGGGGCAGGTCCCTCCGCTTCCCGGCCATTCTGGTCAACTACACCTGCCACCCAGTACACGTGTTCGCAAAGCCGATAGTCTCGGCTGACTGGCCAGGGGCACTCGCGAGCGAGCTTGGGGCCATCTACGGGCCCACATGCATACCGATCGTCCTGAATGGCGCCTGCGGCAATATCAACCCCTGGCCCCCTTTCGATCCGGACTACGTGGAGGATCATCACAAGATGGGCAGGGCCCTGGCCAGCACCGTTGAGAAGGTGGTCGAGTCCATGGCCTTCAAGCAGGAGGCCGCATTGGACTGGAGGGTCCGGCGACTGAAGATCCCGATACGGCAGATGGATCCCCAGGAACTTGAGAAGGCCCGGAAACTGCTGAAGGACCATCCCAACCCCTCATGGACAGGCAAAACACCGGGCTACGCAATCGACCAAGCATGGGCGATGGCCGCGAACATAGTTGATCTCGACAACCTCCGCCAACGAAGTCCGAAGTACGAGTACGAGATCCAGATCTTCCAGATCGGCGACGTCGCGCTGGTCGGCCTCCCCGGCGAACCCTTCGTCGAAGGGGGGTTGCGCACAAAGCTCGCCTCGCCGACCTTCCCCACCTACATCATCCATGACATAAACCACTACGTCGGGTACATACCCATCAAGGAGGCCTTCCCACGCGGCGGACACGAAACGGCGACCGGGAACTGGTCCCGGCTCGTCCCCGAGGCCCTGGACATAATCGTCGAGTCCGCCACCGAATTGTTGCGCGACATGTTCCCGGTACCCCCCTCTTGAACTGGCATTGTCGGGTGCAAACGCTTGCCGCCGTCGAGCATCCAGGTGGCGCGCTGCTCAAGGATATGCTACGTCTCGACGTGTCCAGAGGACCGTTGAGGCTCGTTGGGCTACGTTCGTCACCCGGACTTGGGTTTCTCCAGAAGCTCCCTCATCCGGCGCAGCTCGGATAGCATCTCGGCACCGATCTCGCCGCCCGCCGCCCCAAACAAGGGCCTTCCCCTGACGATGCTCAGCACCCTCTCCCGTAGTTCCATAAAGTTCGGGATGTGTATGAACGAGGCTTCGGCCCTCCTTGCCATCGGGCCGCCCGAGCCACCTGAAACACCGGTGTAGCCAGCTGTGTAGACATCAAGGGTGGCTATGCCCAACCTCCTCGATATCGGTCCCTGCAGCGTTTCAACAGACATGACCCTAGAGTAGGGCACGGTGCTTCTCACCTTCCACCACACGCCCCGCTCAACCACCACTTCGTCGTTCGTGAGGCGGTAGGCTATCGAATTGTAGTATCTAGCGGACCAGTAGAGCACGAAGCAAGCCACCACCGCAACGGGCACGAAGAAGGCTAGGGCCGGGATGTAGGCCAAGGACGGCTCAACGACGGAGACTCCCCAGGTCACCAGGAGGCCCGCGACCACCACGGGCAGAACCGCCAGCCCCAGGTAGATGCGATAGAGCCGGACCATGTTCGGGTGGGGTTTGAACTCGTCTGCTTTCGAGACCATGTCCTGCGTGATGCCACCTAAGGATAAAAAACCTTGCATCGAGGGCCTTCTGGAGGATGTCGATCCCTGCACCGGCCACACCATGCTGGCGCAAGCCAGTAGATCGGCGAGAAAAGCGTTAAGAAAACCTGCGCATCAAGCAGTTGTGCAGAAGCTAGCTTGAGGGTTTCCCAATGCCCGCCTACGACTGGCGAAAGGTTGAGCCGAAGTGGCAGGAATGGTGGCTGAAGGAGAAGATCTACGAATTCGACCAGAGCCCGAAGGCCGCCTCCCGCGCCTACCTCATCGACAACCCGCCTCGCTACGCCTCGGGCCCCCTGCACGTTGGGCACGCGATACACTACACCCACATCGACATGGCCGCCCGCTACAAGCGGATGATGGGGCACAACGTGATGTTCCCGCTCTGTTTTGACACCAACGGCATCCCCATCGAGGAGAAGGTGGAGCGGGAACTCGGGGTCACAAGGGTGGACGTGGACCGCAACGACTTCATCAAGAGGTGCCGCGAGTTCGCGAGCCAGAACATCGAGGAGATGACCCGGCAGTTTGCCATCCTGGGCTGCTCGATGGATCCATCCGTCTACTACCAGACCGACGCGCCATACTACCGCCGCGTCACCCAGATCAGCTTCCTGGAGATGTTCAGGCGCAACCTGGTCTACAAGGGCACCTTTCCGGTCAACTGGTGCCCAAGGTGCATGACCGCCCTTGCAGATGCGGAGGTGGAATACAAGGACCGGGAGAGCCGGTACAACAACATCGTCTTCCGGGTGAGGGAGACCGGCGAGGAGATAATCGTCGCCACGACAAGGCCCGAGCTGCTCTGCACCTGCCAGCTGGTGGGCGTGCATCCCTCCGATACCCGGGCAAAGAACCTTGTAGGCAAGCACATGCTCACCCCGTTGTACAGCCGGGCGATCCGGGTCGTCGCGGACGAGGCCGTGGACCCGACGAAGGGAACCGGCATCGTCATGATCTGTTCGATAGGGGACAAGGAGGACCTTCATTGGATCCTGAAGCATCGCCTGGAGTTCGAGATGGCGATAGACGAGGAGGGCCGGATGACGGAGCTGGCCGGGAAGTACGCCGGGATGAAGGTGGCGGAGGCGCGCGAGGCGACCGTCAAGGACCTCGATGCAGCCGGCCTGCTTCGCGGGCAGTCACCGACGCTGCAATCGGTGGGCTGCTGCTGGAGGTGCAAGACAACCGTGGAGTTCCTGCGCAAACCCCAGTGGTTCCTCAAGTCCGTTCCGTTCAAAGAGGCCGTTCTCAAGCATGCCGACGAGCTGAACTGGTATCCCGGGCACATGCGCAAGCGCCTTGACGACTGGATCAACTCGTTGGAGTGGGACTGGGTCATATCTAGGCAACGCTACTTCGCTACCGCAATCCCCATCTGGGAGTGCGAGAAGTGCGGCGAGGTCGTGCCAGCCAAGGAAGAGCAGTGTTATGTGGACCCGATGTCCGACCCCGCGCCGCTGGAGAAGTGCCCCAAGTGCGGAGGACGCCTAAAGGGATGCGAGGACGTCTTCGACACCTGGATGGACAGTTCGATCTCACCCCCGTACATCGCCTTCTGGAAGCGGGACGATCAGAAGTTCCACAGGCTCTTCCCCACCGGCCTCCGCCCCCAGTCCAGCGACATCATCCGGACCTGGGCCTTCTACTCGCTTCTGCGAAGTCACCTCCTCTTCGACAGCCGTCCGTGGAAGGACATCATGATAGACGGCTTCATCCTGTCCCCCGACGGCACCCCGATGCATGCTTCGCTGGGGAATGTGATCGACCCCCTCGAAACCCTGCAGCAATACGGGGCGGATGTCATGCGCTACCAGGGGGCGCTCTGCGCCCTGGGCCAGGACAGCAACTTCAGGCCACAAGACCTTGTCAGGGGCCGGAGGTTCGTGGAGAAGTTCTGGAACGTACAGCAGTTCGTCCACGTTGCGCAGAAGGGGGGGGCTCTGAAGGACAGGACGACAGCGCCGAAGAACGTCCTGGACCGGTGGATACTCCAGCTGCTGGCGGAGCTTGTGGAAAGGGTCCGCAACCACTATGACCGCTTCGACTTCCCGTCCGTGATTAGGGACGTGCAGTACTTCGTCTGGCACGAGATGGCCGACCATTACATCGAACTGGCCAAGCCGCGGGTGTACGCCAAGGATGACCCGGCGGTACACGAGGTGCTGATGACGCTTGGGGTCGCGGTCACGAAGCTCCTTGCCCCCATCCTTCCCCATGTCACGGAGGAGGTCTACCAGGAGCTGTACCGGGAATCCGACGGCGCCAAGAGCGTCCATCTGTCGGCCTTCCCGCAGCCCCCCAAGAGGGACGAGGAGGCCAAGGCTCTCGGGGAGTTCGCGAAACGGGTGGCCGCTGCCGTGCGCAGCTGGAAGTCGCAGAAGGGAATGGCACTCAACAAACCGGTGGGCTCGGTCGAGATCATAACCAAGCTCAAAGGTGCAAAGGCAATCTTGGGTGATCTGAAGGCAGCCATGGTTGTCGAGAAGCTTTCCATCGTGGCGTCGGACCCGACTCTGCACGAGAAGCCAAGATCCCTGAAGCCGATCCACGCAAGCCTGGGCCCGAGACTCAAGCAGGCCACGAGCGAGGTTGCCGGCCTGATAGCATCCGCCGATCCGGCTCAGGCAGCCAAGGCATTGCAGAAGGGTAGGTGGCAGATCCGCTTGCGCAACGGGCAGACGATATCGCTCACGAAGGAGGACGTTGCGGTGGAGTCTGGCTGGCTGTCCCATGGGAAAGCGGTTGAGACGCTGCCAATCGAGGATGCGGTTGTGGTCATCGAAACTCAGTAGCGCTGCAAGCACTCCGGCGCTTGCGGTCGCCAGGCACGGAAGGAGGGGGCGGACGCTTGAGCGAGACGAAGTTGCAGGATTGCAGAGACGCGTACGGGCATGAGGTATTCGACTTCCATCGAGGCAGAGGCTCCTGCGAGATCGTCGAGAGGGATGACGGCTACATCGACTTCTCGAGCGGGCCGAGGGCCTACTTCTCTGAGTACGAAGACTGGCCGGGCCACATGAGGAGGGCGATGAGGTACGCCCGGGGCAGAGTCCTAGACATAGGCTGCGGCGCCGGAAGGCACTCGCTGTACCTCCAGGGCAAGGGGTTCTCGGTCATGGGGATAGACCAATCGCCCTTGGCGATACGCGTGTGCAGGCTCAGGGGCCTCAGACACGCAAAGGTCATGAGCATAACCCAACTCAATCGCAGGCTGGGATGTTTCGACACCCTCCTGATGATGGGGATCAACTTCGGGCTCTTCGGAGGAAGGAGAAGGGCGAAGTGGCTCCTGGGCAGATTCCATGCGATGACCTCGGACGGAGCTAGGATCATCGCGCATAGCAACGATCCCTACAGGACATCCAACCCATATCACCTAAAGTACCATGAGCTGAACAGAGGAAGGGGCCGGATGCCGGGACAGCTGAGGATTCGCGTCAGGTACAGGACCTACGCAACCCCGTGGTTTGACTACCTCCTCGTGTCGCAGGGCGAGATGCAGGAACTGCTGGAGGGCACTGGCTGGAGGGTCATGCGCTTCCTGGACTCACCCGGCTCAACGTACATCGGCGTGATCGAGAAGGAACCTTGATGTCCAGAAGAGCCAGGATACCGGGAAGGCCAGCCCACAGGCGATCACAGCGAACGAGGAGGCAGACGGCAAGGCCGAGGCGGCCATGCTATCCGGTAGAGGTGGAACAGCAGATCAGGCTCTTCCGCTACATAGAGCGAGTCTCCAAGCTCACGGGCAGGGATGAAGCATGGAGGATCCTTGAGGAACTCGTGACAGAGAAGAGGCTAGGCTGGTTGAGCAGAAGGCGAATAGTCTCGGCGGCAGAGCCCAACCCCATCGAGAGGGCATTCGACCTCTTCTACAGACAGTATTTGGCAGCAGCTGACGACGAGCTAGAGATCATCGAGAAAAAGCCAGACAGGATCGTCGTAAGGTGCCGGAATCCTTGCCCCACCTTGGAGGCGTGCCAGACGCTCGGGATGGACACGAGATTCGTGTGCAGAAAGGCGTATGAGCTGCCGACCCAGATCTTCCTGCGCAGGATCGACCCGGGTCTGCGTTTCATCAGAAACTACCATAGGATCAGGCCGTATGCCGAGTTCTGCGAGGAAACCATACAGCTGGCGCGCGAACCGGAGAGGAGCACACGTAGGCGCACCACGCGCCCGCTCCATGGTGGATGAGCATGAAGAATGAAAATGCCAAACGGCCGGATCGTTACGACGTCATTTGGGACCGCCCAAGCCAGGATTCAAGCGGATCGATGCCTTTGGGCAACGGAGACATCGGCCTGAACCTTTGGGTTGAGGAGGGCGGCGATCTTCTCTTCTACATCAGCAAGACCGACGCATGGAACGAGAATGCACGCCTCCTCAAACTGGGACGGATCAGGCTGAAGTTGCAGCCGAACCCCTTCGCCAAGGGATACCCATTCCTTCAAAGGCTCAGGCTCGGCCGGGGCGAGATCGAAATTCGTGCCGGCAGAAAGGGATCGGAGGTCCGGGTGAACATACTGGTGGATGCCAACCACCCCCTGATCAGGGCCGATCTGAATGGAGACCGGAAATTCCATCTTGAGGTCGACCTCGAGGTGTGGCGTCAGAAGCCAAGGACCTTGTCCGGCCGCGAACTCTTCAGCGCATATGGGATGGACGGTGGGCCACACGAAGTGGTCGAATCCCCGGACACCATCCCTGGGCACACGGACGATCGCATCATATGGTTCCACCGGAACCGGACCTCGATCTGGCCCGAAACCATGAAGCTGCAGGGCATGGGCATGGAGCGCTGGGCAAGGCGGTCGCACGATCCACTCATCAACAGGACCTTCGGCGGCCTCATCAAGTGCAGCGGCCTGAGATCCGAGGGCCCGACCATCCTGCGGTCCTCAAGGCCCAGGAAACGGTTCAACGTCTGGATCCACGTCCTCACCAGCCAGACGGAGCGGGTGGAGGAATGGTTGGAGCAGCTTGGGGATCAGGTTGCCCACATGGACCGCTTGAACGCGGGTGGGACAAGGCGCGAGCACCGGCGGTGGTGGAGGGAGTTCTGGGCCCGCAGCTGGATCCACGTGGGTTCCCCCGAGATGATGGCAGCAGGGCATTCATCAGGGCAAACGCCCTACGTCGTGTCGCGGGGGTATGCGCTTCAGCGCTTCATCACGGCGTGCGCGGGCCGCGGGAGATTCCCGGTGAAGTTCAACGGCTCGATATTCACCGTAGATGCAAAGGAGGACGGGGAGACCTATGACGCGGACTACCGCAGATGGGGGGGCCCCTACTGGTTCCAGAACACCAGGCTCGCCTACTGGCCCCTGCTTGCATCGGGCGACTTCGAGGAGATGCTGCCCCTCTTCAGGATGTTCGCTGAGGCACTCCCCATGGCCAAGGCCCGGACCAAGCTGTACTTTGGCCACGGCGGCGCCTTCTTCCCGGAGACCATGTACTTCTGGGGCTCATACGCAAACACGAACTACGGCTGGGATCGCGCAGGCAAGCACGTCTCGCATGTTGACAACCGCTACATCCGATGGCACTACGAAGGGGCCCTGGAGCTTCTGGCGATCATGCTTGACTATCATGAACATACGGATGACCGCAGCTTCTTGCGACGCTCCCTTCTGCCGTTCGCTGACGAGATCCTTAGGTTCTACTCGTGCCACTACGAGGACGGCTCGGACGGCCGGCTCCGCCTTGATCCCTCCCAAGCGCTGGAGACCTACCAGCGAACGGTGAACCCAGTCACCGACATCGCAGGTCTTCGGTGGACGCTTGACCGCCTGATCGCGCTGGGGGACGGGCAGATCGGAGTCCGAAGGCGGCAACGTTGGCGTGCACTGAGGGCCAGGATCCCGCCGTTGCCGACCGAGGCCAAGGGCGAGGCAAGATATCTTCTGCCAGCACAAGAGGTAGTCGAGGGCCCCAACAACAGCGAGAATCCCGAGCTGTACGCCGTCTTCCCCTTCAGGCTCTACGGCGTGGGCAAGCCGGACCTTGGCATGGCGCTTCGCACGTTCGAGAATCGCCGCTTCAAGGGGAACAAAGGCTGGCAACAGGATGACATCCAGGCCGCCCTCTTGGGGCTGGCGGGGCAAGCCAGACGATCCGTTCTCGAACGCTTCTCCTCAAGCCACGCAGGCAGCCGTTTCCCGGCCTTCTGGGGTCCGAACTTCGATTGGATCCCGGACCAGGACCACGGCGGTGTCGGCATGATTGCCCTGCAGAGAATGCTCCTGCAGGCGGAGGGTGACAGGATCCTCCTCTTCCCGGCCTGGCCGAAAGATTGGGACGTGCAGTTCAGACTCCACGTTCCCCACCGTACCACCGTCGAGGGTACCTACAGGGCCGGCGGGCTGACAAGACTCAAGGTCACCCCCGGGAGCCGCGCCAAGGACGTGATCGTGCTGAAGACCCATGAGACATGAAAATTGCCTAGCCAGAACGGTTCCGGCGCAGGTCATTGCATCGGAGGGGATCGGAATCCTCAGCCCTGCCGGACTACCTCCGCAGGGATACCATCGAGAGTGACCGCGGAGCCCCGGCAATTCCTTCAGACGGCTCTGCCTCATGACCGGACCTCCGCGTCAGAATATTTTTATCAGTAGGGAAGAGTGCCCAACGCGATGCGATCGGTGCCCGTCTTCGCGCTAACCGTACTCTTACTTGTCGTGCCAGCGATGGGCAAGGAGCTTAAACGCGACCCAGAAACACACATGGTGCGGGTTCTCTACATCGGCGACACGTTGGCCGCGGGTCCATACCAGGTATACCAGTTCGACCCCCTCATTTCCGTGACTCCGATCCACGGCAACGTCTACGGCTTGGGGAGCACACTCGTCCAAAGGGCCATTCGCCTCTACCTGCCCAGGAACGAGGCAACGATGGTGTCCAGATACGACATCATCGGGCTGGACGACACGACCTGGGTCTACTTCCCGACCAACTTCATAGCTTGGATGGTCGAGGGGTGTAGAGAGAACGCGATGGGGCTCTTCATGGGCGGCGGATTCGAGGCATTCGGAGGTGGAGTCGGCTTTCCGTCGTGGGACGATACGGTTCTTTATGACGTGATGCCCGTCACGGGCACAAGCAACTACCCCTCCTGGGACGGAAGGAACATCGTAACAAAGCCGGATGATGTCTTCATTCGAAGCGTGCCCTGGGATGAATATGACCAGCACAACATGTTCGATGGGTACAACGTCGTGCAGCTAAAGCAGGGCGCCATCGAGCTCTCACAAGTAACTCGCATTGGCAGCACTGAGGGGGGCATCAAGGACCCCGGATGGGTCTGGTGGGACATCGGCAACGGGCGGTTCTTCGCATCGGCACCAGGTTTCGGGGGAGGGTCGGCGGACATGGGGTTCATCCGATGGAAGCACTACTCCGATTTCGTATCCAACATGGGGTACTTCCTGGCCGGTCTAACCCCGCCCTCAGACATCAACCTCCTCTACGCAACCCGCCAGAGGTTCAAGGACATCTATGACGAGACCCAGGTGATCACGGGAACGATCGATTTCATCAGCAAGTTCGGTGCCGACACCCGCAAGGTAGACAGCAAACTGTCAGAGGCCGACGCACGACTTGCTGATGCCAGGGCGCGCTTTGTCGACCTAGAACTGGTGGAGAGCAAGCAGATCGCAGACGAAGTCTTCCAGATACTTCAGAACGCCTATAGCCTGGCACTCGATGCAAGGGATGTGGCAATGTACTGGATCTTCGTGACCGAGTGGCTCGTCGTCAGCGCAACCGGGCTGATATGCGGATTCGCGGTATGGACGCTGATGATCAAAAGAAGGCTCTACAGAGAGGTCAAGGTCACAAGGGGAGGTGGTGCGGGTGGTTGACCGACGCCTGATAGGGTTCATGGCAATCATCCTAGTCATCACCACGATACTCTCCTTCCTCATCTTCCGCGTCGGCGAAAAGGA
>Ga0172366_10001226_pt1 | contig 19893 bp, 20 predicted proteins | sample LakKivSesite69cm_FD_114533 | JGI IMG/M metagenome (GOLD analysis project Ga0172366, IMG submission 114533) | Sediment microbial communities from Lake Kivu, Rwanda - Sediment site 69cm | ecosystem: Environmental > Aquatic > Freshwater > Lake > Sediment | place: Rwanda: Western Province, Lake...
GAACTGGGGGTTGTCTTCCCTTTTCTTCACGGTATTAAGGAAGATGAAAGACTCCTGGTCGTTGACACAAGCGTATTGATTGACGGAAGGCTTTACGATATAGCAAAAAGCGGTTTTCTTGACTATATCGTGGTGGTACCCAAGTTTGTCATCCAGGAACTCCACGGGTTATCCGACAGTTCGGGAGACATGAAAAGGCAGAGAGGAAGGAGGGGTCTTGAAGTGTTAAATAAACTGCGCCGTGATGATTCTATGGACGTGAAAATATATGATGCGGAATACCCCGAAATTGAAGCCGTGGATTCAAAACTCGTAAAACTCGCATCGGATATAAGAGCGAACATCCTGACCAACGATTTCAATCTTGCAAAGGTGGCGGAAATTCAGAATATACGTGTGCTCAATTTGAATACCCTTGCAACCCTCATGAGACCGAAACTCATGAGCGGTGAAGAAATTCCCCTCAAGATAGTGAAAGAAGGCAAGGAAGCAGGTCAGGGAATAGGGTACCTTGAAGACGGAACAATGGTGGTGGTGGAAAACTCTGCAAGGCATCTGGGCAAGGTCAAGGACGTCATTATCGACAGCACCATTCAAACATCCACCGGAAGAATTATCTTCGCCAAATTAATAAAATGATAAGTGTCATACTTGCCGGAGGTGGACGCGGCAAAAGAATCAATAATACACCAAAAGCTTTTATAAAAATCGGCGGGAAAGAACTGCTCTACCATTGCCTTGAGAAGTTCTGCAAAATGGCTTATGAGATCGTGGTTGTTCTCCCGGCCGGGTATGAAGAAAGATGGGAAGAAAAATTAAGAAAGAGTTACAGGAATGTGCGGGTTGTTGCAGGCGGCACAGAGAGGCAGGATTCAGTAAAATCAGGAATAGACTTTTTGAAAAATAGAAGCGGCATAACAATAGTTCATGACATAGCAAGACCGTTCTTCACAAATGCCATGTTAAGACGGTTGATAGAAGGTGCAACAAAATACGGCGCCTGCATACCGTATATTGAACTGCAGGATACGGTAAAGGAGGTTGATGGACTTTTTGTAAGAGGCACCCCGGATCGTCAAAAAATGGTCCAGATTCAAACTCCCCAGGTCTTTAAAACCACGTTGCTGAGGAACGCTTACCTCAAAGCCTTTAAAGAAAAATTTTACGGGAGTGACGACTCAGTTCTTGTGGAGAGAACAGGTGCAAGAGTCCATCTTGTCAGAGGGAGCAGGGAAAACATGAAACTGACCTATCCCGAAGATCTCCTGCTTGCAAGAAATATATTCAAGAACAGGAAGGAATAAATGGAAAAGGGTGGAATAACCTATCCCGAAGGATTCCGTGCCTCAGGAATCCATTGCGGAATCAAGAGCGAAAGAGACAACGATGTATCCCTGATCTTCTCGGAAAATCCCTGCATTGCAGCAGGGACTTTCACAACGAACAAGTTCCGTTCATACAGTCTGTTGTGGACTCTAAGAAACATCAACAATGAGATACAGGCCGTTCTTGTAAACAGCGGGAATGCAAACACCTGCAATGGAAAAGAAAATTATAAGTATACTTCTCTCCTCGCAGAAGAGCTTTCCGCAACACTTGGAATAAAATCCAGCTCTGTCCTGATAGCCTCCACAGGTATCATAGGAAAACCTCTGCCATATGAGAAAATCCTGTCTTCAATACCCCATCTGAAGGAAACCCTGAGTCATGGGAACCATATCGAAGCAGCAAAAGGCATTATGACAACAGACACGTTCCCTAAGGAATTTCAGCTTGATACTGGCATCAGGGGAAGACATAGGGAGGTTTGTATAGGAGGCATGACAAAGGGAGCGGGCATGATAAATCCCTGCATGGCAACCATGCTTGGATTTATAACCACTGATGCCGTCATAGAGAGAGAATCGCTTCAGGCGGCCCTCAAACAATCAGTGGAGGATTCTTTCAACATGGTCACTGTTGATAACGATATGAGCACAAACGATATGGTGGTGTGTCTCGCAAACGGCCGGGCGGGTAATAAGAGAATCCGTGCGGGAACTGATGAGTATGAGAAATTTCTTGCATCGTTAAAATCTGTATGTATAAATCTCGCAAAGATGATTGCCTCTGACGGAGAAGGAGCCGGCAAATTGATAGAAGTTCGGGTAAAAGGCGGCTGGTGCAAGAGAGATGCAAAGAGAGTTGCGAAAAAAGTCGCAGGTTCAAATCTGGTAAAATCAACGGTTTACGGATGCTGGCCAAACTGGGGCAGGATTCTTGCCTCGGCAGGCTCGTCCAGCGCAAGGATTGACACCGGACAGATAGACGTTTCATTATGCGGGACAAGGGTTTATGACGGGAATCCTGTCAAGCACGACGAGGCAAAACTGCGCAAAAGAATGGGAAAGAAAGAAATAGTGATAGAAATAGACCTTAAGAAAGGCGATTTTTCCGCAACTGCATGGGGTTGTGATCTGACCGAGAAGTATGTAAAGATAAACAAGGAGTGATAGTGATAGCACGGATGAAAAAGTTTTATTTGTTCTTCAGTGGAAATCACCTGGAGGTTCTGAAGGAACTCCAGAAAGAAGAGATGGTTGAAATAAATCCGCTGCCCGAGAAGTTTGGTTTTGAAAATTCCACCAAATCGCTACCCGAGAGTGAAGAGGCTTTTGAAAAAGCCGCGTTTCTCAGGGATGCCCTTGGAAAAGTGGAAGGGAAACCATCATCCGGGAAGATGGTCATTACAAGACTTCAGGAAAAAGAGATTATCGACAGTTTTCCGATAGATAAAAAATACGCTGAATTTTTCGCCTTACGGAAAGAATTGCTGCGAAGAGAACAGATTGAAAAAAAACTCGCGGAATTGAAAAGTGAATTACTTTTGATCAGAAGATTGAATATCGTTCCCTGCGAACTTTTCAAAATGAAGAATTTTTCGTTCTGCCTTTTCCTGGTCAACAAGAAAAACAGGATACCGGAGAAAATCCAGGGCTTCAGTGTCGAGGAAATCTGGAGTGACAACAAGAATTTTCTGTTTCTGACTATTTTCCCGGTTAACCGGAGAAAAGAAATTATGGGTCAGATAGAAAAAAGCAACGGTTCGCAGATAAAAATAAGACGGTGGAACAAACTCCCTGACGGAATCCTGAAGAAAATCGATATTGTTTACAGGAAAAACCGTGAAGTCATGCGGGGAGTTCAGGAAAAATTGGAGAATATCTCTTCAATAAAGCACGAGATACTTGTTTTCTATGATTATGCTTGCAGCGTTTTGCGTTACCAGAAAGCAAAACAAAAATTGAGGACTTCAAGATTTGTCAAGGGGTTTTCAGGATGGGTCAGAGAAAGAGATACCCCCGTATTAGAAAAACTGGTCATTAAGGCACTGCCTGACTCATATCTGCAGATAACTGACCCTGAGATCAATGACGATATTCCAATTGCTCTTGAAAACAAGACTTTTATAGAACCGTTTGAAGTGGTCACCGACCTCTATGGCAGGCCCGTTTACAGGAATATTGACCCGACAGGTCCTCTGTCGCTCTTTTTTGCTCTCTCTTTTGGCTTCTGTGTTTCAGATGCCGCTTACGGGTTGGTACTTATAATTCTCTCTCTTCTTTTCATAAGGAAATTCAGGTTCACTCCAGTAATGATGAAATTCCTCAGGCTCATTCTCTACAGCGGTATAGCCACTCTCATTATGGGAGCAATTACAGGAGGATGGTTTGGAGATATGTTAAACCGCCTCCCTGAAAACTCTATGGTGACAAGAACGCTCAGCAGGATGGTAATTTTGAATCCCCTGGAAGGGGGAGATAAAGCCTTTATCTTTCTTGGTTGGACATTGATAATCGGATATCTACAGATTTTGTGGGGACTTACCCTTAATCTATTCGCCTCTATCAGACAGTATGGTACCAAGAAATCCGAGGAACCATTTGCTTTATTGTCCATACAGATAATGACCGCCCTACTGGTACTGGTTTTCATTGAGGCAAGAAAAGGCATAATCCCCGGGGATTTTATTAAAATCCCTGGAATACTGTTGAGTGCTTCCTTTATCTACCTGATGGTTATAAAAGCAAAAAGCCAGAAGGGTTTGATAATGCGCCTTTTCTGGGCGCTTAATGGAGGTTATAGCGTAATAGCAGGCAATTTACTTGGAGACATCCTCAGCTACAGCCGTCTTTTCGGGCTCGGGCTTACGAGTGCGGTTCTGGGATTTGTCGTAAACGAAATAGTTTTCATGTCCACAGGTATACCTTTTGTAGGCTATGTACTGGGTTTCCTTATTTTTATTGTGGGCCACTCGGGAAATCTTGCTATAAGTCTTTTGGGCGGTTATGTTCATACAAGCAGACTTCAATACCTGGAATTTTTTACCAAGTTTTTTGAAAGCGGAGGCAGGTCTTTCTCTCCGCTTAAAGAAATAAGAGAATATACTTACATTGAAAAAAGTTGATTATACCTGCATCATGGTGGTAAAATTTTACATGCGGGATATATAGTATCCCCCTGCAAAGAAAGTGTTTTGGGCGGTTGCTTTGATTCTTGTTGATCGGTCAAACACTACTCTTGCAGGGTGAAAAGGAGGGTCATTATGAGAGAGAATGTGTTAGGGCCTGCGGCTGAAGTAACGCAGAGATTCTGGAATGGGGTTTCGGTCATAATAGGAGCCCTTATTATTTTTCTTGTGGGCTGGATAGTGGCAAAGTTTATTCGGCTGCTGATCACAAAGTTTTTCAAGATACTGTCAATTGATAAGCTTTCCGAAGATTCCGGGCTCAAGAGCCTGATGCAAAAAGGCAACATCACTCAGGATATTTCTGAACTCCTCGGAATAGCGGTTTACTGGATTATCATGCTTGTGGTGATTTTCATCTCTATAAATTTTGCGGGTGTATCTATTCCACCGACTGTGATAGATGGATTGCTGGGATTTATTCCGAAGTTCATCCTGGGATTGTTGATTTTTATTTTTTCCCTTTTCATCGGCAACTTCTTCAGCGGGATCGTTAGAACCTCCGCCGGGAATATAGGACTTCAGAAGGCCACCGTGTTGGGCAAGCTGACTCAAGTCTCAATAGTTATTTTCGGTGTTGTTATAGCGCTTCAGCAGATAGGGATAGCCGCTGAATTCATTGGTAACGTGTTCATAATCCTGCTGGCTGCTTTTGCTTTCGGCTCTGCGCTCGCCTTTGCCTTAGGCGCAAAAGACATTGTAAAGAAATATCTGGAAGATTTTCTTGCTGGAAGCAAGAACAATAAGAAGGATTCACAATAACAGCAAGAATCCTTCTTGCACGGTTTTTACTACGGGGTAGAGAGCATTTTGTGGGCGCATAGCTCAAGGGCAGAGCACCGTGCTGATAACGCGGGGGTTCGTGGTTCGAATCCACGTGCGCCCATTTTGTTATTTCACGGTGATGAGAAGCACGAACCCCGAAAGGGTGACAGGGGAAGGTACGTCCCCTGCGATTCCCGGTTCGGAGGGGAATATTAAGGGGAGCAGCCCTCCCCTTAAAGAGCGAAGCGAGGGGTTGGTGGTGCATCGAATCCACGTGCGCCCATTTTGTTGTTACGAGATGCTGCCAACCTGATTACGAAACCACAAAGGTATGCAGTTAAATAATCAACGGCGCAGGGGAAAGCGCCTATTTTTTTGAAATACTTGACTTATTTCCGTTTAGTGATAACTTAAACAATTAAGTGGATAGGGAGATTACAACACAATCCCATCATGATGCAGATACATAAAATCAACAAAATCGGCAGAGAAAAATTGCTGGCAGTAAAGCAGGGATTTGGGGGGTATGCAATGAAGAAACCCGTGATTTTTTCCATCTTGTTTTTCATTAATCTGGCTGTCGCTTCCGAGAATTACTCATTTACTGAAAACTCCTCGCTGGATGTGTTCGGGCAGAAAATATTCTCCGAGTTTTCATCGCAGGTCAGACAGACGGGTTTTACTATTCCGGACAACTATATCCTGGGCATAGATGATGAATTGATAATTAACGTTTGGGGTGCCATTGAAGAAGAGCACAGGAAAATCATAGAATATGACGGTGCCATATTTATTCCTGGCATCGGCAAGATTACCCTTGATGGAAAAAGCCTGAAAGAAGCCCGCGATATCATACAAACAAAATTGTTGAACAGATATAATAACATTTCTGTTTCGGTGACGATGGGAAAGGTTAGAACAATTGAGATATTCATTCTCGGTGAGGTAAAAAGACCCGGAAATTATGTCATCTCGCCCATGACCAATATCCTGGAAGCGCTCGCCATGGCAGGAGGCCCCACCGAAAAAGGAAGTTTGAGAAAGATAAAGGTCATCAAAAAGAGTGATGGGACCACGAAAGCATATGACCTGTATCCGCTTTTTATGTCCGGGCAGACACCCCCGGAAATCCAATTTTCAAAAGGAGATATTCTCTTCGTACCGCTTTCCGAATATATGGCAGGAGTTAAGGGTGCAGTGCTCCGACCCGGTATTTATGAATTATCAGGCTCGTCCACTATTGATGACCTCATTACCCTCTCTGGCGGAGCGTTACCGAATGCTGATTTTTCGCGCTTGCAGGTGGAGCGAGTTGATAAGGAGAAGGGTCGTATTATCATAGATATTACCGAGGGTCGTCCGGGAAGTTTTCAGATTAACAACTTTGACATTGTAAATCTCCCCCCTCTCCCGGAACAATTCTTCTATAAGGTTTCCCTTGAAGGCGCCGTTAAACGCCCGGGAAACTACGGCTGGAAAAAAGGTATCAAGGCAGGCGATATATTGAAAGAGGATGAGTTATTGCCCTATGCCCTCTGTGATAAAGCCGAGATAGTGAGGACGGAGGAGGACGGGGCAAAGAGAGTGGTGATTATTTTCCCGGAAAAGATTTTCCGCGGAGACGCGGAAGCAAATATTGAATTATCGCCACAGGACAGAATCATAGTCTATTCACAGGAACGCAAAGAAAAAAAAGTTTCCATACAGGGACAGGTTTATTATCCAGGAGAATATACTATCGTCAGGGGAGATAGACTCAGTGACCTTGTAAAAAGAGCAGGTGGATTTACACAGTATGCCTACCTTCAAGGTATAGTCTTTTTAAGAGAAACCATCCGGGTCGAGAAGGAAAAACAGGTTGCAGATTTCATAAAAAACAAAGAAGAAATGTTGAATAGAGAAGAAAAACGCACAGAAAAAGAGTCGGAGCAGGAGCTTATCGCACAAGGTAAAATTCTGCTGGAACAGCTAAAGGGGATGGAAATAAAAGGAAGAATCCCGCTGCGCATAGACAATGCGGAAACATTTGTCAGAAAAGACTACGACATATTTCTTGAAGATGGGGATATGATATACGTGCCTGAAAAATTGATATCGGTTGCGGTAATGGGGGAAGTCAATCTTCCAACGAACATAATATTCAAGAAGGACTACGGTCTGGACGATTATATACAAAAATCGGGTGGTTATACAAGAAATGCTGACAGACGTAATATCTTTCTGGCAAAGGTAAGCGGAATGGCAACCAGGAATGTGGGCAATATTGAACCAGGGGATACAATCGTGGTGCCCTTTGAAACAAAACAAAAGAGATTCAGTGTGATCAGGGACATAGTCCAGATGTTTTACCAGCTTAGTCTGGGTCTTGCAACCTACTGATACCATGGAAACTGAAAAAAAGAGAATCGATAGAAAAAATGGTTTCCGGTCCCACCTTAAATTCGTACTTATTTTTTATCTTCTGGGGTTCGGCATCGTATATTGTGTTTACCTGATTTCACCTAAATATTACAAGGCCAGTGCGAGCATATTGCAGCCCCCTGAAAGGGAATTGAATGTTTCCAAGGAAACGTCTGACTCTTCAGAAAAGTCTATCTCACAATTCAGAACAAATACAGAACTTTTCTTCTCCATACTCAGCAGCAGAACAATAAAAGACGATATAATAGTCAAATTCGGTCTTGTAAAGGAGTATAATGCAAGGAATATTGACCATGCAAGGGAAAGACTTGATAAGCGAGTAAACCTTTATCTGACAAAACAGAAGATTATTGAAATAAGCGTTATAGACACAAATCCGCAAAGAGCCGCTGATATGGCAAATTACTTTATTGAAAGGCTTGATAACACGATCAAGGCAATAAGCATAACCACGGCAAAACAGGACAGGATTTTCATAGAAGCCAGGTTGCACGATACAGAACAAACCATAGATTCTCTTGAAAAAAAACTGGCTGGAATAAAAGACAGGGATAAGCTTGTAGCGGATAAAGATCTTGCCCAGATTACACAAACAGCAGGTAGACTGATGGAAGAACTGTTTAACAAAAAACTGGAGATGCAAAGAAAAGGTGAGGTATTAAAAGCCAACAGTTTTGAAATGGAGTTGTTGAAAAAGGATATACAAAATCTTGAGACAACTTTATCCAGACTGTTATATTCGGAAAATGAATTAACCGGCATTATAAGAGAACTCCGGGCACAGGAGGAAATCTACAGTTTTTTGACTTCAAAACTGGAAGAAGCCAAGATTGATGAGGCGCGTGATACCCCTGTAATACAGGTTCTGGATGAGGCCGTTGTCCCATGCAAGATTTACAAACCGAATATCAAACTGTTATTGATTATTCAGGCCGTTGTATTCGGGGGATTATCTATCCTTATATTCTTCTTTGACCTTTTAAGATATCTGGGCAATATATGAATCTGCTCCGTCATCGAGCTACATAAAAAAGGTTGTCGTTGATTATGAATGGAGGATATACCTTATGTATCTTGTGCTTGCAAGAAAATACAGGCCTTCAAATTTTGATGAGGTTTGGGGGCAGAAGCATATTATTGACGTTCTGAAAAAAGCCCTCAAAGAAAAGAGAGTGGCCCATGCATACCTTTTTTCTGGACCCAGGGGCACGGGGAAAACTTCTGTTGCAAGAATTTTTGCCAAGGCTCTTAATTGCGAGAAGGGACCAACCTTAAAACCCTGCGGAGAATGCAGCATTTGCAGAGCCATAACTGCAAGCACATGCCTCGATGTTCTGGAAATAGACGGGGCTTCAAACAGAGGAATAGATGAAATAAGAAATCTTAGAGAGAATGTTAACCTCACACCTTCAAAGGCAAGATTCAAGATTTATATTATTGATGAGGTACACATGTTGACTACCGACGCATGTAACGCCCTCTTGAAAACGCTCGAGGAACCTCCCGAACATGTTAAGTTTTTTCTCGCCACAACTGCCCCCGACAAGATAATACCCACCATTCTTTCCCGATGCCAGCGTTTTAATTTTCAGCCTTTTCGCCTGGAAGAAATTGAAACAAAACTTAAAGACATATGCAGGGAAGAGGGCATACAGGTGGAAGATGCTGCTCTCAGACAAATCTATGGGTTTTCCGGAGGTTCTCTGAGAGATGCCCTCAGTATACTTGATCAGCTCATAGTCAATGCGGGTAATAATACCATAACCTATCAGGCGGTCAAAGATTTCCTTGGCCTCGTAGAAGAAAAAAGCATGGAAGAAGTATTGATTTCACTCAGACAGAAAGACATCAAGAAAACGATTCTGATATTTCATCAACTTCTTGCAGAAGGAAAAGACCCTTCTTTGATTCTTGACGGACTTGTGAAGAAATTTAAGGATATCGCCCTTGGAAAAATATCGCCTCAGGAGAAGATACCCGATGGGGAAGATGCACGGATTGCTATTCTTTTCAAAGATATTGATATTGAAACTCTGCTGAATGCCATTTCTCTGATTATTGAGTACAAAGACAGGTTGAGGAGAGAAAATCTGCCTGTTCTTCTGTCGGAAGTCCTGTTTTTAAGATTAAGTCAGAGCCTGGGGAAAGAAGGCATGTTGTACGAAAAAAGCCGGGATGATCAAATAAGAGAGTCCGGGGGATTACAGGAGAAAGTTCATTCTGTTGATACAGAGAAGAATACCGGCCAAGCGGACATATTTGACTTGAGGACAGGAACATTATCTGCAGGAGAGAACAAGGAACCTTCCCCAAAAGTCTCTCCGGCCGGTGATACGGATATCCTTGCCAGATGGAATGAAGTGCTCTCTGAAATCAAGAAAAGCAAACCCACATTGGAAGCCGCCCTCAGAGAAGGTTCTCCCGTGAAAGCAGAAGGGAATACGATAATTATAGGTTTCAGCAAGACATATGCTTTTCATAAATCTGTCGTTGAAAAACCTGCAAATATGAAGGTAATAGAAAAAACCCTGTCCAGGACAACCGGCATCAAGGACATCAGGATTGAGTTTGTCATTGAAAACAAACATGAAGAATCATTGGCTGATAATAACGAGGTGAAAAAGATAATAAAATTTTTTGATGGCGAGATAGTAAAACTGGAGGAATAATGGGAAATATCTTTGATAGTTTGAAACAAATCGGACAGTTGAAACAGCAGGCAGCACAATTTGAGAAAATACTCCGTTCCAAAACGGTGGAGGTTTCTTCTCCCAGATCGGAAATCAAACTGGCGGTCAACGGAAAGATGGAATTGATATCCATCGACATAAATCCTGAAATTTTGAAGCCGGAAAATAAAGGATACATTGAGAAATTGTTCAAGAGCACCTTCGCCTCAGCTCAGAAAGAGATAGAAAGAATAGTAAGTTCCGAGATGAAATCCCAGATAGGACTCTGAGCCTGCCGTCAAAAATGAGCTATCCGAAAAAGGTTGAGGAACTGATAGAAAGACTGGCAAAATTGCCGGGCATAGGGCCCAAAAGCGCAGAACGAATTGTCAATTACATACTTGAGGAGGACGAGGAGTATGTCAGGTTACTTGCCGAAAATTTGCTTTCGCTGAAAAAGGAAGTTCGTCTATGTGAAAGATGTTTTAATCTCTCTGATAATACAGTCTGTAATATATGCACCGATGAAAAGAGGGAAAATATATTATGCGTCGTTGAAGAAGTAAAGGACCTTATCATCATAGAAAAGACAGGTTTCAGGGGGAAATACCACGTCCTTGGAGGAACAATCTCACCCCTTGAAAGAACATCTCCTTCCAACCTGAGAATTGCCCAGCTGATAGAAAGGCTCAACAGGGAATCTTTTGTAGAGGTAATCATTGCCACCAATCCAACACTCGAAGGGGAAAACACGTCAATTTACATCTCGGATATTTTGAAGGGCATGGGAATAAAACATTCGCGCCTGGCGTATGGACTACCTGTGGGAGCAGAAATAGAATACGTGGGAGTTCAAACACTCAAGAAGTCCATCGAAGGAAGGAAAACTCTATAAATAATGTTCAACACAATAATTTATCATTTTTGCTGTTTTCTCGCCGTGCATTTGCCTCTCAAGGTTCTATATTCCATCGCAAGATTAACGGCATTCACAAGATACGTCTTTCTGCATGGATTAAGAAGAAACGTGACCGGAAATCTCAGGGTTATGCTTGAGTACAGAAAGATATCGAGGGGTGTTTCATACACTGAAAAGGAGCTTCACAATCTCGCAAGAAAAACTTTCTACAATTTCGCGAGATACCTGACAGATTTTTTTTATGTGCCGAAATGGAATTTGCAGACGGTTAAAGAGCGGGTGCGGATTGAGAATATTGAATTTCTGAACGAGGGACTTACCTCAGGGAATGGAGTTATCGCTCTGACCGCCCACATAGGAAATTGGGAACTGGCAGGAATAGTCAGCTCCATGTTGGGGTACAAAGTCACGGCCATCTCAATACCGTATTTGAACCCTTCCGTAACAAGAATATACAAAAAGCGCAGAAACGCCAAGGGGCTTGATGTTATTCTCACCGGTTCCAATCCCAAGAAAGTCCTGAAGGCATTGAAGCAGAATAGAATTCTTGCTGTGCTCGGAGACAGAGTTTTCACAGAAAAAGGGATGGAAATACCCTTCATGGGAACTGAAATAATCTTCCCGCGCGGACCGGCAACGCTTGCAATAAAAACAGGCGCTGTCTTCGTCGCCGGCTTCTTCGTCATGGAGGGAGAAAATTACAGATTTTTCTTCAGGAAGATACCGCCCCCTTCTCTCTATCTTTCAGAAGAGGAGAAAATAAACTTCCTGGTGCTTCGGGGGGCTGAAACTATTGAAAAGGTAATTCTTGAATATCCTGACCAGTGGTTAAATTTCACACCCCTCTTGACAGCCCCGCGAACATGAGACTGACCATGTGTAAAGGTTATTCCAGGACGTAGTTAATTCTGCATTAACCGTCTAAGGGATATCCTTTCTTAGCCATGTTGAAAATTTTGAATCCCTTTCCCAGTCTTTCTTCAAAATCATCCAGAGATAAGGGGAGGATTTCCTCATCATAATATTCCTCTTCATCATAGCTATCAATATCATATTTCACGCTTCCGTTGTCCCTTCTCCTCCTCTTCTCATACAGTTTCTCTATCGTCTGATTGTCCAGGAAAGATATCATGATTGGCCGGTTCATTCGTTATCACCTCCTTTTTAACCCCTCTTGTACGGCGAAAAGCATCTGCATATGACAGGACTCCAGAGATTCTATCTTCGCATATGCCATTAGCCGATATGCAGGGGGATTTATTTTCCCTGTTTCCGATAACAGGGATATGTGGATAGTATACTCCCGTAAGATTAATCATGCAGGGGAAAAACAGTGGAGACACGCAAAATTGAGAAAATTCCAGAAGTTGCGGCAATCACTGTTTTTATATGGCTTGAAAGACCGTAGAATGGCAATCTATATAATCCGGTTTCCCCTTGCTTCTTTTGTCAAAGAGCGTTTTATTACTTCTTCTGCTTTTATTTTACCTGTTTTTTTTTAATTTGTAAATAGAAATGTTTTTTAAGGCAAAAAGGGCCTATCTAATCCTTGCTTTTTGCAAGAGAAATTCTTTTTAGCAATTCTGAAGGAATGAAAGGCTTGGTCAACCATAAATCAATCTTGTGATCACCAATGATTTTTCTTATTGATGGCGTCATTTCATCTATTATAAGAAAGATTTTGCATTTCCTGAATTTCCCCATGATCTTGATTATGTCTCCCTTATCTGAACCATCCGCATCTTTTCCAAGACTCAGCACGACAAGGTCAATATTGAAATTCTCTTTATCATCAACGTTCAGCGCCTCTCCATAATTGCTCTTGATACAACCGTGGTATCCCGCATTCAGAAGGAGTCTATGATAAATCTCCGCCAATACTCCGTTCTTCTCGATTATCAGGAACATAAGATGATTTTACCTTAATATTTACTGCGAGTCAATAAATATCTTGATAACTGCTGGATTGTTATAATTTGTCAAAAAATCAAGTATACTCATCTATATATGGAAAATTTTTACAGGCAGCTCGGGAATAAGATAAAAGAATTAAGGAAGAAAAGGGGATTGACGCAGGAAGAACTTGCATGGAAATCAGCCATAAGTCTGAACTTTCTCGGACAGATTGAGCGGGGGCAGAAGAAACCGAGCATAGAAACACTCAGAAACATATCCGACACCCTGGAAATCAACCCTTCCTCTTTTTTTGAGGAAATAAGTTATATCCCTCCGGAGGAAGACTTACTGGTCAAGAAAATAAGATCCCTTTTGAGGGAGAGTTCTGAAGAAGAGAAGAAAATCATATACCGCATTGTTAAATCAATCATTCTGAAAAAGAAAAAAAACAGGGATTAGGAGGGGGATTTCGCGGGAATCCTTTCTGAGTCAATCAAAATCTGAGAGGTGAGGAACAGACTTCATAAGTCGGATTACACACATTGTAAGATGCTTTGAAGGGAACTGACAGCCTGTCTTATTCGCTGCTCGTTTTCAACAAGCGCTATCCTTACATATCCTTCACCGTATTTCCCGAAACCTGCTCCCGGAGAAACGGCCACGCCTGCTTTCTCCAGAAGGTGCACGGAAAAGTTGACAGAACCCATTTTTTTGAACTTTTCAGGTATCTCCGCCCAGACGTACATTGTGGCCTTCGGATTTTCAACATTCCATCCTATTCGACGCAGTCCGTTTACAAGGACATCACGCCTTTTGCTGTAAGTTGCGGCAACCTCGTCAGTATATTTCTTTTCCAATCTTAAAGCGGTTATAGCGGCAACCTGAATGGGTGTGAACATCCCGTAATCATAATAACTTTTAAGTTTTGTAAGCGCCCCTATTATATTTTTATTGCCTACCGCAAAACCTACACGCCAGCCTGCCATGTTATAGGTTTTTGAAAGGGAATAAAACTCAATGCCAATTTCTTTCGCTCCCGGAACCTGAAGGAAACTCGGTGCCTGATATCCGTCAAAACACAGTTCTGAATATGCCAGGTCATGTATGACAAAAAGGCCATTCTTCTTCGCAAAGGTCACGACCTCTTTGAAGAAATTCAGGTCAACAACCTGTGCCGTGGGATTGTTTGGATAACAGAGAATCATCGCCTTCGGCCGACGGGACCTGCCACAGCTAATTCTTGCGAATTCGGGAATAAAGTTGTTCTCTTTCGTAAGAGCCATATCGCAGATTTTGGCGCCGGCAATAATAACACTGTAAAGATGGCTCGGATATGTTGGATTGGGAACAAGAACGATATCCCCTTTGTCAAAAACAGCAAGGGCGAGATGACTTATTCCCTCCTTGGAACCTATGCAGACGACCGCCTCCTCTTCAGGGTCGAGCTTAACATCAAATCTCCTTTCATACCAGTTGCATATTTCCCTGCGGAGATGCGGTATTCCTCTGGAAGCACTGTAACGGTGAGCCTTGCAATCCGAAGCCACCTCTATCAGTTTATCAATAACAGGTTTCGGTGCCGGCCTGTCAGGATTGCCCATTCCGAAGTCAATGACATCCATACCTTCTTTGCGCAATTTCAATTTCCTTGTATTTATGTCATGAAATATATAGACAGGAAGGTTTTTGATCCTTTCCGACTCCACATTATTCACTTCTTTCTTTTTCATAGTCTCTAATTATAATACACCCCCCTTACTCGTTGCAAGACTATTATTGGCGAAGCAGGCGACAAAATGGTTTTCTTCAACAGGCATAAATACCGGTCTCTCTTCCTTGCAGATTTCCCTGCGATGCGGACATAACTGGACAAATGAACATCCTTTTCTCCCCGCCTGATATATCCTTTCCACCTCGGTTTTCCTGAAGAAGGAAGCTGCAACAAGCATCCTGGTGTAGGGGTGCATGGGATTTTTGATAACCTTGGCAGTATCTCCATATTCCAGTATTCTCCCGCCATACATAACCGCAACCCTGTTTGAAATGAATTCAACTATTCTTATATTGTGCGAAATGAAGAGATATGTAAGTTCCAATCTCTCTTTTAATTCAACGAAGAGATTGAGTATCTTCGCCTGTATTGAAAGATCCAGGTTGGACGTGGGTTCATCGCAGACGATAAATGACGGGGACGTTGAAAGTGCCCGCGCAATAGCCACGCGCTGCCTTTCCCCGCCACTGAACTGATGCGGAAAGTCGTTAAATCTTCCAGCCGCGATGCCAACCATTTCCAGCAGTTGCCCCGCCCTCTCCTTCTTCTGCGACTTCCCTGCATCTTCTCCTATCCCCTCCATAACTGCACTTCCCACGCTCATCCTTGGATTCAGTGCTTTATAGGGGTCTTGAAAGATGATCTGGAAATTTCTTCTCAGTTTCACGAATTCGTTTTCCTTCATGCCTGTAATCTTTTTTTCCCAGAAATGTATCTCTCCCGACGTAGGTTCAACAAGCCTTATGATTGTCTTGCCCAGAGTTGTCTTGCCGCTTCCGCTTTCCCCGATTACTCCGAATGCGTCGCCTTTGAATATTTCCATATCCAGGGTGTCAATAGCGCTTATCTCTTCAAGTCCCGTTGCTGACCTTATGAAATATCTCTTGCTGAGATTACTCAGCTTCCACATTCTCTCCATATCTGAAACACCTCACTGTAGTATCTCCCTTTATTGTTTCTCCGGGTTTTTCACGAATGCATATATCTTTCCTGTACGGACACCTCGGATGGAAGGCACAACCCCCTGGCAGATTTCTGAAATCAGGCACTTTTCCTTCTATTGTTCTTATCCTATCCCCTGTCTTATATCTCTCGGGCAAGCAGGAAATAAGTCTTTCAGTGTATGGATGGAGGGGATTATTGAAGATTGCTTCAGAGTTTGACAACTCCACGATTTTTCCCGCGTACATGACGGCTATTCTGCGGGCAAAGTTCACCGCCAGTGCTATGTCGTGTGTTATGAAAATAACGGAAAGACCGTGTTTTTCCATCATATCTTTCAATAACTCAATTATGCCGTAAGCCGTTGTTACATCAAGTGCGGTTGTAGGTTCGTCGGCTATGAGTAAAGACGGGTTATTTATCAAAGCCATCGCTATCATGACCCGTTGCTGCATGCCTCCACTCAGCTGGTGTGGGTATTGATAGAAAACATTCTCCTTCAAACCGACCTCTTTTAAAAAGTTCAGTGTTCTCCCCTTTCTGTCAAATTCACATCCTTTTATCGCCTCAATAACCTGTGTGCCCGCCGTAAAAACGGGATTAAGATAAGCGGAAGGTTCCTGAAAAATCATGCTGACATCACTGCCTCTCATGTCCCTCAATTCCTTTTCCTCAAGTCCTGTGATATCGCTACCGCAGACCAGGATCTCGCCTTCATCAAAATACATGTTGTTCGGCAGAAGTCTCATAACGGACATGGCGGTGATGGTCTTGCCACTGCCGCTTTCTCCCACCAGAGACAGGGATTCCTTCTTCCCGACAGAAATATCTATGCCTTGAAGGATCCTGATTCTCTCCTGGCCAATCCCCCGAAGTGAAACCCCCAGCTTTCTGATTTCAAGTATTCTTTCCATTGCTCATCCATCCGGCGCTGCCGGAATTCACCCTTCGCCCGTGCCTGTCTCTCGGTGATACGGCAAGGTGAACCCTGCAGCGGTCAATCCGATATTACCAGTTCCTGGGATCCATAACATTCCTTATTCCATCCCCGAGAAAATTAAATGCAATAACCGCAAGAAATATGAAAAAACCGGGAATCATCATCCACGGAGCGGTTGTAAGAATCCTGAGATTGCCAACGGTTACAGACAACATATTTCCCCAGCTGGGATACGGCTCCTGGATACCCAGTCCAAGAAGACTCAGCGCGGACTCTCCGAGTATATACCCCGGCACGGACAGGGTCAGGGCGGTCACTGTATATGAAAATGTGGCCGGCAGGATATGCCTTGTTATCACCCTGAATGATGAGAGACCGAGTGACCTCGCGGCCAGAACATACTCCTCTTCCTTTATTGACAGGACCATCCCCCTTATTATCCTTGCGAGAGAGGCCCATCCAATCAAGCTCAATATGACCACTATCAAAAGATATACCTGCACTGACGAAAGGTTCGGGGGAAACGCCGCCCTCAACGCGAGCATCAGATAGAAAAACGGGAACATCATTATTATCTCCACCATCCTCATCAGGAATGTATCCGTCTTCCCTCCGAAATACCCTGAAATCCCGCCTACAAGGAGCCCCAGTATAAAGGATATCGCCACTCCTATAATCCCTATGGAAAGTGAAATTTTTGATCCGTAAAGCACCCGGGAAAAAACGTCTCTGCCGTGAATATCCGTCCCGAAAAGGAAGATCTTCCCTTCTCCGTTCACTCCAAAAAGATATCTGTTTGTTTTCAGAAAACCCATCAGCGTTCTCTCGGGACCCTTTGTGAAAAGTCGCACCGGATATATCCTTGAAAGATCCGGTGCATATTCTTTGAAAGCAGGATTGATGACCTTTATGCCGTAAACAAAAGGTCCTGGAGACACCCTGCCGTCATGGAAAAACCTCGGTAAGATGGGAGGACAAAGAGCATATTCCCTGTGCTGCAGGTCGTACGGGTATGGAGCGATAAAGTCGGCAAGCACAGCCAGTAAATATAGAAACAGCAGGAACCATAAAGAGAAAAATGAAATTTTGTTTGTATGTTTGAGTCGTCTCAAAAATATCTTCATCTTAGCCTTACCCGCGGGTCAGCAGCGGCGATAAGTATATCAGCAATCAGGTTGCCCAGAATCAGCAGGACTCCGCCTATCAAGAGTGAAGCCATTACAAGATAAAGATCGCGAGAAAGAACCGCATCCAGTATCAGTCTGCCCATTCCCGGCCAGTTGGTTATTATTTCAACGAGAGCCGCGCCACTCAGAACTGAAGAAAGTGTGTATCCGAAGATAGTTATCATCGGATTTATGGCATTCCTCAGGGCATGCTTGAAATAAACATTGAAGTTGCTGAGCCCCTTTGCCCTGGCAGTTATTATGTAAGGGCTGGTCAACGCTTCCAAAAAATTGTTTTTCATAAGCCGGTACAGCCACCCGACTTCTGCAAGGGTAAGCGCAATACCGGGCAACAGAAGGTGTTTCAAATAATCAATGAACTTTTCCCATCCGGTAGCATTTATATAAAAAACACTCGTCGTCCCCCCCACAGGCAGAACCATTGTCCTCGCGGCAAAGAAAACCATGATCATTGCTATAAGAAACGAGGGTATGGATATGCCGATGTAGGCGAGAAAAGACATCGTCTTCTCCTGCCACCTTCCTTCCCTGATGCCGGTATATACCCCGAGAGGTATGGCCGCAAACCATGTGAAAAATATTGAAAAGACCGACAGGGCGAGCGTATTTTTGAGTTTCTGTCTTATAAGAAACGACACAGGCACATGATAGGAGAAGGATTCCCCGAGATCAAACCTTGCAAGATTTCTGAGCCAGCAAAAATACTGGACTATGACAGGCCTGTCCAGACCGAAATTACTCCTCATCTTCTCTATTGTTTGAGGAGAAACCTCGGGATTCATCTGCAACTGGGTAAAATAGTCCCCCGGGGCAATCTGAATGATGATAAAGGAAATGAAGGTCATGCCCAGCAGAAGGGGGATAAATTGTAAGAATCGCTGAAGGATATATCTTTTCATCTATTTTATTTTACTTCTATCCCGCTAAAAATCAATTTCAGCAATGGTCCCGAGCAATTCTTGACAGAGAGTTGACAATCCATCATAATCTCCATTTGACGGCTGTTTATCAATATTCAGGGAAAGAAGACAGGAGTATTTCTGACTATACATGCAGCGGCTATCCATGATGGAGAATGCCTGAATATATGCCCGGTAACAGGACAACGTCTTTTTCCGAAAATGAACCCGCGAGAAAGGATTACAGCAGCACTGAACCATCGGGAACCTGACAGAACACCCGTATTTGAGTATGTCCTGCAACCCCCGGTTGCCGACGCTGTTCTGGAGAGAGAATATCTGTACGGAGAACGCCTTGCCGGCTTCGTGAAAGAACACGGCTGGGAGAAAAGCATAAGCCAGATGGCGACCGACATGGTAGAGATAGCCGTAAGACTCAAGCATGACATGATTTACGCGGTACCAAATCCCGCACCCGGCGATTTTGCAAAACGTGACTCCGGAATAAAAAAAGCCCCCTGTTTCTCCGACCCCGTTGAGGACATCAGATATCGTTTGAAACAATCAGAAGAAAAAACTTATACCCCGCAGGAAGAAAGATTCTTTATCTACCGCTGTTTGAAAGAGTCCATGAAAGATTCTGGGGTTGATTTGCCAATACTTGCACCGGCTTATGCGCACGGCGTATGGACAGATGTTTCCCTGATGCAAGCAATGCTACTTGCACCGGAACTTGTCAGTCGTTGGTACGAAAGACGGACAGAAGACACCATCCGCCTCATTGATATATACAACTCTCTGGGAATTGAAATGTTCGGCGTCGGGGGAGATTTTGCAGGCACAAAGGGACCCTTGATTTCACCGGATGCGTACCGCAAATTCATAATGCCCGAGATACGTAAACTGTCACGGCATATCCACTCTCTCGGAAAAACTGCCGTGAATGCAAGCGACGGAAACCTCTGGCCGGTAATTGA
>Ga0172366_10001228_pt1 | contig 19882 bp, 21 predicted proteins | sample LakKivSesite69cm_FD_114533 | JGI IMG/M metagenome (GOLD analysis project Ga0172366, IMG submission 114533) | Sediment microbial communities from Lake Kivu, Rwanda - Sediment site 69cm | ecosystem: Environmental > Aquatic > Freshwater > Lake > Sediment | place: Rwanda: Western Province, Lake...
AAGCCGGCCCGTACCATCGCCGACCTGGAGGGTGCAACAGACATCAAGACGCATCATCTGGCAGAGGCGATTCAGTATCGACCGCGCAGGCAGACTTGATTGCCACGACTCCTAATGCCTAAGGCAAGTCAGCAAGTCACCCAGCTTGACGAGATACAGACGGGTATGCTACAATGACAAGCAGATGGTCAGTATGTTGCTAACAGATAAGAAAACGCGGCAACAACTTGTTGCCGCTGCCCAGCGCGACTGACAGGAAATCAGATGGAGATGTAATGTGGCACATGAGACAGCCGTCAAAACCGGAATAACAGGGGAAGCGGGGCAAGACTGGCTGGATGAAATCATCCGCCGCATCGTTGCGGTGGCTGCGCCAGAGAAGATCATCCTGTTTGGCTCAGCGGCACGGGGCGAGATGGGGCCAAACAGCGACGTGGACTTGCTGGTGGTGAAATCAGATGTTGTCCATCGCGGACGGTTGGCCGAACTCATTTACATGAACCTCTTCGGCGTAGGCCAGGCTGTTGATATCGTGGTGGTCACTCCTGAGGACATTGAACAGTATAAGGATTCCATTGCCCTGGTCATTCGGCCGGCCTTGCGAGAGGGGAAAGTGGTCTATGCACAGTGAGCATTTCCCGCCTAATAATCCACGAGAGTGGCTAAACCGAGCGCATAGCAACCTGATCAGAGCCAAGGAAGGAATCCATATCCCAGGAATCTACCTGGAGGATCTCTGTTTTGACGCTCAGCAGGCAGCAGAAAAGGCGATCAAGGCTCTCTTGATCCATCTGAACACACCTTTCCCCTACGTCCACGACCTGGCTTTGCTTCTCTCCGTTGTTGAACAGAGCGGACAGGGAGTTCCACCAGCAATCCGACAGGCAGCCCGACTGACGCACTATGCAGTGATCACCCGTTACCCTGGTATGTCAGAACCAGTGACACAAGAAGAATACGAAGCAGCCGTGTCTACTGCAGCCGAGGTCGTGGGTTGGGTTCAGGAGATTATTCACCAACAGAAAACAGATTGAGGACGGTTCTGCGGCCGTACATCTGTGCAACGCCGACACATCTGCACTTGCAGTGCAGATGCAAGTATGGGCCCAGCGGAGGTGCGCGAGTACTGCCGCCTGGATGACTCCGGTAGGAGCCTGCCCTCAGGTCCCGCTCTGCGGGGCTGCGCGCCGCCATGTCGCAACTGGGCATGAGCGCCCGCGCCTTCCACTGCATCCCTTCGACAAGCTCAGGGCAAGCCCTGAATGGAATGAAGGGACAAGCCTCAAGCTGGCGCGCACTATCGCCGATGTTGCAGTATCCTTCTATGCTTGCGCCTTCATCCTTACGCCGCAATACCATCCCCTTGGCAAGACTGGGTCCAAGGTCTTGAGTAGCAGATCACGTACCAAACCGGGATAATCCTGCGGCACAACCCAAGGTCAGTGCCAGAGCGAATAGCACTGCTACGTCCATCAGACATGACAGTTTTTGGTTTATTGTTCCTTCTCCCATAACCGCGCTTCCAGCACTTGATCATCCCTGAAGTTTTCTAGTTGCAGGTAATAGCGAACCGTTTCCAGAATCACAGAGAGTGGCACCAATCCCACGATCTCGGTTCCTACAACCGGCACCCCATAGCGCGCAGCTTCCAGCCGCAACAGCTCCAGAACGCGATAGAGGGGCGTCTGGAAAGGATCTACCACATTCATCGAGACCTGTACCAAATTGCGCTCTTTGAGCATCACGCCTAGAGCCTTGACGTTATGCAGGCCACCCGTTTTGGCGCGTACGGCACGGGCAATGGAGCGGGCGACCTTGATATCCGATGTGCCCATGTTGACGTTGTAGGCCACCAGATAGGTGCGTGCACCAACCGCAGTGGCTCCTGCAGTAGGGTGGGGGCGATCTGGGCCAAAATCCGGTTTCCACTGTGGATCAGCCATTTTCGTGGGCAACCCCTCGTACTCACCTCGCCGTACGTCGGCCAGGTTCCGTCTTTCCACTCGTGCAGCCGCCTCTGCGTACAGATAAACTGGGATGCCAAATTCCTCGCCAAGCCGCTGCCCTACCTTGCAAGCGGTGGCAGTCGCTTCCACCATGCTGGTCTCGCCGAGGGGCACAAAGGGGATCACATCCACGGCCCCCATGCGAGGGTGCGCACCATGATGCTGATTCATGTCAATCAATTCAACAGCTTTGGCGGTTACATGGAAAGCGGCTTCGGCTACCGCCTCTAATGAACCAACAAAGGTCAGCACTGTGCGGTTGTGATCCTTGTCGGATGATACGTCCAGCACACGCACGCCTTGTGCCGCTGAAACAATGGCATTGACAACAGCCTCGCGTCTGCCCTCGCTAAAGTTAAGGGCGCATTCCAGGAGCCTGACCATTTTGTTCCCTCGTTACTTATCTTCTTTTGCCAATAGCAGCGCCTCGGTGAGGACAAAGAGCACCAACATCAGAGTTGCATTAGCCCAGTTGAGCGCCCGCACCGTGCGCAACCACAAGCATAGAGTCAAGAACAGCGCAGCCAGCGCGCTTTGCCGTGCCGCGTGTAGGACGGTGTTACCACTGCTTTTCAAGCGCAGATGGATGGCATACGCCAAAGGCAAGAAGGTTGCCAAAAGCGTGGGCCATAGGATCGCCAGGGCTATCCAACGGTTGAGTGCATCTGGAGGGTTATAGTAGGTAAAAGAGGCCCAAGCGAACCAGCCAAGGAAGGCCAGGAGGACGCAGAGGGCCAGAATGCCCCAGGGGGTCATCGCTACTCCTCGTTAGGCTCCCGATTGTTGTAGTGCCTGCAATAGATAAGTCAGGGCTTCATCATAGAGCGGTCTGTTTTCAGCATACAAGCGGCTAAAGTATCTGTTCACTTTGCCCTGGGAAACTATGTAGGCCAGTGCACCTAGATAGCTGTGCCAGTGAGTGTAGGAACCTTTGAGGATTCCCTGTGGGTCAAAGAGGAGCAACGGGTGCTGCTCACTGGCGATGACGAAGTATGCTGGCAGGTCAAAATGAGTCGCATGGATCAGGATGGAGATGATCTCTTCGTCGTCGCCACCTGGGAACCGTTCGCTGTCGTGGCTCAGATATAAGAAGGGATCAAATCCGATGTCTTGCAGGATGCGCGTGTAACATTGCACGCCCCAACGACGCACACTGTGCACACAGCCGCTTTCACCGATCCGTACCTCTGGGCAGGCATTGGCATAGCCATAAGGCAACTGCATCACAGCCTGACGACTGCGCAACTCTCCTCGTGGTTCGACGTCCCAGTAGTGGACGACCCAGTCTTCCGTAGGGTAGAGTCCGGGCAAGTTGTTAATAGGTCGTCCATCGTCCTTGGCAGTGCTAAGACGCATCGTGTTTCCTGAAGCTTTAGGCATCGGACCCCCAGCTTGTCCTCTATCAGACCATAAAATGGCCGTCCAAGAAGCTTTTAGAAACGCGTTTTCGCGGAGAAAACGAGTTTCTTAGCTCACACTTCCAACTTTCCAGGCGCCACATAAGGGTAGGAAACGCCCAGGTGAGTCTTGGTTTAGTATAACGCCCAGGCGCAGTCTTGTCAATCTTGGTCACATGGTTGCTCCTGTGGTATAATCCTGGCCAAGAGATCACCATGTCCATTGTTGTAGCTGAGGGCCTAGCCAAATACTATGGGGCACAGGACATCTTCTCCGGCATCTCGTTTCAGATTGGCCATGGAGACAAGATAGCCTTAGTGGGCGCGAACGGAGTGGGGAAGACAACCTTGCTGCGCATTATCACTGGTCTGGAATCTCCTACAGCCGGGCGTTTGAGCGTGGCCAAGGCTATACGCATTGGCTACCTGAGCCAAAGAGCGGATGTGCAGACAGAGCGCACTCTGTACGAGGAGATGGGTGCAGTCTTTGCTGACCTGCGCGCCCAGCAAGCACGGCTGCACCAACTTGAGCAAGAGATGGCTGACCCTGACCGCCATGCGGAAGCTATGGAACGCTATGGCGAGTTGTTGCAGCTTTTCGAGCTCGCTGGTGGATATACGTACGAGCAGGAGATCAAGCGCGTGCTCATGGGCCTTGGCTTTGGCGAGGCCGATTTTGACAAGCCCTTATCTCTGCTGAGCGGGGGACAGACGACGCGAGCCCAATTGGCGCGGCTCTTGCTGCTGAACCCCGGCCTGTTGCTCCTGGATGAACCTACCAACCACCTGGACCTGCAGGCCACGGAATGGCTGGAGGAATACTTGAGACAGTGGAAGGGCAGCCTGGTGGTCGTGGCTCACGACCGTTACTTCCTGGACAAAGTGGCCAACAGAGTCTGGGAAATGGGCTTTGGCGCGCTAGAACAATACAGCGGCAATTATAGCCATTACGTTGTGCTTCGTGCTGAACGCCAGGCTCAACGTCAGGCTGAATACGAAGCACAGCAGAAGTACATCGCTCGCACTGAGGAATTCGTCCGCCGTTACAAGGCTGGCCAGCGCGCTCGCGAGGCCAGGGGACGGCAAAAACGCATTCAACGCCTGGAACGCGTCGAGCGTCCTCAACAGTACAAAACGATGAAATTCAGGCTGTCGAGCAAGGTGCGCGGCGACAACAATGTGCTGATGACACAGGGATTGCGAATAGGCTATGATCGGCCACTGATCAACTGCCTTGATTTGCTCTTGCTTCGCCGTGAACGCGCAGCACTGTTAGGCCCCAATGGTTGCGGCAAGACGACTTTGCTCAAGACCATAGTAGGGGAAGTGCCACCACTGGCTGGCCAGGTCAGAATAGGGAGCAACGTTCAGGTGGCCTACTTTGCCCAGGGGCATGAGAATCTGTACGAAGAAAGCACGGTCCTCGAAGAGATACTGAGAGTGAAGAACCTGCCACTGGAAGAAGCCCGTGGCTTCCTGGGTCGCTTCCTTTTTTCCGGTGACGACGTATTCAAGCCCATCTCTAGCCTGAGTGGTGGCGAACGGGGCAGAGTCGCTCTGGCTATGCTGGCCTTGCAGGGTGCCAACTTTCTGTTGCTCGATGAACCAACGAACCACCTGGACATACAGTCACAAGAACTTCTAGAACAGGTTCTGCAGGATTTCGATGGCACCATCTTGTTCGTCTCACACGATCGCTACTTTATTGATGCCCTGGCCACACAGGTTTGGGTGATTGAAAACGGCCAATTGCATATCTATGCCGGAAACTACTCAGCATATCTGGAGCAAGCGAAGGCAGAAGGGGCGAAAGCAGAGAATGTAACGGCTGGGAGCAAACACGAGCAGGATAGCCGGCAGGCAGAGCGTGAACCTCAGCGGGCACAAAAACTGGCTCGACAGCAGGAGGCAAGACAGGCTGAACTGGAGGCAGAGATCCAGCAGCTTGAGATACGCCTGTCAGCGCTCACCCGCGAACTAGAGGTGGCCAGCCTGGCGCAACGGGTTGATCGTGTGTATGATCTGGGCCGTGAGTATAAAGATGTGCAGGAGCGGTTGCAGCAGTGTCTGGAGGAATGGGTTGGGGTGACGCGGGCGTGAAGAGTGAACCGTGGTGCGTGAAGGCTTGTACATCATTGGCTTGACTGGCAATATTGCTACTGGCAAAAGTGTGGTTGCCGCTATGTTGGCACAACTCGGTGCCCAGGTAATTGATGCCGACGCCCTTGCCCATCAGGTGACGAAGGCCGGCACGCCGACTTGGCAGCGCGTGGTAGACGAATTCGGGCCAGATATCCTGCAGCCGGACGGCGAGATCAACCGGGCGCGGTTCGGGGCATGGGTCTTTGCCAACCCTGAGGCGCTTACACGTCTGGAGGCCATCGTACACCCAGCGGTAATCGCTGAAAGCGAGCGGCTGCTGCAAGGCTTGCTAGGCAAGGTAACACCACCTGCTTCAGGTTCAACAGAGGTCAGGGTTGTTGTTCTTGAAGCGATTAAGCTGATTGAATCGGGCATGTACCGCCGTTGTGACGAACTCTGGGTAGTGACCTGTCCACGAGAGCAGCAAGTACAACGCCTGACCAAAAGCCGTGGCCTGAGCGTTGCCGAAGCCGAGTTGCGCATCATGGCTCAGCCACCCCAAGGAGAAAAGATCGCTCTCGCCGATGTGGTCATTGACAACAGCGGCGACCTGGAGCAGACACGGGCACAGGTGTTGCAAGAATGGGAGCGTATCCAAAAGGCTCTTCCCCAATGCGATGATGCTACAGCGGAGAGATTTTCAAAAGGAGGTTATATGTCGTCGTGGCGCAAGCTTGTTGATGAACATCCTTTGCTAACCATGTGGGCGATCCTGGCCATTGGCATGGTTGTTATTTTCTTGCTGACCTCGCGAGATGCTGACCTGCTGCCCAGTCAACGCCTGTTCATGGCTGTAGCCTGTGTGCTCCTGGCTGGGCTTTGCACCTGGATTATAAGTTGGGAGTAACGTGGTCTGCCACTCACGTTCTAATATTTGCTCCTTATGCTGCTACTATTATGCTGACATTCCTTGCTTGTAAGAGAAGATGCTCAATAACATTGGTAGATCAGAAGCATGCTAAGGTTTCTGCCTGAGACGAGTGATGAACACACAAAGTATAGGAGGTAGCCATGTTGAAACAGTTCAAGATTATCGTTGAGAAACATCCTGACGGCTATGTAGCCTACCCTCTTGGCCTGAAGGGCATCGTGGTTGGCGAAGGCGATACTTATGAAGAAGCGTTAGCTGACGTAAAATCGGCGATCAAGTTTCACATTGACACCTTTGGGCAAGAAGTCCTGGAAGTTGAGCCACCTGTCTTGGAAGCATTCGTAGCCGAGGCAGGGGTAGCAATCTGAACTGATGGCTAAATTCCCCGTGGACGCACCTAAAGCAAAAGTGATCAAGGCTTTTGAAAGCCTAGGTTTTCGTCTGGTGCGAGAAGGCAGCCATATCGCAATGGTGCGCGAAAATCCTGATGGGACTCGTACGCCCCTGACAATGCCAAACCATCGAACGATCAAGAGTTCGACATTGCGCACGATACTGACCCAGGCAGGTATATCTAGAGACGAGTTCTTGAAAGCCTACGAGAAAGGTTGAGTGAAGAACGCCACCAAACGTTTGGGGTGGTTACCCTCAGACCGTAATGTTATACGAGGAGGCCTGCAATGCACGAACATCAACCTTTGAAAGTACTCCTGCTCTCCGCAGAAGTCGTCCCCTTTGCTAAGACCGGTGGCCTGGCGGATGTAGCCGGCTCTCTGCCCAAAGCAATCCGCGCGCTGGGCCATGACATCCAAGTCGCCATGCCGCGCTATGGGCGTATTGACCCGGCCAAGTTCGGACTCAAAGAAGTTCTTCCCGCCTTCCCCGTGCCCATGGACAAGCAGATGGAAGAAGCGGCAGTGCTACAAGGCTCTATCGCCTCCAACGTACCCGTGTACATGATCGAGAATGCCAAGTATTACGACCGGGATGGCATCTACATGTACCCCGACGATGCGGAGCGGTTTATCTTCTTCTGTCGCAGCTCACTGGAGATGCTGAAGCGTCTGGACTGGCGCCCAGACATCATCCATTGCAATGACTGGCACACGGCCATCATCCCCAATTGGCTGAAGACGATCTATAAAGACGACCCCTTCTTTGCTCATACGGCTACCGTTTATACCATCCACAACCTGGCCTACCAGGGCATCTTTGGCTACCGCGTGCTGGAAATCGCTGGTATTGCCGAATACGGCTTCATGTACCATCCCGAGATGGCCGACCTGACCGAAGTAGTGGATTTCATGGCGCGTGGCATTTTCTTTGCCGACGTGATTAACACCGTCAGTGAAAGGTATGCTCAAGAGATCCTGACTCCAGAGTTCGGAGAGAAGCTGGACCCGCTCCTCCGCGACCGCCGTGATCGGCTGTTCGGCATTCTGAATGGCATAGACTACGAAGTCATGAATCCGGCAACAGACAAGTACATCGCCCAGAATTTTGACGTCAACAGCCTCGAGAAGCGTGTCCAGAACAAGCTGGCCTTGCAACAGGAAGCTGACCTCAAACAAGATGCCGCTGTCCCTCTGATCGGGGTCATCTCGCGGCTGACCGACCAAAAGGGTTTCGATATCTTGGGCGACGTGATTGATCACCTTCTGGACCTGGATTTGCAATTGGTAGTGCTGGGAACCGGTGACCCGCACTATCATGAGATGTTCTCGCGTCTTGCACAGGCCTACCCAGCCAAAGCGGCGATATTTCTTACTTTCAACGCTGAACTGGCCCGGAAAATCTATGCTGGCACGGACATGTTCCTGATGCCTTCTCGTTTTGAGCCTTGTGGACTGGGGCAGATGATCGCTATGCGCTATGGCAGCGTTCCCATTGTACGTGCCACGGGCGGACTGGCGGATACAGTGAAAGACTTTGACCCGTATACCGGAGAAGGCAACGGTTTTTCCTTTGCTCGCTATGACCGCTGGGCTCTCTTTGCTACCATCGTGCGCGCGATGGAGAACTACAAGTACCGGGACACCTGGGGCAAATTGCAGGCCAAAGGTATGACAGCAGACTTTTCGTGGGACGCGTCGGCAAAGAAGTACGTTGACCTGTATTATCGTGCCCTCGCTGCACGTAGCAAGGAGATGAAGCCGGAAGACTACGGTGTGGCGAAACGGTAGGGGCAAACCCTCGTCTTTGATTCCTATTTGCCCAACGCGCGCAGGTTCGCCATGGTCTTGCGGCTGAGCAGGCCAAGGCCAGGTTCTGCGACCCAACCGACGAAGCGGTCATCCCGGTACAGGTTCAGCACATGGGGGATGTACAAAGGAATCTGTGGCAGGTCAGCAGCTAGCATTTCTTGCAACTGGTATAGCAATTCCTGCTGCTTGGCAGGATTTTGTTCTTCTTGAGCGGCGGTAACTGTTTTATCGTACTCTGGATTAGCGAAGCCACCGTAGTTAAAACCGGAGACGCGACCATTCCTGAGTAACCCACATGAGGTGTGGAAGTAAAAGAAAGCCATCTCAGGCTCACTGAGCGAGATGCTGTGCAGAATGACATCAAACTGAGCCTGCATCAGCGCCGGCATTACGAGTTCCTGAGCCACGGGCATGACCTTTGCCGCGATGCCTATAGCTTGCCAGTTGGCGGCGACCATTTCCGCGACGCGCATGGGGATAGGCAGCTTTGCGCAGGCGATGGGAATCTCTACTCCACTGCCATTGGGATTCTCTCGTAACCCGTCGCCGTTCCTGTCCACGAAGCCTGCTGTCTCCAGTGCCTTGATTGCCTGCTGTGGGTCAAAGGCGATGGACATGATGCTGGGATCTTGCCACCCGGAAGCTGGCGGAAAGAGCCCTGGTGTTGCTGCATCGCCAAACCCCATTAGTGCTGCATCGAGAATAGCTTGTAGGTCAAGGGCCTGTGCCAGGGCCTGGCGAAAAGCATGGCTGTCGTAAGGCGCCTTGCGCAGGTTCAGGAGCAGCGTGTAAGTCCATGTGCCCGGAGCCTCTCCCAGCTTGATGCCGGCATAGTCGTCTGAATTATCCCGCACCTTGCTAGCTACTTCAGGTGTAACGTCCCACCCAAGTGCATCCAGCTCGCCATCCTTCAGTGCCTTAAGGGCCTTGTCCTCGTCACGCAAAATCTCCAGGACGAGTGTATCTATGCTGGGCCTTGTGCAGTGGTGGACGCTTGTGTTGCGCAGGACAAGCCGCTTCCCTTCTGCGCGCTCCACGACAAGAAAAGGCCCTGAACCAATGGGGTTGTCCAGATTTGGATAATGGAGCGGATCATCAACGTTCTCCCACAGACGTGCTGGCACAATTCTGAGTTTAGTACCCAGCAGGCGTACAGCATTAGCCCGTTTTGTCAACAGGGCGAATCTTACCTCACTGGGGTTTATAGCTTCCACGCGATCAATGAGGGCAGCAACATACACCAACCCCGGAACCTGCTTCTGACGCACTAGGTTGACTGAAAAGACAACATCCTCCGCGGTAACGGGCTGGCCATCATGCCACCTGGCTTGTGGATTAAGCCAACACGTCAGGTTAAACCCATCGGAAGCCAACTCCCAACGCTCGGCCAGATTTGGCTGCAGGCCTTGGTACAAATCATAACTCAAGAGCGTATCGTACAGCAGGCTTACGATAAACTCTTCGCTTGCGTTTGATGCCAGATACGGGTTCAGAGTCTTGACATCTTCACGGACAGCGAGGTGTAGTTCGCCGGCAACATGAAGTGTGCTCATTGGGCCTGGGGTGTTTGACTTCGCGGTGCATGTACTGGTAGGGACAGACATAGGGGTGAATGCGCTTGCCCACGTTGGTGTTGCATGTATGGGAGGCACGCTTCGGCGTGGCTCAACCCAAGGGGCGCATCCAGCAAGTAGCGGGTAGAAGATGACCAGGATGAGCAGGGGTATCTTGCTTGGCTGGTGTCTCATGTGCATGTGCATGTCGCTTCTCTCTGCCCTAGTCACATTCGAAGAGATGTTATCATAGTGACCTGGTTTTGTCAAAGTTACACCAGGTTTTGCTTTTTAGTTTGGGTATGCTAGTATTGTTGGCAGTGCTAAGTTATGGCCAGCCATGATCAGGAAAGGGAACAAGCATGTCTTATACATCCAGGAGTGTTGTTCATCTTGAAGAGTTGGTGCAGGCTTTGCCGGCCGATGAGCGAGGACGTTTCGAGCGCATTTTCAAGGTCAATACCACGATAGGTGAACTTATGCCACCTCCGTCCATGCACGAGTGGATTAAGAGCTACTTTGGGTCCGTGGAAGCGGTGCAGAAGCAGAGCATCGTCAAGGTCACCAACCTGATCACTCTAGAGGGCGCGCTTTTCAACGAACTGCGAGCCAGCCGGCCGATGGAGGCCAAAGGGTCCAGCGATCTCCATCAGACCATCATGAGCAACGTTGGCGATCCTTTCTGTCGGCCGCTGGAGGGCACGCCTGAGGACGTCTTTGGGCGGGTCAGGGGCAAACATTGCATCACTGCCTCCAATGTGGCCAAGTATGATGGCTTTCATGGCTTGGTCGTATTCGATGAGCATAACCCGCTCCTCTTTAATCCCGAAGGAGTCAAAGATTACATAGATACTGCTTTGCACTGGGCACGAGAAGCGCATTGTGTGGACCAAGAGGCACGCTATTTCTTCCTCATGTGGAACTGTTTGTGGAGAAGTGGCGCTTCGATCCTGCACGGTCACGCGCAGATGACTTTGAGCCGGGGCATCCATTACGCCAAGGTTGAGCACCTGCGTCGCGCGGCTTTGCTGTACAGAATAGCGCACGGTGTGAATTACTTCGATGACCTTTACGCGGTACACAAGTCGCTTGGCTTGACTGTAGATCACGACGGTGTGCGTATTCTGGCCTACTTGACTCCCATCAAAGAGAAGGAAGTTATCCTCATTTCCGAACGTCTCGACGACACCCTGAAGTATGCTATCCACGAAGTTTTGCAATGTTTCGTGAAAGCATTGGGCGTAAGCAGTTTCAACCTGGCCTTGTACATGAGGCCCATTGACAGCGTGGTGGAGGACTGGACAGGTTTCCCCATTGTGGTGCGCGTGGTTGACCGCGGAGATCCGAACAACAAGACCGCCGATTTTGGAGCAATGGAACTGTATGCCAGCAGCATCATCGCCAGCGACCCGTTCCAGGTGGCTGAGGCGCTGTCCAGTTGTTTTGCCAACAAAGGTAGAGCTGTCTTCGATACAGGAAGCTGAACAGAAGGGCCGTTGCCTTGCGGGTCAGTTTGGAGCATTGGGTGCTTTTGGTTGACCATCTGGTCATTGGCCTGGAGATCTACGCCCGCCAGCGTCATTATCTGCTCATATCCGCACAACCAGGGGAAGGCGGCCGAGTACATCTAGTCCAGGACAGGTTGCAGCGTGGAGTAGCGTCACCGTCTCCGTTTATGACGTTCTACGTCAGGATTTGTGTCCCTCTATTGAGCTTTCTCGACTTTGATCTTGGTCACTGATTTTGTTGGTTTCTTTTCCGTCTTTTGGATGGCTGCGTCGAGCAAACTGCGAATAGCGAGCAACGCCTCGCGGCTAGCTGCCCGACTGTGCTCCCAGAAGGCTTCGGGCAGGAAGCCCCTCTTCCTCATAAAGATGGAGCGCATGCCCTTCATGCCATTCGCTAGCCAATCCTCAAGGCGAAACTCTTGCTCCTGCACCATGCTTTTCACCTCCTTGACTCAGCGGATGCCTAGAGTCACCTTACACTACAATTATAGCATAGAATGTAATTTGCATGAAAACTGCGCACTGGAGCATGGTAGCCCATCGCCCTATCGGTAAAAAGAGCCAGAGCAACTCATCAGGTCATTGACCTGTGGCGGCCTTCAATGGTCCTTATTGCAAAAGCACAATTGGCAGGAACTGACGTAGAGTTAGGGTTGGAGTCAGTATGCTCGGCTGTGAGGCCAGTTCAGCAAGTGTAGCCACACAGGCTTTGGTGTATTCGACCATCATCTGCGTTTGCATGTGGGCCAGGGTATCGCTTGTCTTGTGGTAGTTGGGATTAAAGTCCTGCTGGAAATCTTCAATGCCCAGGATGGCCGGGTATCCATAATTCCAAAAAGAGGCTTGATCGCTGAGACTGGTTGCATCCTCTGTGATCTTTTGCGGCACGAGAAGCAGGCTATACCCGGAGATATTGTCAATCAGGGCGTCTGCCAGGGCAATAGACGCCAGGTCGGTGCCAGCGTGGACCTCCACAATGTGGTCGTTCGGCGGCACACTTTCGTAGCCAATCATGTCGAGGTTGATCACTCCATCAATCAAGTCTCCGCGTTGGAATGCTTCAACCACGTAATGGGCGCTGCCAATCAATCCCTGTTCCTCTCCCGCAAAATGAATGAAGCGCAAAGTGCGCGGGAACTGCTGCTGGCTCAGGATACGAGCCGCCTCCAGAACCGCGGCTGAGCCACTGGCGTTGTCATCGGCGCCAGGAGCGATATGGTATGGAATGTCGGATCTAGAGTCATAGTGCGCGCAGATGATGTAGATGTGCTTGCTGTCAGTGCCGACACCTGGCAACTCGGCCACCACGTTGGTCATCGGCTTGCTGTTATACACAAATGGGCCATAAGTCACTGACAGACCCAGAACAACATACTCGTTGTAGAGGTACTGGGCGGCTTCGTTTAGCTTGGCCGTAGCATAAGAATAGCGGGTCCCAAGTTCGTTGCAGTAGGCCAGGCTGTCATCGTCCTGGAGCTTGCACACGTGATGGATGAGCAAAGTAGGTGAAACTGCGTCTACCATGGCCTGGATAGCAGGGCTGTACACCCATCCAGCCTGCAACCTAGCCCGTGGCCTGGGAAGAACGACAAAGTCGGGTAGCTTGACGATTTTAGTGCCGCGTATCGCTAACATCTCCGCCTGGGCAGGCGTGGCTTTGACGATATAGACGTCCTTCCCGTATGGGTATGCAGCCTTTGCTGAGGACAGAGGTGCAAGGTTGTCGGCCGGGGAGGGATAGGCCAGGTAGTATAGCTCAGGGTCGGATACTGCATCCAGAACAATGACCTCAAAACCGGCACGCCGCAGTTGCTCGATTTGCTGGTCATGGCTCAGTGCAGCGAGGATGTCGCCCTGATAGTTGATGATCCGCAGCCCCAGGGACGCCAGGTGCTGAAGTTGCTCCCACCCTTCGTAGGAGACAATCACCAATCGGAGTTCGGCATGCGCGTTGATGGTCATTATGGACAGGACAATGAACAAAAGGGCTAAGACGAGGATCCAAGCGGAACGTAAACGTATCTTCATTGCTTCTCCCTTGCGCCTCATTATTGAGCCTATTGTATGTCCCTTAGCAACCGGTGTCAAGAACGTTTGCACACGGCGCGGCCATTGGCAAGCATTTGAAAACGCAGTCGTCAACGAAATCGCCAAATTGACAGAGCAACAGAAAAAGTTACAATACGCCATCAGCCGCTAGAGGACAGGCAGAGCCTATAGGAAGACGTACGGTGCAGGTTGACTGGCTATGATGCGCAAAAGAAAAGTGACCACAGGCAATCCCACATTGGTCATTGGCGTCGCGGGAGGAACAGCATCCGGAAAGACGTCAGTCGTCCAGGCGATACTTGATCGTGTGGGCCGGGAACGGATCGCCCACATCCAGCATGATTCCTACTACAAGGATCTCAGCCATCTCCCACTCGAGGTGCGCAGGCAATTCAACTTTGATCACCCCGATGCATTGGATACTCCGCTGCTCATTCAGCACTTGCAAGAACTGCGTCAGGGCCACTCGGTTGAGGTGCCGCAGTATGATTTTGCCACATACTGTCGTCTTCCCAAGACACGGACTGTGCATCCACGCCCGGTCGTCATTGTCGAAGGAATTCTGATCCTGACAGAGCCAGCCCTCCGTGATTTGATTGACGTGAAAATATATGTGGATACTGATGCTGACTTACGTTTCATACGCCGGATCAAGCGGGACATCGCCGAGCGTGGTCGCACGATGGAATCGGTCATCGAGCAATACCTGTCCACGGTTCGGCCAATGCACCTGGAGTTCGTTGAGCCTTCGAAGCGCTATGCAGACGTAATCATCCCCCTGGGAGGTCAGAACGTAGCCGCGCTGGAGTTGGTCACAGCCAGGATACTGTCTATGTTGGATAGGGCGGAGAAGGCCTGATCCCCCTTCTTACCCGGATTCAAACTGGTAGAGGTACTACAGGAATGTCATCCCAAGACGAAGCATTGATTCGCACCGCTCTCCAACAACATGGCATCTACAATGTGTGTAATGTATATCGAAACCTCTCCACACCACGACTGTGCGAAGAGGTTGTTCGTCGCGGAGAAGGCATCCTTGCTCAAGATGGAACAGTTGTCGTGCGCACCGGCCGACACACGGGTCGGTCGCCCAACGACAAGTACATCGTTCGTGAGCCATCGAGTGCCGAACGCATTTGGTGGGGCAAGGTTAACCGTCCATTAGACGAGGCCCATTTCGACATACTGCGCAGGCGTTTACTGGCATACTTGCAGAAGCACGACATCTTCGTCCAGGATTGCTACGTTGGTGCAGACCCCCGTTACCGCCTCTCGCTACGGGTGGTCACCGATACGGCATGGCAAAGCCTCTTCGTGCGCAGCCTTTTCATACAACCCGGCGCCGCAGAGCTCAAGAGGTTTGTGCCCAACTTCCTGCTCATAGCCGCTCCTAATTTTCAGGCTGTGCCGGAGATTGACGGCGTGGACACCGAGACGGCTATTGTCATTCACTTTGCACAGCGGCTGGTGCTTATTGCCGGCTCAGCCTACGCTGGTGAGATCAAGAAGTCCGTTTTTACGGTCATGAACTATCTCTTGCCCTTGCAGGGCGTGCTTTCCATGCATTGTTCGGCGAATGTGGGGAGGGCAGGAGATACAGCCCTTTTATTCGGGCTGTCTGGAACTGGCAAGACCACGCTGTCGGTTGATCCGCAACGCGCCTTGATCGGTGACGACGAACATGGCTGGACAGAGCGAGGCATATTCAACTTTGAGGGTGGCTGCTATGCTAAGCTCATCTGCCTCTCGCCAGAAGCTGAGCCGCAAATCTATGCCGCGATTCACCGCTTTGGTGCCGTTCTGGAGAATGTGATCGTTGATAACGAATCGAGAGAACTAAGGCTGGACGATAGCTCCATAACCGAAAACACCAGGGGCGCCTATCCGCTCAGTTACATCCCCAATGTAGTACTGTCAGGCCAGGCCGATCACCCCAAAAACATCATTATGCTCACGGCCGATGCTTTTGGTATCATGCCCCCCATTGCCAGGCTCACCCCACAGCAAGCTATGTACCATTTCTTATCAGGCTATACCGCAAAAGTTGCCGGCACCGAGCGAGAGTTGGGCCGAGAGCCCCAGGCTACCTTCAGCGCATGCTTTGGAGCGCCCTTTATGGCCTTGCATCCCACCGTATATGCCAGATTGTTGGGAGAACGCATGGCGCAACACCAGGTGAAATGCTGGCTGGTAAACACTGGGTGGGGAGGGGGGCCATACGGTGTCGGACGCCGTATTCCAATCGCCTACACCCGCAGGACGGTGCAGGCTGCTTTGAATGGGGAACTGGATGATGTTCCAATGCGCACGCATCGCATCTTTGGCTTTCAGGTGCCAAGCGCCTGTGAAGGCATTCCTATGGAGATTCTGCAGCCGCAGCAGACTTGGTTAAGCCTTGAGGAATATGATCGTAAGGCGGCGGAGTTGGCCCGCCAGTTCTCGCAGAACTTTGAGCAATTTGCTGCCTACGTACCTGCCGATGTACGCTTGGCTGGACCTATGATCTAATCCCTATAAGTTTAGAAACCAGTTTTTGTTGGGAAAGCGGGTTTTCTAGTAAGAACCTCAGGAGGGCACATGCCTTATCTACAAAGCTCTACTTTGGTGTTGTTCAACCTCGTGGCGTTTCTGGTGCCGGTTGGACTGACATTGCTAGCCATTGGTGCTGCCCGTGAGGAACGCGCTAAGCAGGTCGCTGCCACTGCGCTGGTTGCCCTCGCCACAGCAGTCATTGGCTACTTCGCCTGCGGATTTGCATTCCAGTTTGGGGGCGCTGCATTCGTATCCGGCATGCCCGGCCTGCACAGCCTAACAGCGGAGTGGTCTCCGCTGGACTTGGCGTGGGGGCCAGGCTGGGGCGTGATCGGTTTACGCGGGTTTTTCTTAAACACAGAAGCTTACAACGCAGATGCATATCTTCTCTTTGCCTCACACCTGGCCGCAGTCACTACCGCGGTTCTTGTGACCCTGCTGACCCTGTGTCATCATATTAAACGCATCTACCTGCTTGCTATTGGCTTGCTGGTCTCGAGCTTTGTCTACCCTCTGTTCGGCAACTGGGTATGGGGAGGAGGATGGCTTTCCAATCTGGGGCTGAATCTCGGTCTTGGGCATGGCTTTGTAGAGGTAGCTGGCTGCGGAGCAATCTATCTTCTCGGAACACTGGTGGCGCTGAGCGTATTCTTGATTGTAAAGCCCTATCATGTTGCAGAGGGGGGGCCGGCTAGGCTGCCACCAATCCATTTTCCTCTGCTGATGGTGTTGGGTGCGCTATTAGCCGTGGTTGGCTGGCCAGGACTGGTGTTGGGCAATCCGCTGATCCATGAACAAGTTGTAACGGCACTCGTGGTGGTGAATCTGATACTTGCCGCCGCAGGGGGTGCACTGATCGCTTCACTCTATTCGTGGTTTGTTACTGGACAGCCCGACGCGCTGACGATAGGGCGCGCCACGGTAGCAGGTCTCGTTGCGGCGAGCGCGGCTTGTGCCTTTATTCCGGCCTGGGCTGCCTTGCTGATCGGTATGATGGCCGGACTTCTACTGCTGCTGGGTCTATACGTTTGGGAGCGTGTGTTACGGCTCGATGACCCTAGCGGCATGTTGGCTACATTTGGTCTTCCTGCCATATGGGGGACTCTGGCCGTAGCCATCTTTGCCGATGGCCGCTGGGGTGTTGGCTGGAATGGAGTAGGGGTTCAAGAGTATCTAGGCATTCCGGGTCAGGGCATCTCCGGGTTGTGCCTGGCTGGTGGCTACCAGCCGGCTGGGCCGGTTCAGCTACATGCACAACTGGTAGGGCTTGGCGCTCTCCTCGTCGTTGCCCTGTTGATGCCCTGGTTGATCTTCAGGACAATCGCCTGGCTCAACGCTGCCGGCCGACGCGTCTATGCTGGTCAGTTGAAACCATCGTCAGATTTATCGCCTGCCGAGACACACCAAGAAGATGAAAATGCATAGGAAAGTGCTCTCAATGCCGCTCTTGAAGCAGATGGATGACTTCTGCGTCCGAGGTCTGGTCAAAGATGGCATAGAAGGCACCCACAGCCCAGAAAATCTCCGGAGTATACAGGCACACTACACGGTCGGCTTCCTGCGATAGCATATGAATAGTGTCTGCTGGCCCAACGGGAACAGCCAGGACCAACTGCGCCGGTTTGCGCTGTTTGATGGCGCGCAAGCTGGCCAAGATCGTCGCCCCTGTAGCCACCCCATCGTCCACCAAGATGACGATCTTGTCCGGCAGTTCTGGTTCGGGTCGTGACCCACGGTATGTCACCAGTCGCCGTTCGATTTCCTTGCGCTGCCGCTCGGTTTCTGTCTGCACATAGTCATCTGATACACCCAGATGTTCGATGAGGTCTTGGTCCAGCACCAAGGTGCCATCACTTGCCACAGCGCCAATGGCCAGTTCCGGGTTGTAGGGTGCGCCGATCTTGCGTGTAATGTATACATCCAGAGGAGCTCTCAACCCCTTGGCCACCTCGTAAGCTACTACTACTCCACCGCGTGGAACGCCCAGAACGATCAAGTTCTTTTGATCACGCAGCGAAGCTAGCTCCTTCGCCAAGAGTTGCCCTGCTTCACGACGGTCGTGAAAGTGCATAGTGGCCTCCTTGGTATTTGCAGAGCTCTAAGCCACCGCAAGCGCCACGGCTCTTTCTACTGCTTCCTGCGGTGTTTGCGCTCGGACGATGGCCAGGCGTTCCTGTCCGTTCTTGGCCAGTTGCCAGGTGTGCAGGCCTACCACTGGTATACCGAGTTTGAGCGCGTGGGCAATCTCAGAAAGGGTGCCATATTCGCCACTGACGGCAATCACTGCCTGGGCTGATTGAACAACGAGCACATTGCGCGCCTCGCCCATACCAGTGACAATGGGCACGTCAACATAAGGGTTAGCATCCTGGCGCGACGTTCCAGGCAGAATGCCTATGGTCAGTCCGCCTGCGGCCTTGGCTCCCTTGCAAGCAGCTTCCATCACCCCGCCCAGACCGCCGCATACCAGCACGGCACCTCGCCTTGCCAGTTCGCGTCCCACGGCTTCAGCCAGTGCGGCCACGTCTGCTGAACAGCGGCCATCTCCGATTACTGCTACGAACATCTTCTTGTCCTTCCATTTACTGCTGCCCACGGAGCGGAATCGCCGCCAAGCGTGTGTACACCGCTCCGGTGGGCTGCAGATCGCTGCGCATCAAGCTGATTTTGCGCACCATCATTGAGACCGGCGTGTCAACCTTTGCTACTGCCACCCATTTGCCCATTTCCTCGCGTTCGCGAGGCCGGGCATCATCCCGGATCCGCGCCAACGTAAGGTGGGGCTGAAAGCCCCGCTTCTCCGCTGTAAAGCCAAGGCTGCTTAACGCCGAATCCACGGAGCGTTGCAGTCGGATCAATATCTCCAGGTCGCCGCCAATGCCGATCCAAATCACGCGTGGTCGTCGCACATCTGGAAAGCAGCCGGGACCAGCCAGAGAAATCTGGAACGACGCAAATGACCCGCAGGCGCGGTTGATTGCCTCCTTGATCTCTTCCACACGGTTCACAGGTACATTGCCCAGGAACTTGAGTGTCAGGTGAATGGAATCTGGCGACACCCAGCGTCCAATGCGGGACACTTTGGCGTCTTTGAGTTGCGCCTGTACCTGTCCAAGGGCAGATTTCATTGCCTCGTCCAGTTCAATAGCAACAAAGGTTCGAATCTGCTCCATAATTGGGTTAGCCTCCTAGTGCAAATCCCAATGCTCAATGACCAAATCCAGATAAACAATGGCCCAAGCCCCAAAGTTAGACCACAGTAACTCCTGGGGCTATTGGCACCGTCAAAGGCAAGAGTTAGCTTTTTGCCAAAAGTCGGGCCGCATTGCCACCTAATGCTAATTCAAGTGCATCGCTCGAGAGCCCAGCTTCACGAACGTGGCGTAACAACTGCCCTTGGCCAAGCAGGGGATAATCTGTGGCGAAGAGAACCTTCTCGGGAATAATCCGTGCCGCTAGAGGGAAGATGTCATCCCGATACAAGTACAGCGAGGCACCGGTGTCATAGTAGACGTTCCGGAGCGTCACCCGGACTTCTGGCATCAGTTCGTAGAAGAAAAGGCCTCCTCCCCAGTGTGCAGCGATCAGTGTCGCTGCGGGATGACGTAGAGCCAGTTGAT
>Ga0172366_10001234_pt1 | contig 19825 bp, 14 predicted proteins | sample LakKivSesite69cm_FD_114533 | JGI IMG/M metagenome (GOLD analysis project Ga0172366, IMG submission 114533) | Sediment microbial communities from Lake Kivu, Rwanda - Sediment site 69cm | ecosystem: Environmental > Aquatic > Freshwater > Lake > Sediment | place: Rwanda: Western Province, Lake...
GACCCAATTTCCGCCCCAAGGGGCGGGGTATTATACCCTCCGCCTCCGGTCCCGCCACAGGCGGGATTCAACTTACAAATTTTAATTCACTACGTTCTTAAAATTTGAGTTTCACAAATAAAATTAGGCTCTATTTTATTTTAGCGTTGCAAACGATATAAACTTAAAACCCAATGGTCATCATTAATTCAAAGATTCTAATTTTTTCATATTTGAATTCTTTACTTGTCAAACAGTTTATAAGTCTGAAAACATGCATAATTACACGCTAATTCAAACCAAAGCCTTTTAAAACCTAATCATATGGATGGTTGCGGGTTGCGAGTTACAGGTCGCGAGTTACGGGTTGCGGGTTATAGGATGAACATCCGGCAGCCCCGAAGGGACGACATGATTATAGCAGGCGGGATGATAGTTTTGACCAAGAGCCCTGAAAGGGTGACATGATTGTAGCTACTGATCATTTGGTTTCAGCATGTCGTTTCATCGCTCAATCCCATCCCAGTATCTCATGCAGAAAATCATCACCGATATCTGTTACCGGAAACCCCATGACACGGGTTATGTCGGTCAATACCGTTCTGATATTCTGCCAGGGGGCATGTTCGAGGATGCCGACGGTAAGCTGTTGACGGAGAGTAAAAAGTCTCTTGCGTTGGCTATCAGAGAAAGCTTCCCTGTTGTAAAATGTCCGCTCCTCGGTATAATGATAAGGGATTTTGGTCACCTGTTTAAAGAGGTCATAGCCATATTTTTCAGTTTCGGACGATTTCATGGTGTAATGTTCCCAATCATCGATGGATCCTGTGATATTCCAACGTTTCCTGAATTCCGGTTGAGCCAGTTTGCTGAAAGGAGAAATGAATAGAGGGAATAACAAGTAGCCGGAAGAGGCAATACCGATATCGAGGTCATTGAGAAATGTGGCGGTATTGCCGATGGTCCGGTGCGTCTCGCCGGGGAATCCCACGATAAAGGTCATCACGACGCTGATACCGTGTTTGTCGAGCAGCTCGATACCCCGTTTGACCTCTTCGAGCTTCTGGCGTTTGTTCATGCGTTCCAGCTGGTCTTTATCGCCCGATTCGACGCCGATGAGTGAGAGCAGCAGCCCTGAGCGCCGGATCATGCCGATATTGGCTTCGGTGATGGCCGAGGCGCGCATGAAGCCTATCCAGCGTTGCAGGCCCGAGGAGATGATGGCGTCGGTGACCTCCTGTACCCGCCTGGAGTTGATGAAGACATTATCATCGGTGGCATGAACGATGGATGAGCCGTTGCCAATGCGATGACGGATGAGCTTCATTTCTTCGCGCAGGCTGGCGGTTGAACGGAAGAAAATATCAGGGTAAAGCTGATAAAAATCACAGAAACGGCAACGGTAAGGACAGCCTATGGAGGTGCGGACAGGTATCTGTTCCGGCAGCTCGTCGATGAGATCCCACCGGGTATAATCTTCATTATAATCGACCAATTCATCCTGCTGCGGTGTGAAGATGAACTTGCCCGTCTTGTCGGGCAAGGCCAGGTTGGCTATGGATGTCAAGTCGGCCTGGCGGCCTCGTTCCATTTCCTTCAATACCCGGAGCAAAGCTTCACGGCCATGGGGGGCCACGACAAAAACATCCGCGCCGACAGCCCTGCTGTCGACATCGAACAGCAAAGGAGATGAGAGATCGCCCGGGGCCCTGTTCATCTCATGGTACTGATAGCTTTTCCACACATAGACCCCTCCCACTATGATGAAGGCTCCGGGCAGATGCTTTCTGATCTGCTGCACGATCTCTATCACCGACGATGTGCTGAGGATCATGGTGGTGGACAGGCATACCGCGAAGGGACCGGCTGCGGCGATTCGCTGGAGAGCTTCATCATGGTATTTATGTGACAGCACGGTCCGGTAACCATTCCGGCGCAACATGCCGGTGAGGTAAAACCCGGCCGCCGGCACCATGTCGCGCTTGGAGGGAACGGGGCCGATATTTTCGGTGCGGTAACCGTTCTGCGCCAGCTCACGGAGGGTCGCCAGCGTCAGCTCACGGCGCGTCCGCCTGAGCTTCAAAGCCAGATCCATATCGTACTGCTTCGTATCAACCATCGGCGCTATGACGGCTACAGTCCCTCCTGACATGAAGGTTATATTTGATGGCACAAAGATAGGATCAAAATCAATAACGTCGCCTGACTTATAAAACTTCGACGGTTTAATCCCGCATCGTAAAAAATTTTAATTTTGCCGTCGAAATTTTTGTCGAGAATGAAGATTGAGGATTTCATAGCCACCATTGAAGAAGAGTTTGAAGACCTTGAGCCCGGCGCCTTAAAACCCGAGAGCAGGTTCCGTGAGACATTCGAGTGGAATTCGATTAATGCGTTAATACTTATTGCCTTAGTCAAGACCAACTATGATGTGGTCATCAACGCAGAGGATATCACCAAATCGAAGACAATTATGGATCTTTTCACTATTATCAGTTCACGGATGAACTCACCCCTGCCCCTCTCTTAAAAAGAGAGGGGGATCATTTACCCTTATTCTTTTCGGAAATCAGCTTCTCAGCTTTTTCGGTCAGTTCCTGAATACTTATCTTTTCAAAAAATAAATAGGGGGGAAAGTCGATTCCGAAGTTGACGAGGAAGTCGCGCTGGAGTTCGACGGCTTTCATTGAATTTAATCCATAGGCTGTGATCGGCCTGGTGACATCGATGGTTTTCTTATCGATCCTGAGCTTGCTGCTCATCCATGAGGTCATCCAATCCATCAAAGAAAGCCCTGTGAGGTTGTCATCAATGAGTGGCCGGACCTCGGAGGAGGTGAGAAAGGATTCTGCAATGACATCCGGTGTCTTATCCAGGAATCCTTTCCTGCAGGCGCTACGTTGTATCTTGCCGCTGGACGTCTTGGGTATGGATGCCGTCCTGAGCAGTTGTATGGCGGTCACTTCAAGCTCAAATTCCTCCGCCACGGCCTGGCGAATAGCGTCGAAGACTTCCTGCGAATTGAGATCCCTGAGGAAAGTGCGTCCTACCTCTGCAACGATCACGACGATCTCTTTATCATTCATATCAACGGCAAATGCAGCCGAGCAGTTTGGCCGGATGGCAGGATGACAGGACTCAACGGTGTATTCCAGATCCTGCGGGTAATAATTTCTTCCCTGGATGATAATGAGGTCTTTCAGCCTGCCCGATATAAATAATTCGGAATTATTAAAGAATCCCAGGTCGCCTGTGCGGAGAAAAGGGCCCTCGCCGCTACCGGCTATAAAAGCTTTAAAGGTATCCTGTGTCTCCGACGGACGATTCCAATAACCTTGTGCTATGCTGGAGCCTGCGAGCCATATCTCGCCGATGGTGCCGCCGGCGGCACGCTCCCGCGTGTCGGGGTCGACAATGACGGCCCGGGTGTCGATCCAGGGATGGCCTACGCTGACCTGCGCAACAGCATTCTTATCATCCCTTCCGGCAACGATGACACGGTTTTTCTCAATGCCCTCCCTGAGCAGGGACAGACAGACCGGTTCCTTATCAGCATCGCCACCCGAAATGATGAGGGTGGCCTCAGCCATGCCATAGGTAGGATAAAAATTCTCAGGACGGAAACCGAAAGGCCTGAAAGCTTCAGTGAACCGGCGCAGGGTCTCCATCCTCACCGGCTCGGCGCCGTTATAAAGAGTGTGAACGGTGGTGAGATCGACCTGGTTACGTTCCTCAGGTGTGGTCTTATCCACACAAAAGTCATAGGCGAAGTTGGGTGCTCCGCCGTGCGTGCCTTTGTATTTGGTGAAAGCGTTCAGCCACCGGATGGGTCTCTGAAGAAACGACACCGGCGGAAGGAGGATGCCAGGGAATCCGGTATACAGAGGTTGCAGGACTCCTTCGATCAGCCCCATGTCATGGAAGCTGGGCAGCCATGACACGGAGACGCTGTCGCCGGTGAGTTTAAAGCATTGCCTCAGGAACTCCGAGTTGCGCATCAGGTTGCGGTGGGTGACCATCACGCCTTTGGGATGGCCCGTGGAACCGGAGGTGTATTGCAGTAAGGCCAGCATGGAAGGCATGATGTCGTCACCGCCCGTCATCTCAGTGGATTTATGAGTCGTGTCATCGCTGATGAACCACCTCATGCCCTTCAAATCCTCATCGTCGCTAAAATTTCTTTGTACAGCCTCAAAGATGGCTGCGGTGGTCATGACCACCTTTGCCCTGGAGTCGTTGACGATGGCCTTGATGCGCCATAACGATCTGTTCTTGCGTGGCGGATAGGCCGGCACGGCTATCACTCCGGCATAGAAACAGCCGAAAAGGGCAAAGATGAATTCCGGCCCAGGCGGATACAGCATCAGCGCTCTCTCGCCTCTCATACCTTGTTTATAAAGTGATGCGGCGATGGTCGCAGCTTTTTTATCCAGATCCCGGTAAGTGATGATGAACTCGTTCGATTCGCCGTCGAGGAGATAGGTATAGGCCATTTTATCGGGCATCGCGTGAGCCCTGAGTTTCAAAATATCGGTGAGAGTATGTTCATAGGTGTCCTCTTCACGGATTTTTCCCGATAAAAAAGCGTCAAGGGCCATGATGTTCAGCTTTATCCAACGGTCTGCAAAATTAGAAAATCCTGCCTATGTTAGGAAAATTGCGTTACATTTGTATGATGAGGGTAATAAAATGGCTTTATTCACCATACCGGATGTCAAAATAGCCGGACTGGCGGCTGCGGTGCCTCATAAAGAGGTCTCCAACGCAGATTACGCCTGGATCTCGAAAAAAGAACGGAATCTTCTGATTAAAACCATCGGCGTGGAAAAACGCCGCATAACCGAAAAGGGTGTGACCTCCTCCGATCTTTGCTTTACCGCCACCGTAAAATTATTGGATGAGCTTGGATGGGACAGGGATGACATTGAGGCTCTGATCTTTGTCACCCAATCGGGCGACTATATGGTTCCTGCTTCGGCTCCCATACTCCAGGACAGGTTAGGTCTGCCGAAAACCTGCATGGCGCTCGACATAAACCTGGGCTGCTCCGGTTATCCATATGGGCTATCTGTGATCAGCAGCCTGGTGAACAGCACGGGGATGGAGAAGGCGTTGCTGCTCATCGGCGATCTTTCCAACGTCACCTCATCATACAGGGATAAAAGCAGCTATCCTTTGTTCGGCGATTCGGGAACAGCCACCGCCCTGGTCAGGGATACGGAGGCCGTGCCCATGGTCTTTAACCTGCAGACCGACGGCTCGGGTTATGAGGCCATCATCATACGGGACGGAGGTACCAGAAACATGGTCACAAAGAAATCTTTCAACTATAAAAAATACGGCGAAGGAATTTACCGCAACAATGTGCAGGTAGCTCTGAACGGCATAGAGGTTTTTAACTTCTCGCTGAGGGAAGTGGTGCCCAATATTAAAAAAACGCTGGAGTACGCGGATAAGAAGCTCGATGACTTCGATTATATTGTCTTCCACCAGGCCAACAAGCTTATCAACGAGACATTGCGTAAAATGCTAAAGGTGAATAGGGAGAAAGTCCCCTATTCCATTCAAAAATATGGCAACACGAGCGGCGCTTCAGTGCCTTTGACGATGGTCTCGGAGCTGAGGGAACAATTGTCAACAAAATCCCTGAAGCTGATCTTATCGGCGTTTGGCATAGGACTGTCGTGGGGCACGGTGCTGCTGGAGACCGATGCTGTGGTGGTGCCGGAGGTGGCGGTGGTTTGAGGAGGTCGGCAGGTCGGCAGTCGGCAGTCACCTCTTCCCCCGGGGTGGGGTGATTTGGCAGTAAACAATACAACAATACAACAATATAACAGTACAACAATAGAACAATAGAACAATTGAACCATGCCGGATGTATTTAGTTTACAAGGCAAGACCATTCTCGTTACCGGAGCTTCGTCCGGGCTGGGGCGGCAGTGTGCCGTCACCATCAGCCGTCATGGTGGCACGGTTGTCATCACCGGAAGGGATGAAGGCAGGTTAAGGGAGACTTTATTGTCGCTTGAGGGTGACGGCCACAGGCATATCATAGCCGACCTGACTAACCGGGAACAAATAACGGCATTGGTCGGGGTGTTGCCCGGGCTGAACGGTGTGGTTTACAGCACCGGCATCTCCGACCTCTCGCCGGCGCGTTTCATTAAAGAAGAAGATATCGTCAAAACATTCAAGATCAGCTTCGAGGCATCCGTGCTGCTGACGAGCGAGCTGCTGGCAAGAAAGAAGTTACAGAACCATGCCTGTTCGCTTGTTTTCATCTCTTCCATCTCGACGCGTTATCCCTTTGTGGGTGGCGCCATGTACATCAGCGCCAAGGCGGCGCTGGAGGCCTATGCCAAGGTGCTGGCCCTCGAGCTGGCGCCAAAAGGCATACGCTCCAACAGCCTCTCCCCTGCCTTCGTCAGGACGCCGATGCTCGACAGCACGGCCGAGAACTACTCGGAGGAGGCCGTTAGGAAAATAGAGCAACAGCAGCCCCTCGGACTCGGAGAGCCTGAAGACGTCGCCAACACCGTCGTTTTCTTCCTGTCGGATGCTTCGAAATGGATCACGATGACGAATCTGATACTGGGAGGAGGATGACCGTACATTGATGCACCTCATCCCCTGCCCCTTCTCCTCAAGGAGAAGGGGCAGGGGATGAGGTCTTAAACCATATAACCCATGATCACACCCGAATATTCCATTGTTGTGCCTGTATTTAACAGTGAGGGGATGCTGGAAGAACTGTACGGCAGGATCAGTGCCACCTTCAGCCGCATAGGCAAAACCTTTGAGGTCGTCTTTGTGGAGGATGGCGGCAAAGACCGGAGCTGGGTCAAACTGACCGGGCTTAAGAAAGAGCATCCCGACGAGATCGTCGCCATCCAGCTGGCCAAGAATTACGGGCAGCATAACGCCACCTTCTGCGGTCTGACGCAGGCCAAAGGCCGTTACCTCATCACCCTGGACGATGACCTGCAGAACCCGCCGGAAGAGATACCCAAGCTGATAGGCGAATTTGAGTCGTCGCACGCCGACCTGATCTACGGCTTGTTTCCCGACTGGAAGGAGTCGCGTGTGCGCCGTTTTTACAGCCGTTCCTTCAATCATTATTCCAAGGCTTTCGTCAAAGGGCCGGGAAAAGGTTCTTCATTCAGGCTTCTCACTAAGCAACTGGCCGACAATGTGACAGGACACCACCAGAGTTTCATGTTCCTGGATGAACTCTTCCTGTGGTACGCCCGCGACATATCTTTCGTTGATGTGCGGCATGAAAAACGGAAGTATAACCGTTCCGGATATACCTCCTTACGCCTTTTCAGGCTGTTTGCCAACATCATCCTGTATTATTCCAACGTGCCGTTACGTATCATGGTTTATACCGGCCTGATCGTCTCAAGCATCACCTTCCTGATAGGCCTTTTCTTCATCTTCAAGAAGATATTCTTCAACACGCCCATTCTTGGCTATACATCCCTGATTGTAACGATGATGTTCTCGACAGGCCTCATCATTTTCAGCCTGGGCATCATTGGTGAGTACCTCAGCCGTATCTACCTCGTTCAAAGCAAGAAACCACCTTATACCATCAAAAAAATCATTTAACCATGGAATTCTCAAAATATGGCATCCGTCTGATTCGTCTGAAGGAAGAGAATATCGAACTGGTCCGGCACTGGAGGAACTCCCCCCAGATACGGCAGTACATGGAGTATCGTGAGCACATCACCCCTGAGATGCAGAAGGAATGGTTCCGGTCGGTGAATAATTTCAACAATTTTTACTTCATCATCCATTATGAAGGCAGGAAGATCGGCCTGATCAACTCAAGCAATGTCGACTGGAAGGAGGTGACCTCCGACGGCGGCATCTTCATCTGGGAAGAAGAATACTACGACACCTTTGTGCCGGTATGGGCTTCGTTGTGCCTGCTTGAAACCGATTTTTTTATCTTCAATGCCACGCGGTCCTATATCAGGACCCTCAGGGATAATCCACGGGCCATCACACTGAACACCCACCTCGGATATGAGTTGATGCCCGGCCAGGAAGAGGTCTACAACCAGCGGTACACCATGACGAGGGAGGATTTCGAGAAGAAAGCCAGGAAAATCGTGAAAGCGGCTTCCCTGCTGGTGGATGCAAGAGACCGGCAACACGTCATCGTGTATGATCATGATGATTTCAAAAGCGGCTTGGCCGCTTTTATGATCGATAAAATGAATCCCGCCATGATCAAGTCTTTTCAGGAGATGGCCGGGGGCAGGAAATACATCCTCAAGTCCTCGCCTGTTTCATCTTACGCTGATGAGTGAAAAGATAGAACTTCTTAAACAGCCCGAGAAAGCGGGCTAAGAGAGTGCTCAGCGACGGCGGCAGGCTTTGTCCCAGCAATATCATCCTGTACATCAGGGAACCATAAAGGAGAACGGGCATGATCCACAGGTACAGACCGGTATTGAAACGCTTATATTTTCTCTCGTAACCATAATGGTCTGCACACTTTCTAACAACCAGATCGGCCACACGTATATCACGGTCATTCATTTCCTTTTTCCAGAGACCCGTCCTGCCGGTAGTGATCGGTTTCAACAGGTTTTTATGTATCCTGACTAATTCAACTGTATCGGAATAGGTCTCTGAAATTTCATCCTTCATATCCAGATAATCAAAAACGGAAGGATCATAAGTGATGCCCAGGAAATCGCAAACCTGCCGCATATGATGTTCGGGTTCCATGACAAAATCTTCGTACCTGACGGTATGAAAAGAACCGGGATGTTTCTTCTTTAATTTATCTATTTGCCGGATTGCAAATTTCCAGCGGTACACCACCAGCGGCACATTGGGAATCTCAAAACGGGCATGGATAAGCGACAGGTAGTTGTCGCGGTAGTCCCGGATGATGTGAATGAATTTGGAGCCGGGATACATCCGAAATAATCGTCTTACATAGAGGGAATAACCGGGATTCTTATCCCCTATCAGCTGGATCTCTCCTGTTTTAAAGAAAGATTTGTAACTCAGATAGACCAGACGTACCAGGTCGTCGAATGTGGTCTCGCCATCCATGGCAAGAAGCTTTTCCTTGAGTGTCTCCGTGTTGATGGTCCACATATCGAAGTAACGCAGGGCAACGAGATCATCATAAAAAGCCTGCAGCCTCTTTTGATCAAAACGGGTGATTTTACTGTATTTCTTATGTAATCTGAGTATGATCTGGCACTCGGGCGGGATGACCACGTTGGGGTGGGCATCGAGGAGCACGCGCAACAAGGTAGTACCCGAGCGGGGACGGCCGATGATAAAGAAGAAAGGAATGGAACTGATGCTTTCCATTCTAAATAAATTAAGATTTTAAAATATAAATTAATCTACAGTTTTGATAAAGCGGTTGTCGCAAAATTAAAAATTTCGGGATTATCGGGGAAGATATTATTAATTCAATAGATAAATGTCAAGTTATATGTTATGAACTACGTACTGCGAGATGCAAGTAGTAATGAAAAGAAGGAGAGTTGGTTACGAATAGAAGGGAGGCAAAGTTTTATTGGAGTGAATTGGCACGTGTGAATAAAGATAATATTTCTGTCGTTTGATTAAAGGGTCATAAACGATTTTATTCAGTTTTATTTAATCGTAACCAGTCATAACCGGTCAGGCCTATTGAATAATAGCTATTTATACTATAAATTAGTAATTTAAAATATTATAGGTATTACACAAAATATATTTTATAATTTAATAAATAGCCCAATCCCAATTAAAGTATAAATCAGTATTTGTTCATTTAACCACAATTAAGTTATTCTGAAGGGGGACTTCCTTAGAAATTATGAAAAATGGATTCATCTCTGCCAAGTAAAATATTAGAGAAATTTAACATCACTAATTAGGTCTGTATATGAGAACTTCTATAAAAATATTTAATAAATCATTTTCTATACTAATGGTTATAATCGGTTTAATATTTAGTATAATTTCTTGTAATAAAGATATACAAAAAGAAACCGTAAAAAGTCAACAATCAGTAAATCATTTAAAGTTTGGATACTCTAATCCTTTGGAATTTATGGGTATTTCTCACAATAATGCATTGGATTATATTGCGAATGCTCCTGGTTTTCCCAACCTGACCACCTGGCAATTATATTGTCTATCATGCAATTATCAAGATGAATACTTCGATGCTACGAATACTTCTGAAAATGAGTATGATATGTTACAATCTGTTATTCCAGATTTAGTGGACGCTGGCAAAGATGCTCCATATATATGTTATCAGGCCGGATTAATAGGTTGGCAAACTAAACTCAGACTCGATACGCTTTGTAATATAATATATCAAGGTTATGATAATCATGAGTTAATTACCCCAGATGATATGGATGACTTAATTCTTGAATATGAAGTATCTTTTATTGATGAAAATAAAACCGCGGAGGATTATCTTGATGAACACAATTTTGATGGGATAATACTTGGTGCTTGTGTTATAAGCAGGTATAGTTATCGGTATTGGTATAATGCTGTACATGAACAAACATCATGGACATCTTATTTGGAGGAGAATGGTGGTCTTAATTATGAATGTTTTTGGAAGAAAGCATGGGCAGATATTATGGGTTTTTTTCATGGTTGTGGTGTAGCACATGATCAATATTGTAATCCTATTCCCCCCCTCCACATTGCCATTTCATCACTGGGCATGGGATCCAGTATGTGCATGGAATCAAGCTAAAGAAGCCTCTGCTTCGGTGAATTGCGAATAATAATATAATAATAAATTTGTGGAGTGATTTTACATTTTGAAATCACTCCATTTTATTTTATGAAAAAAAAATTCATGATAAAAAAATTAATTATCTTTTTAATTATTGCGATCAACTTTACAAAGGTTATCTCGGCTCAGTCATATACTACCATAAAAGGAACTATTATCGACGAATCCAACCTAAATCCCATACCTTATGTAAATATCCTAATCGAAAACTCAACAATAGGAACGATCACAAATAACGACGGTCAGTTTATTCTTACTTTTCCAAATAAATTGGAAAAAGAGATACTGATCATCAGCCATTTGGGTTACAATGATGTAAGAGTAAATATTAGCGATCTGATACATCATGACTCAACCTTTAAAATCTTGCCCAAGATGATTCAATTGAAAGAAGTTGAAATCATCGAATACACCCCGCAAGCCATATTAAAGAAAGCGTATACCAATATCCCGAAAAATTACGGCGTTAATCCGGTTATTCTGACATGTTATCTCAGGACCATCAAATTGGTCAATGATAAGCTTGCTGAATTCGCAGAGGCAGTGATTGAAGATTATAAATCAGGTTATTGTTTATATCCAAAAAGAGACCATGAAAAGAAAGCAATGTCTACTGATATTCCATATTTGATAAAGGGAAGAGTTATTGAGGATACGGTATTGTTAAATGAATTGACAGGGACAAGGGATTTTGCATATCCTGTATCGGCTTACTTTACCGACTTTATCGAATTAAATCATGATCAATTTTTTGACCCCGATGAGTTTCGTTATTATACTTACTTTATGACAAAAATGATCGATCAGGATGGAAACTCAATGTACAAGATATCTTTTAATCAGAAACCGGGTACTAGGGGATTATTGCATAAAGGAGAGGTTTATGTTGATCCATTGGATTTCGCAATAAAAAAAATTGTTGTAACTTATAGTTCTAATGGCTATGACTGGTACGAAAAACATTATGGTAGAAACATTTATACAATCATGGGTCTAGCCGGCTGGAAAGGAAATGTTCCGCAAATGAAAGGAACGTTTAATTATTGCAAAAAAAATGACAGGTGGTATTTTCAGTCTAAAATAAACGAGTGGATTATTGACTACAATCATACGCTACCTCACAAAAATTTTCGATATACTTATCATCAGGAGCTCGTGGTCATGGATTACACCCAATCATCTGACCGGATAGCCTCTTATAAAGGCGACAAACAACTTGGTGTAAACGAAAACTGGTCAAAGATCGTTGGGCAGCCTGATGAGGATTTTTGGGGTAATTTTAACTATTTACCCATAGAAGAATCATTGAAAAAAACCATTATGGAGATGCCGGCCGGATCGAAGAAAAACTAATTGAGTGAACTGAGGAACTGAGATGGCATCTCTTAAAGAGATAACATCTCTTTAAGAGATGCCATCTCTATTTTTCTTTATTTTGCAGTGTCAAAACGCTGCGAATGCTTTTCAACTCCGTTCCATACCTCATCTTCTTCCCTGTTGTCGTGGCGCTGTATTTTGCCATTACGCGGTCGTGGCGATGGTTACTATTGCTGGCGGCCAGCTATTTCTTTTATATGTGCTGGAAAGCGGAGTACGTGCTGCTGATCATGGCCACCACGCTGGTGGTGTACTTCACCGCGATCATGATGGGCCGGCAGCCCGACAGGAAAGCACGAAAAAAATACCTTATCCTCAGCCTGTTCATCAATCTGGGTATCCTGGCCCTGTTCAAGTACCTGAACTTCTTCGACAGCAGTATCAATATGGTGCTCGGAGGATTACATATTCCTGAGAAGATTCCTGAATTGAAGTTATTGCTGCCGGTAGGTATATCCTTTTACACCTTCCAGGCCCTGGGTTATTCCATCGATGTTTACAGGGGCACCGCAGCCCCCGAGAAGCATCTGGGCAGGTTTGCCCTCTTTGTTTCCTTTTTCCCGCAGTTGCTGATGGGTCCCATCGAGCGTTCGCGTAACATGTTACCGCAATACCGTGATCCCAGGGATTTCAGCCCGCAGCGGCTGGTCAGCGGCGCCAGGCTCATGGCGTGGGGTTTCTTCAAGAAGCTGGTCATCGCCGACAGGCTGGGCATCTATGTCAGCTCGGTCTACGACAATCCCTCCCATCCGTCGGGTTTGCCTGTCATCCTGGCGACGGTGTTCTTCGCCTTTCAGTTGTACTGTGATTTTTCAGCCTATACTGACATCGCCAGGGGCTCGGCCCGGATCCTGGGATATGACCTGATGATCAACTTCAACCGGCCGTTCATCGCCCGGTCGGTCTCCGATTTTTGGCGCCGCTGGCACATCTCGCTGACCACCTGGTTCAGGGATTACCTGTTCTTCTCCCTGTCAGCCAAACATAAGAACAGGATCGTCGACCGGAAGATCTACCTCAACCTGATGATCACCTTTCTTCTGATAGGTCTGTGGCACGGAGCGCACTGGACTTTTCTCTTCTTCGGTTTCCTGCAAGGCTTATATCTGATCGCCGAGGGGCTCACCGGTAAAACACGGGAACGTATATCCCGTTTTCTGAAGCTGGACCGGTTGCCGTGGCTGGTGCATCCGGGCAGCATTTTGCTGACTTTCTTCCTGATCTGCTTCTCGATCGTTTTTTTCAGGGCCGGGTCGATGGCTGACGGCTTCGCACTGCTCGGCAACGCCGTCCATTTATCAGGCATCACCATTGCAATCAAAGACATCCTTGCCAATAACGAGGTCACCTTTGCCATCCTGCAGATCGTGCTGCTATTGGTCGTGGAACAGATTCACGACAAACGTAACCTGGTGGAATGGCTGTCGCGGAGACCCGTGTTCGTGCGGTGGCCCGCATACATCGGCTTTATCTGTTACGTGCTTGTGTTCGGCATCATGACGACAAAGGAGTTTCTATATTTCCAATTTTAAGACGCCATGTCACGCAGGTTCGCCATACGGTTATTCCTATTTGCAGCTTCGCTGCTGGTGGTGAATTTTATCCTTGACCAGACTTACCGTCACCTGGCGTTCTTCAATATTCTGAACAACAGCGTCGACAAGCAGTTCCTGGAATACGAAGACACGCTGAAGTATCTGGTTATGGGCAACTCGCATGACTGTATCGACACCCGTATCCTTGAACACTCGTTCAACTACGGTTCCCCCTCCGAGAATTACGCCCAGACCTATTATAAGCTCCGCCGTGTCATGCAGACAACACATAAAATCCCTGAAAACCTTATCCTTTTCATTGACATGTCGTGTTTCGGCAAAAAAATATCAAACCGCTTCGATTACAGCTCGTACTGGGTGAAGTATGTGGATTATGGCGAGCTGGCCAGGATAAAGCATGACAACAACCTTCTCGTCAACTGGTTCGGCGGCAGGTTCTGCTCCTATGCCGGCAACTACAAAGAGATACAGCTCACCTTGCTCTATCTCATCAAAATAGGGCACATGGAGCTTTACAGGGGTTATCATCCCCACCGCGATTTCAGGAACTTCGCCCTGAATGAGGATAAAACCAAAGAAGCCCGGAGAAAAGCGGAGCTTTATTTTTCGAAGGATGATTATTTTGATCCCGATATGGTGCTCTATTTTGAAAGGCTCCTGCAACTTTGCCTCGACAACCATATCCGTGTGATCCTGGTCAGGATACCGGTGACCAAGGAGTTCTGGGATGAAGCCCTGAAGATTGTCCCTGCAGACACGATCTATCAGCGTGTGGACAGCATCATCCGGCGTTACCCCAACGTCACGCGTGTCCTTGATTATCACGATCTGTACTTTGGCCACCCTGACTATTTCTTCGACCCCGACCACCTGAATCCCAAGGGGTCCGACTCGATCACCACGGTGTTAAAACGGGATCTCAACACCCCGATGTTCCATGGTCCGGAACTTTATTGAGGTTTCTTTTCAGAGGGTGATACCCTGGCGAAGGTTCTGGCCAGTAACAACGGTCCCCGGTTGAGGATCCTTTCCCTCCAGCGGTAAGGAAATTTATCAATGATGTAGGTCAGGAAGTACAGGCCTTTGGCGTAACAGATGCCGGGCAGGGCCTGAAGTTTTATCCACGGGCTTGCTTTCACGTATTTTCTGCTGTATCCGGCCTGTCCGGCAACCTTTCCCGCAACATGATCGGCTATCTTCACCATCCTGGGGCTCAGATACTTTTCCCATTTGCCGACATTAACCGCGCTTACCGGCTTGAACAGGCTGGCGTGATGCTTCGCCATGACATCGGCAGGGTACCTTTTTTTCACCTCCTCGCCCACTTTATAAAAATCAAATACTTCGGGAACATAGTCAATCCCGACAAATTCACACAGCTTCCTGAATTGGGCCACCGGGTCGGCCACGAAATCCTCATACCTGATGAAATAATAGGAGCCGCTATCATTACGCGCGTCCTCTGTGACCTTCAGGAAAAAATATTTCCATTTATAGACGACAAGTGAAACGACAGGCAGCTCGAAATCGACGTTCTTTATCGAATAGAAGTTGTCCCTGTAATCCCTGATGATGAAAATGAATTTAGCCTCCGGGAAAATCTTTTTCAACCGCCTGGTATAAATGGAGTAACCGTGATTCTTGTCGCCAAAAACCATTATCTCTTTTTTATCGAAAAATGAGATATAATTGTTATACACCACTTTGCAGACGGTGCTGTAGGGTGTGGGGCCCTTGCAGGCCAGGAGCTCTTTTCTCAGCTTCTCCTTTTCGATGGGCCAGACATGAAACTGCCATTGCCGGAACAGGTCATGATAAAAATCCATCAGCTTTTCTTCCGTCCACACCCTTATCTTACCATACCTCGAATAGAGGTTAAGAATGAGCTGGCATTCCCATGGCATTTGCACGTTGGGATGGGCGTCGAAAAGGGACTGGATCAGGGTCGTCCCTGACCGTGGCCGGCCGATGATAAAGAAAAAAGGTATGTCGGACAAATCTTTCATGGCATCCTGAGCGTGACAAATATAGAGCATTTCATGCTGCGTGGCGAATAATTCTTAATTTTGTCACCCCTATGACCAGGTCGCCATGACAGCAACGATGAAAATCCCTTTCAACAAGCCGCACTTCACAGGGCGTGAAGCGCAGTACATCACCCAGATGGCCGTCACGGGCCGGTTGTCGGGCAACGGCATGTTCACACGGAAATGCCATGAGATATTTGAGACCCGGCTGGGATTCGGCAAGGTGCTGCTGACGACCTCCTGCACCGATGCGCTGGAGATGGCTGCCTTGCTGGCGGATATACGGCCCGGTGACGAGGTCATCATGCCGTCGTTCACTTTCGTTTCAACAGCCAATGCTTTCATCTTAAGAGGGGCCAGAATTGTTTTCGCCGATACCGCTCCCGACTATCCCAACATCGACGTGCATGCCTTAGAAGGCTTAATCACGCCCCTGACACGAGCCATTGCCGTGGTGCATTATGCCGGTGTGGCCTGCGACATGGAGGTGATCATGGCTCTGGCCAAAAAGTACAACCTCCTCGTCATCGAAGACGCCGCTCATTCCCTTGATTCCTTTTACAAAGGTAAGCCGCTCGGTGGTATCGGCCACTTCGGCACCTTCTCGTTCCATGAGACCAAAAACATCATCGCCGGAGAAGGGGGCCTGCTGGCGTTGAATGACCCGGCATACGTCGCCCGAGGCGAGATCCTGTGGGAGAAAGGCACCGACAGGGTGGCTTTCTCACGTGGTGATGTGGCCAAATATGAATGGCAGGATGTCGGATCGTCCTTTCTTCCTTCCGAGATCACGGCCGCTTTCCTGCTGGCACAACTCGAGGATATGAAACATATCCAGGATATCCGCAAGGATCTCTGGAACCGTTACTATGAACGTCTTAAACCGCTGGCCGACCAGGGCTTTTTCACCATTCCCGCCATACCCGGCTTCGCAACCCATAACGGCAGCCTGTTTTTCATTCTCGCCCGTGATCCCGGGGAACGCCGGAAGCTTTTAAAACATCTTAATAACGACGGCATTCAGGCTGTTTTCCACTATCTGCCCCTGCATTCCAGCCCCTATTACAAAACCAGGCATGACGGGCGGATCCTGAAAAACACCGACCGTTTTGCCGGCCTCATCATCCGCCTGCCTTTCTATGCATCACTCAACGGGGACGAAATGGATTATGTCGTTAAATCGATCACCAGGTTTTATCTCAAAGGTAAATAACACCTGCAGCTGATCATGTGATTATCCTGGATCTCATTTCCACTCGGGCAATATCCCCGGTGTCCAGGGTGCGCCGGCCTTTTCAAGGGCCGTTTCGATGGCTTTGATGTCCACATCGCTGATGGTCTTCAGTTGTGACAGCAGACCGGGGAAATCGGCTGCGATGCCGGCATAAAGATCACGCTGTGTCTGGGTGACGGCTGACGTCGACTGCCAGTGCGTTTCAATAATGGTATTCAGCCGTTCTTCTATTGACGGCGGCGCCGGCCAGTTCTCTTCGGGGCTCGCTACGGGCTGCTGACCATAAAAAGCCCAGCGGATGTTATCGAGATGTGCAGCCACACTGTCTGTTCTGTCCATGATTTCAGCGGGCAGAGCGGGTGTTTTCAGGATGGCCTGCTTGATGGCATTCACCTTCTCGATCAGGTTATTGGTGTATTTCTCCGCTCCTTCCACCGCCCGTGACAGGTCGGCCACTTTCTTCTCAAAGGCCACCAGCTCCTCGCGGTCGGGCGCAGGCAACGTCGTGTTGTTCAGCACCACGGCGTTGAAGTCCACAGGTCCGGCCAGCAGGGTCTCTTTCTGACGCACCACCTGCGACAGGGTGACCGAATAGCGGCCTGGCATCACCATCACGCCCATGCCGGCGGAGGCCAGAGGATCGAATTTCTTCTCCCCATCAACGGGATTGGTGCCGGCATAACGCAGGTTCCAGGTCACCCGGTTGATACCTTTCGACGGCGTGGCTGTTTGCCTGCGTATCTCATGACCCTGGTCATCTTTGATGGTGAAGACCAGATAAGGCCTGACCTCATTGTTCTCTTTTCTCAGCTCATCCATGGTGGGGATGGGGATGGGCTTGTTTTCCTTCACCAGTTCTTTTTCTTCTTCCAACCTCTCTTCCTTGAGCGTTTTGGGCACCTCTTTCAGGTAATAGGTGATGGTGGCGCCAAAGTCGGGATTTTTCGAGAGGTAGTAAGCCGATCCCTGCCCATAGTAACCTGACTTCTGGATGTACATCAGGGCGTCTCTGACCGGGAACAGGTAGGCTTCCTTATCCGTGACCGAGTCTTTGATATGACGCAGGGGTTCATAATTGTCGAGGATATATAATCCTCTGCCGAACGTCGCCACCACCAGGTCACCTTCCCTCTGTTGTATGGCTATATCGCTCACCTGTATGGTCGGGATGCCGCTTTTGGGCTGTATCCAACTCTTCCCGCCATCGGTGGAGAAAAAGATACCGAATTCTGTACCCACGAAAAGGATATCGGGGTCGATATAATCCTGGTTAATGCAATGGACGGCTCCGTTCCGGGGCAGGTTGCCGGTTATAGAGACCCATGTCCTGCCTTTGTCGTCACTTTTAAGGATATAGGGAATGAAATCGTCTCTTTTGGTATTATCGAAAGAAGCATAGACCACATTTTCGTCAAAGCGTGAGGTGAAGATATCGCTGACATAAGTATTAGCGGGCACGCCGGGGAACTGATCCATTTTCCTCCAGGTGATGCCGGCATCTTCCGTCATCTGTATCACGCCGTCGTCGGTGCCGACGTATATCATATCTTCCTTCACCGGTGATTCGGTGAGGGCCACGCCGGTACCATAGAGGGATGTGGAGACATCTTTGGCCACGGCGTCCACGCCCCACCAGCGACCCATGACGGGCCATGTGTTACGGTCGATCTGAGCCGTGATATCGGGGCTGATCACCTGCCAGGAGTCGCCACGGTCATCGCTTCTGAAGACTTTGTTGGCCACCATGTACAGCCTGGTATCGGAATGGGGGCTGAGGATGAAAGGGGCGTTCCAGTTCCAGCGGTAGGTGTCTTCACCATGAGGAGGCTGCGGTTTGATGAGCAGCCTCTCGCCGCTTTTCTTATCGTAACGGAACACGTTTCCATACTGGTACTCGGAGTATACGATTCCAGGGTTAGTTGGATCGTTGGCCTGCCAGAAACCGTCGCCGCCGACGGTCACTATCCAGTCGAAGCTGGACACGCCGTCGTGGTTGAGGTTCCGTGAAGGCCCTCCCAGACTGTTGTTGTCCTGCGTGCCGCCATAGACCCAGTAAAAAGGCCTGGTGTCATCGACGCTGACGCGGTAGAATTGTGTCACCGGCAGGGTGGTCTTGAAGAGGTAATTCTTGCCGCCATCCCAGGAATCATACACCCCGCCGTCACCGCCGATGAGAAAGTGGTCCGTATCGGCCGGATCAATCCAAACGGCATGGTCATCCACATGCCGTTTATTATTACCCAGGGGATGCCATGTCTTGCCACCGTCCATGGTGTATTTTGTCACCACATCGACCATGATGACTTTGTCAACATCTTTGGGATCGCAAAAGATGCGGGTGAAATACTGGCCTGCCGAGGTGTAATCGTTCATCTTCTCCCAGGATTCGCCGCGGTCGCGTGAGCGGAAGAAACCACCGTCATTGCCGGCACTCTCGATGTTGGCATAAATGACGTCGGGATTGACAGGTGAGATGGCAAGATCCATGGCGCCCTTGTCGGCTGAGGGTATGCCTGAGGTGAGCTTGCGCCATGTCTTACCGGCGTCGGTGGTTTTATAGATCGCCGATTCAGGGCCTCCGTCAATTTTAGTATACACATGACGTCTTCGCTGATAGGATGTGGCATACATCACATCGGGGTTTCGTGGGTCCATGACCACATCGTACACGCCTGTGTTTTCGCTTATCTCCAGCACTTTGTCCCAGCTTTTGCCGCCGTCGGTGGTCTTATAGAGACCCCTGTCGCCGCCGGGGCCCCACACGGAGCCTTCGGCCGCCACAAACACCACATCGGTGTTCCTCGGGTCAATCACGATTTTACCGATCTGGCGTGAATCCTTCAAGCCCATGTTGGTCCAACCC
>Ga0172366_10001235_pt1 | contig 19818 bp, 30 predicted proteins | sample LakKivSesite69cm_FD_114533 | JGI IMG/M metagenome (GOLD analysis project Ga0172366, IMG submission 114533) | Sediment microbial communities from Lake Kivu, Rwanda - Sediment site 69cm | ecosystem: Environmental > Aquatic > Freshwater > Lake > Sediment | place: Rwanda: Western Province, Lake...
GCCCGACGCCATTGAAGTGGATGGGTCGAGCGAGATCAACTTGGCCAGCGAGAAGGTCGGAGCGTTCGTCCAGTTGATCAGGTTTGGCTTCGTCAAGCTCGAAGAGGTTCAGCAAGACACCATATCTGCCGTCTTCGCGCACCGATAGGTCCCGTTCGTGTTCTCAGCTCGGAAGGGGTCAGCGTCACTCGAAGGGGAACGGCAAAGTCGATTTTCTGTTGAGAGTAGCTTTATAAGAAGAGTGACTCGCTAGCCGCTCAAAGGTCAAGGTGTCTAGTATGGGAAAGGTAGTCACGGCAGAGTACGAGGCCCCTGAGGCGCTTCAGGGACAAGCGCTGGAGGTGCTCAAGCTGGCCGCTCAGACTGGAAAGGTGAGAAAGGGCACCAATGAGACCACGAAGTCCGTAGAGAGGGGTTTGGCAAAGCTTGCGTACATCGCTGAGAACGTTGACCCAATTGAGATCATCCTACACATACCGCTCCTCTGCAGGGACAGGAACGTTCCGTACGTCGTGGTTCCCGACAAGAGGGTGCTCGGGAGTCAGGTCGGTTTGCCAGTGGGCGCCTCAAGCGTTGCCATAGAAGACCCCGGAGAGGGATCGAAGCAGCTCAGCGAGCTGATAGAGAAGCTGAAGCAGCTTAAGTCGAGCTCTTGAGCTTGGCACGGGGTGATCGCCCTTGAGCGCTGGGGGAGACATCGTCGCTGAAGTCGTGGAGATAATCGGCAGAGGAGGAGCCACGGGCGAGGTCATCCAAGCCAGGGTCAGGATCCAGACCGGGAGGAACAAGGGCAGGGTCATCCTGCGGAACATCAGAGGGCCAGTCAGAATTGGCGACAACCTGATACTGAGGGAGGACGAGCGCGAGGCCAGGAGGCTGAGGTAAATGCCAGCGGAGAAGAAGTGCTCCTTCTGCGGACAGAGTATTCCTCTCGCCACTGGGATGTTGCTAGTCCGGAACGACGGGTCGAACGTCTGGTTCTGCAGCTCCAAGTGCAGGAAGAACTCTCTTAAGCTCAGGAGGAACCCGAGGAAGGTGAAGTGGGTGATCAAGACTGTCTCAAGAGGAAAGGACTCTGGTGTTGCTGAAGCCTGACGCGCTCGTCAGGGGGCTCGTCGGCTCCATAGTCAGCAAGTTCGAGGCAAAGGGCCTCAAGGTGATCGGCCTCAAGATGCTACCGCCCGACAGGAAGAGGCTTGAGCAACTCTACGCGATGCACAGGGACAAGCCCTTCTACTCCGGGCTGCTGGTCTTCATGCGCAAGGGCCCCACGATCGCCATCGCTCTCAAGGGCCCAAGCGCTGTCGCGGTGGTGCGCTCTCTAGTGGGCGCTACGGACTTCGTTCAAGCCTTGCCCGGCACGATCAGGGGAGACCTCGCCATGTCCACGAGGAAGAACCTGATACACGCGGCCGACTCGCCTCAGAGGGCTGAGGAGGAGATCCGAATGCTCTTCAAGGGCGAGGAGATCATCGAGTGGGACAGCCCGCTTTCGGAATATCTTTATTAGAACTCTAGGCTGCAACGGTCAGTTTTTGAGGTGAGACAAAGTTGTACACGAGGGAGCCCATAGTGGTGGTCCTAGGCCACACCCTGAGGGGGGCTAGGTGGATCACGGCAAGACATCCCTCTTGGACAGGATAAGGGGCACGCTCGTTGCGAAGAGAGAGGTCGGCGGGATCACCCAGCACGTCGGAGCCTCCTACCTGCCGTTGGACACCATAGTCGACGTGGTGAAGGATATCGAGGAGGTGGGGGTAGCAACCAAGCTCAAGATACCGGGCATCCTCGTGATAGACACGCCCGGGCACCAAGCTTTCATGAACCTGAGGAAGAGGGGCGGCTCAATCGCGGACTTCGCGATCCTAGTGCTTGACGTGACAGCCGGCGTGATGCCCCAGACGATCGAGTCTATAGAGATACTGAACGCCAGAGGGACTCCGTTCGTCGTGGCCGCGAACAAGGTCGACCTGCTGAAGGGCTGGACGAGACAGAACACCGTCTCGATACTCAGGTCGCTGAAGGGCCAAGACCCGCAGATGCGCAGGATGCTGGAAGACAGGCTCTACGAACTCGTGGGAGAGCTCTCGAGGCTCGGGTTGGACTCGGACCTCTTCTACAACGTGAGGGAGTTCAAGGGCAAAGCACCCGTGATCCCGGTCAGCGCCAAGACCGGAGAGGGCATAGCGGAGATGATCGCGGTCATGTCTGGCATGATCCAGAGCTTCATGGTCGACTCCCTCCAAGTGAAGTCAGAGCGCGGTAGGGGAGCAGTGTTAGAGGTGAAGGAGGAGGTGGGCATGGGCACGACCCTCAACGTGATACTCTATGACGGCAAGCTCTCAGTGGGGGACACGGTCGTGCTTTCCGGCTCGTCAGGCCCGATCGTGACCAAGGCCAGGGCGATCTTCGTGCCAAAGCCCCTTGACGAGATGAGAGATCCGAGGGACAAGTTCATGAAGGTGAAGAGCTGTCGCGCGTCGGCCGGGGTCAAGCTGGGCGCGCCTAACCTTGAGCGGGCGCTCGCCGGGTCAAGCCTCATCGTCTCCAACACGCCTTCCGAACAGAGGGAGAGCGTGGAAGAGCTGTCCAAGGAGTACTCCTCCTTCATCTTCAGGAGGGACATCGAGGGAGTACTCGTGAAGGGAGACACCTTGGGTTCGCTTGAGGCGCTCGTCCTTGAGTTGGAGAAGGCGGGCGTCAAGGTCAGGGCCGCTGACATGGGGCCGGTGCACAGGAAGGACGTGGTCGAGGCCTCCACTGCCTCCGCCAGTCCCACCTACAGGGCCATAGTGGCCTTCAACGTGAAGCTGGCGCCCGATGCGGAGACCTCCGCTGCAGATCTGGGGGTCAAAGTCTTCGAGGGCGACATAATCTATAGGTTGGCCGAGGAATACACGAGCTGGAGGGACGAGTATGAGAGGGCGACGGACGAGGAGAAGTTCTCCAAGGTACGGACGCCAGCTGTCCTCTTACTCCTTCCGGGTTGTGTCTTCAGGAGGAGCAAGCCGGCGATCTTCGGCGTAAGGGTGGAGAAGGGAATAGTCAGGGAAGGGTCCAAGCTCATGAACTCGGAGGGCGAACCCCTGGGCCAAGTTCAGTCGATCAGGCTGAAGGACCAACCCGCAAGCGAGGCGAGGGCCGGCGACGAGGTCTCGATATCAGCGTCCGAGGCAGTGGTCGGCAGGAACGTCAAGGAAGGCCAGAACCTGTACGTGAACGTGCTCTCGTCGGACGCTTACTTGCTGAGGACCACCCTCTCGTCAATGATGACCGAAGACCTCTCCGAAGCTCTTGAGGAAGTGGGCGCGATAAAGAGGAAGACGGACCCTTACTGGGGTCTGTGGGGAGAACTCAAGCGAGAAGGTTAGCCTTTTTAACGCCCTACCCTCGCCTCGATGGGTTAGTTGCCTCAGAAGATAAAGGTGGACATTGCCGATAGAAAGACCGGGAAGAGCGAGACTCTCGCGCTCGAGGGAAACGACGCCTCGCGCCTCCTCGGCAAGAAGGTGGGGGAAGTCATAGATGGGTCCCTGATAGGCAAGTCGGGGCAGAAGTTCAGGATATCGGGAGGAAGTGACACTTCGGGGTTCCCGATGTTGACCGGGATTCACGGCGCAGGTCTCAAGCGAGTCCGGCTCACTAGGGGGAAGGGCGCCAGAAGGGCCAGGAAGGGCGAGCTCCTCAGGGTTACCTTGAGGGGAGAAACTATATCAGACGAGATCGCTCAGATCAACCTCGTAAGAATAGAGTGAGATGAGTAAGGCGAGGGGCGGAGTGAGAAAACCGGAGATCAACGTAGGCACCATAGGTCACGTTGACCACGGGAAGACCACGCTGGTCCGCGCCCTCACAGGCGTTCTCACGAGCAGGCACAGCACGGAGCTAGCCAGGAACATCACGATAAAGCTGGGCTACGCCACCATGCACGTCTACAAGTGCAAGACCTGCCAGCCGCCCTATGACTACTTCACCAAGGACGCGTGTCCAAAGGGTCACAAGTGCGAGTACGTCAGGAGCGTCTCCTTCGTCGATGCGCCAGGCCACGAGGTACTGATGACGACCATGCTCAGCGGGGCCGCAGTGATAGATGCAGCGCTCTTGGTGATCTCCGCGGATGAGACCTGCCCCCAGCCCCAGACTAGGGAGCACCTGTACGCAACCAAGGTCCTCGGCCTTGAGAGGCTGATCGTCGTGCAGAACAAGATCGACCTGGTCAGCAGGGAGAGGGCGCTCGAGAGCCACAGGGAGATCAGGGCCTTCATGAATGAGGCGGGTTACTCGGACGTGCCCATCATCCCGGTCTCAGCCCAGCGTTCCCTGAACGTTGATGTCCTGTTGCACACGATCGAGAAGCGATTCCCAACCCCGTCCAGGGATCTCAGGGCTAAGCTCAAGATGCCGATAATCAGGTCATTCGACGTGAACAGGCCCGGCACCCTCTTGGTCGAACTCAAGGGAGGCATAGTCGGTGGGTCGATCACGCAGGGCAAGATCAAGGTGGGCGACCAAGTGGTCGTATCTCCGGGGTTGATAACGAGCTCGGCGGACGGGTTCACGAACCTGAGCTTGCGCTGCGAGGCCCAGTCGCTCATGCTTGACGGCATCGGCCTGAAGGAGGCGGACGCTGGCGGGCTGATCGCTGTCGGCACAGGCTTGGACCCCTCGCTCACAAAGGATGACAGGCTCTCGGGCTCAACGCTCACTCACGCTGACTCCCCCCCTACTGTCGTCAAGTCTGTGAGGCTTCAGGTCAGCCTATTCGAGAGGCTCTTGGGGACCGCGGACCTCTCGGACGTGAAGCCCGTGTCCTTGGGTGAGAAGCTGAGCCTTAACATCGGCGTGGGTCTCACGAGGGGGACGGTCTCGTCCAAGAAGGGCGACGCCATAGAAATGAAGCTGGACCTGCCAGCAGTCGCCGAGCAGGGGCAGAGGGTTGCCGTGAGCAGGCAGATCGACAGGAGATGGCGCCTCATAGGACACGGGATAGTCGCGTGACGGTCCCCGAAGGGACAGTCTTGGTCTTGCTCGACACGAGCGCGCTCATCTCGCCCTTCCAGACGGGAGTGGATTTCGTCAGGGGGATTCGAGAGATGGTCGCAGCCCCCATAGCGTTCGCGGTCACCGACGGCACGGTAAGGGAGCTGGAGTCGATCAGTCGAAAAGGAAGCGCTACGATCTCCATGGCGGCAAGGAAGGCGCTTGCCTTTACGAGAGGGCTCAGGGTCTTGCGGACCGACGCCAAGCGAACCGACGAGGGCATAGTCAGTTCTGCCGAGGAAACAGGCGCAGCCGTGGCTACGGCCGATTCCGACCTGAGAGCTGAGCTGAGGCGGAGGAGAATCCCCGTTTTCTCCGTCTCGAGGGGAAAAAGAATAAGAATAGACGGGTCCTTTCCCGCGGGGACGATTGTTTAGGCTACTCACTCTAGAGGACGTGATAAAGGTCCCACCCGACATGTACGGGAGCCCGGTTCAGGAGTCAGTTAGGCGGCTATTGGAGGACAAGTACGAGGGCATGGTGTTCGAGGACCTTGGGTTCGTCGTCTGCGTGGTGGACTTCACCTTTGACCACGTGGGAAAGATCGCGCCCGGAGAGGGCGACTCATACCACAGGGTGACCTTCAGGGTGCTTACCTTCCTCCCGGAGGTCCAAGAAGTGATGCTGGGCAAGGTGGTCGAGATAGAGGAGTACGGGGGCTTCGTCAGGATAGGGCCATTCGAGGCGCTCCTCCACGTCAGCTCCATACTCGACGACTACGTGGACTTCAACAAGGAGCAGGCCACCCTTGTCGGTAGGAAGACAGGCCGTGTTCTCTCAGTGGGGGACTGGATCCGGCTTAGGGTAACAGCAGTCTCAATCGGGGGGGCTGGCGGAGGTGACAGGGTCGGGGTCACTACCAGACAACCCTTCATGGGCAAGGAGGAATGGATAGCCCAGGAACTGAAGAAGCTTAGCGCGGGTGCTCCTGCACAATGAAGGAGAGAGCCTGTTTGAAGTGCAAGTTCATTTCCAACGAGCACATCTGCCCGAACTGCGGCTCGGACAGCTTCACCACGGACTGGTCCGGGGTCATATTCATACTTGACCCGAAGAAGTCTTCGATGGCCAAGTTGATGGGTGCTAAGAAGGTTGGCAGGTACGCCATCAAGGCAAGGTGACAAGACCGACGTCATGCTTCGCCCGACCCGGGAACAGAGGCGTCTCGTTTCCAGGCCGCTTGGAGAGCTGATACCCAGACCAAAGCGCTTGGTGCCCTCCATCCTCAGGAAGCGCTTCCTCGCGGCCGGCCATCGCATATCCTTCTCGGTTGGCGACGCTGTGACGTCCACGCTCCTGGGCGCTGGCATCCCATTTGAGGTCGCCGTGGTCGACGGCAGGGTCAGGAGGAAGAGCAGGGAGTTGCCCCCCAGCGAGGGCCGCAAGGTCTTCAGGGTCAGGAACCCAAGGGGCCACCTGAGCCTCCGCGCCCGCCAGGCAATGAAGGAAGCGCTGGCAGTCGGCGGCGGGTCCGTCGTCGCTGTGGATGGCGAGGAGGATCTGCTCACACTCTTTGCGATAGACCTGTCTCCCGAGGGGGACCTGGTGGTTTACGGTCAGCCCGGCGAGGGGTTGGTGGTGGTCAGGGCGGACAGGCGAGCGAAGCAGAAGAACTCGAAGCTCCTTGACTCCATGCCCAGGGTTCGGGCCGAAAGCAATTAATCCAACCCTCTTCGAAGGGCCACGTGAGATGAAGGTCGAGATCTCGAAGACCTCTGACAGGGAGCTGATAGGCAGGAAGGATATCGAGTTCACGGTGGCTCTTGAGAAGCCCGGCGCCACTCCTCCCGTGGTGGAGGTGAAGAAGCTTCTGGCGGCCAAGGGCGGCTTCGACCTGGGCGGGACCGCGATAGTGGTCATGGGCCACAAGACGGGCACCCAAGTGATATCTGGCCTAGCTCACGTCTACCCCTCTGAGGAGGAGGCCAAGAAGTGGGAGCCTGAGCACGTGATGACGGCCAACCTGGACCCGCAGGCAAAGAAGCAGGCGCTCGAACAGCTGAAGAGGAAGAGGATGGAGGCAAAGGCCGCCAAGAGTGGGAAGAAATGAGCGAGGAACAACAGAAGCCGAAGAGGGGAGCTTGGCAGCACTACCAGGTGGATGTTGCCAAGAAGGAGGTCAAGGTTCTCAGGAAGAAATGCCCGAGGTGCGGGAACTTCATGGCGCTCCACGAGAAGGACAAGAAAAGGTATTACTGCGGCCGCTGCCACTACACCGAGTACTTGTAGTTGTACGCTCTGGGTGTTGAGTCCACCGCACATACTTTCGCGGGCTCCATAGCAGCAGACGACGGTCGCGTCCTCTCAGACGTGAGAGAGGTTTACAGGACCAAGGCTGGCGGAATCCACCCGCGAAACGCCTCAAGGCATCACTACGACAAGGCCCCCTCCGTGATCATGAGAACTATCCAGGAGTCAGGAATGGGCGGAAGCGAGATCGATGTGGTCGCGTTCTCAAGAGGCCCAGGACTAGGCCCCTGCCTGAGGGTCGGCGCAACCACGGCTAGGGCTCTAAGCCTCTCCTTGAACAAGCCGCTCGTTGGGGTCAACCATGCCGTGGCTCACCTCGAGTTCGCGAGGAAGGCATCCGGGGCCGAGGACCCCGTGTTCCTGTACGTCTCAGGGGGCAACACCCAGGTGATCAGCGAGGTCACCGGGAGATACGTAGTCTTCGGCGAGACTGAGGACATCGCCCTTGGAAACCTGTTGGACTCCTTCGCGAGATCGGCTGGCATGGGCTTCCCCGGGGGGCCCGCAATAATGGAGCTGGCCAAGGGGGGGAGGAAGATGGTCCGCCTGCCCTACTCAGTCAAGGGTATGAACGTCTCCTTCTCCGGCACGCTCACAACACTTGAGTCCCTCTTGCACGAGGAACCCGTGGAGGACCTAGCGTACTCGGTCCAAGAGACCTGCTTCAGCATGTTATTGGAGGCCTCCGAAAGGGCGATGGCCTACCTTGGGAAGGGCGAGTTCGTGATCGCGGGCGGAGTTGGCGCGAACGAGAGGCTCAGGCAGATGGCGAGCGTGATGTGCGAGGAGAGAGGAGCTCGCTTCTTGGACTATCCGGTCGAGTTCTACGCGGACAACGCAGTCATGATAGCTTGGACAGGCCTCTGCTCCTTCAGGACAGGGGAGAGGCTCTCGGTCGAGGATTCCCAGGCGATGGTCAGGTGGAGGGCTGATGAGGTCAAGCTTCCCAGAAGGGTTTCAGCCTGAGAGGTTGCTCTACTCAGGTGCCGAGTCAGAGATCTGGCTGGGCACTTGGATGAACAGGAGGGCCGTGCTGAAGCAGAGGCTTCCCAAGGGTTACAGGAACGAGGAGCTGGATGGAGAACTCAGGAGGTCCCGGACTCTGAGGGAGGCGCTCTCGCTTCACGAGTGCAAGGCCGCCGGGGTCAGAGCACCCTACGTCTATCACGTGAGCCCAAAGACCAGCTCCATATTGATGTCCCACATCGATGGCAAGACCCTCACAGAGTCCCTCAGGGAGCGCGAACGCGAGTGGTTGAGGCCAGCGGGCGAGTCGGTCGGCAAGCTACACGCGGAAGGATTGTCCCACGGCGACCTGACCCCTTCGAACCTGTTGATAAGGGGGGGCGATATCGTGCTCGTCGACTTCGGCCTGAGCGAGAGGACGAACGACGTTGAGAAGTTCGCCGAAGACCTGAACGTCATGATGGGTGCACTGCGTTCCTTGATCGGGGAGGGTTGGGAATCCTACTGGGAGGAGTTCGAGTCCGGCTACTTGGGGGTCAGCTCTCCGGTCTGCAGGGACGCTGTCGAACGACTTAAACTGGTCCGAGCCAGGGGCAGGTACAGGAGGAGGAGCGAGAGACGACCGCGCTGACCTTCGTGACCGGCAACCGAGGCAAGTTCGAGGAGGCCGCCTTGGCCCTGTCCAAGCACGGGTTCGAGGTCCGCATGGAGGACTTGGACGTTGACGAGCCGCAAGCCGACACCCTGGACTACGTGTCGAGGAGGAGTGTTCTCTCGGCCTTCGAGCTTCTCAAGGCGCCGCTGTTCGTGGAGGACGCCGGCCTTTTCATACATTCGCTTCGCGGGTTCCCGGGCGTGTATTCCTCGTACGTGTTCTCCACGATAGGCATCGACGGCGTGCTGAAGCTAATGGAGGGCGAGCGGGACAGGAGGGCTGAGTTCAGGTCAGTAGTGGCCTTTACCTCGCAAGCCATTCATCCGGACGTACTGTTGTTTGAGGGTAGGGTCGAGGGCGAGATCGCCAGCTCGCCCAAGGGCAGTGGAGGCTTTGGTTTTGACCCTATCTTCATGCCGAAGGGTTCAGCGCTGACCTACGCGCAGGTCGGGCTCGACGAGAAGAACAGGAACTCTCACAGGGCGCGAGCGTTGCACTCAATGGGTTCGTACCTCTCCTCTCACCTTGGGTTGGTCAAGTGACGTTTATTAACGACTGACCCCCGCAGTGGACGTTCCTCAAGAATGGCCAGGATGTACAGTCACAGGAGGGGCAAGAGCGGTTCAAAGAGACCGATAGCTGTGCTGAAGCCCAAGTGGCTGCAGACCCCGCCAGAGGAACTGAAGCGGATCGTCGTTGACCTCGCCAGGGAGGGCCATTCGAAGAGCTCGATCGGCGTCATTCTCAGGGACAAGCACGGAGTCCCGTCCATGAAAAGTGCGACCGGTATGTCTGTTGGTGACATCCTGAAGGAGGCCGAGGAAGACCCACTGGCTGCCGAGGACCTCCGGCTCCTGACAAGGAAGGCAGAGGCCATGAAGCGGCACATCGAGAGGTACAAGTCGGACCACCTGAACGTGCACAACCTGCAGCTCGTGGAGTCCAAGATCAGGAGGCTGGCGAAATACTATAAGAAGAAGGGCATCCTACCCGCTGACTGGCGTTATGAGTAGCGCGCGCGACCTGGCAGGCGAGACCGAGGCCTTCATCAACAGGGCAACCGAGATCTCAGAGGCCATTGCTTCCTGGTGCGGCGAGGGCGACATCTCCATAGTCTCCCATTGGGACGCGGACGGGATATGCGCGGCCGGGATAATGGCCCTCGCGCTCTCTTCAAGGGGGTTCTCGTTCAAGATCAGGTTCTCGGACTCCTTGACGAGCGACGTAGTCAAGTCCCTTGAGGACTCCCAGCTTCCGGTCGTGTTCACGGACATGGGGGCCGGACAGCTCGACCTCCTGTCCGAGAGCCTGAGGAGACGAGTCGCGGTGATAGATCACCACCAGAAGCAGGGGGACGACAGGTACGTCCGCTACCTGAACCCAATGGAGTTCGGCTTCGATGGAGGCAAGGATCTCTCAGGCTCGGGAGCCGCCTACTTCGTCGGCGATTCCTTGAGCAAGGGATTGGAGCTGATGCCCGTCGTGGCCATCACTGGAGCGCTCGCCGACATGCAGGACAAGAACGAGTTCAGGGAGCTCAGGGGGCTGAACTCACTCGTGGTCAACCAAGGTGAGGAGCTCGGCGCTGTCGAGGTCACAGAGGATTTCGTGTTCTTCGGCAGGGAGACTAGGCCGCTCGCCAGGTCCTTGGCTGGGACGTACTCCTTCCAGATACCGGGCATAACCGGGGACGAAATGGCAGCGTACCAGCTGCTCAACTCCATCGACGTACCAGTGAAGACCGACGACCGCCTGAGGTCGCTTTCCGACCTGACCGAGCGGGAGAAGCAGAGATTGGCAGCGGGACTGCTCCAGGTCATGGTGAGCAAGGGGGTGAAGCTGCCGACGGACGTCCCGTTCATCGGAAAGGTCTACACCTTCACGAAGGAGGACAAGTGGTCGCCCACCAGGGACGGAAGGGAGTTCTCCTTCGTTCTCAACTCTCTCGGGCGGTCGGAGAGGTTCGACCTGGCCTTCGCGTTGGTCATGGGCTACAGGGGCCGCGTGCTGGAGGAGACGGCTGATGTCTCTCACTCCTACAGCGTGAGCATACAGGAGGCCATCAAGGCAGTGCTCTCCACCCCCGGAGCGGTTGTGGAGTCCAGTTCGACCATCGCAGTCAGGGGCGAGGGCCTGCTCGAGCCGAACACGCTCAGCCCGCTCATCACCATTCTGTCCACGGGGAGCCTGTACTCGGAGGACAAGATCCTGCTCGCCCTGTGCCTTCAGGATGAGGACAACGTCAAGGTCTCGAGCAGGGCGCCGTACGCGCTCGTGGAGAAGGGCGTGAACGCGGGCCGGATAATGGAGGTCGCGGCCAAGGCCGTCGATGGTCAGGGCGGGGGCCACAACGTTGCGGCCGGCGCCACAATACCTAGGAAGAAGACTAACAAGTTCCTTGAGGAGGTGGAGCGCCTTGTTGGAGAAGCGCTCGGAGAGGATAAGGGCGAGACTAACGATAGACCTGATGAGTCAGAGTAGGGCGAACACGCTCGCCCGCTCCCTGAGGCCGGACGAGAGGTTCAAGCTGGAGGGTCTGAAGATGAGGTCCGAGGTCAAGGGGAAGTCCGTCTCGATATACATATCGTGCGAAAGGGGCGCGCGCTCCATGTCCGAGACCCTTGACGACCTCCTGAGGGCGGTCAAGCTAGTGTTGGAGATCACTGAGTCCTTGGCCAAGTGACCATTCTGTACGGTTCAGGCAGTCTCTCCAAGTAGCCCCTGAGTCCTTTCGGCCAGTCCTGCGGGTCGAACCCGTGGTTCGCCAGCACCGCGATCGCGAACCTCTCGAGCCCGTTGCCAGAGCAACCGGTCCACACCTCTCGCCCCCTCTTCTCCTTGATGTTGTACCACTCCACGTACTTGTCGAAGTGCACGGATGAGTTCGCGACCTCGAGCCACTCGCTCGTCTCCCTGTCACCCCTGTGAGGCACGTAGACCTCTATGTCCAGCGTTGCGGGCACTTCCCTGGAGATGTCCCTTGTCAGGCCCGCGTGCGCCATCCACACGGGCGTGACCTCCATGGTCCTCACCTCGAGGTCGAGCGTCTTGTCCAACGCCAGCTGATATGACCTCATCAGGGCGTCCCTGGTCTCGACCACTTGCTGCGGATCCCCGAGGAACGCGATCTCTATCCTTGTGAATGCATTGAGCCTCTCCAGACCTGTCAGCCCTCCTGACTCGTACCTGAAGCTGAACCCGCTCCTGTCGAAGAACTTGGCAGGAGGTTCGTCTAGGTCAACCACCTGTGATGAGAATATCTCATAGAATGGCTCACACTGAGCGAACGGGAGCGCGTACTCAGGGCCCTTCAGCTTCTCTGCGAGCTTCTCGGGGTGGGTCCCCTCCGTGGCCTTCACCAAGTCAGCGTAACTCTGGAACTCAGACATGTCCCTTGAGATCGGCTCGTAGACGTAGAACATCTCGTTCGGGATCCCGTACAGCTGGCCCTTCTTCCTCATCACATCCAGCGTTATCAGCTTGGGCAGGAACACTTCTACGAACCCGTTCGGCCTCGCGACCTCGTTGACCACGATCGACTCCATCGCCCTGACCAGGGTTGCGAACGGTGGCATGTAGTACCATATCCCCTGCGTGAACCTCTTGACCCAGCCCCGCTCCACCAGTTCCGCGTTCGGGTCTTGGCTGTACCTCGGGGACTTCAGGGCGCTCCTCCATATCTCCTCGAAGACCTCTCGACCTCCCGCTGTCGCCTCCATCTTCTCCAAGTACAGCTTCACTACTCGGTCAGGGACTTGATCGTAGATCTCCTTCTCAGTCACACGAAGGTCAAGGACGATTCCTCCCTTCTCCTCCTTGATCGACCTGACGAACGGGAGCTCAACCGGCTTCATCCCCTCTCCCCTGATGTGAACCCTGTAACTCGGGAACTCAACGCCCCTGACGCCAGCTCCCAACTCGCGCCCGAGGTCCTCAACGATCCCTTTCCTCAACCTGGCCGCGGCGTCGTGAGGTCTGACGGACCTACCCGTTTCCAGCTTGGCACTCATCACGTCTCCTGATACGGCAACCCTTCTCGCGACGGCGCCCTCACCCGGTTCCTTCGCACCCCTCATGAGTAACTCAGGGGCCACTTCCTTCATCCAACGTTTGAGCACGACGATCTTTCTCTTCGTCAGCTTTGAGCCGAACTTCAGGTTGAGCGTTGCCTCGAACCTCATGCCATCTAGCTTCAAATCTGGGCCTCAAGTCGAACAATTCCTTAAATACTTTAAGGAAAACCGGTGCCGGAATTTGTCATCAAGGAAGAGAAAGGAACCCGAAGCCATCTGGCTGGACATCTTCGCCCCTGACTACTTGGGGGGCAAGTCAGTCGGGTCCATACTCGTCTCTTCCCCTGAGGACGCCATCGGGAAGAAGGTCGAGGTCCTTCAGTCTGACCTGACAGAGGATCCCGCGCACTCCTTCACGAAGATAGCCATGAAGGTGGTTGACGTTTCCGGGAGCAAGGCGCAGACCACGTACTGGGGTCACGAGGTCTCCAGGGACTATCTCAGGAGCGTGGTGAGGAAGGGCTCTTCGAAGGTCGGGCAAGTGCTCGACGCTAGGACAAAGGACGGGTACGGGGTCAGGGTCACCGTCACGGCCATATCCAGGCACAAGATCTCCACGAACAAGAAGACCTACTTGTCAAACAGAATGGTTGAGCTCATCTCTCAGAAATGCTCCTCTCTGAAGCTGTCCCAGTTCGTTCAAGAGATCTTGGCCGGCAAGACCGAATCGGACCTGTTCAACTTCGCGAAGAGGCACATGCTCGTCAAGTTCACGGGAGTCATCAAGGTTAAGGTCATTCAGTCCCCAGTGCCCATCAAGGCCAAGGTCGCCGCCTGACCTCACCTAGCTGCAGACACCACGCTTATCACGTCCAGGTTCTTCAACTCGTAGTCCTCAGGCAGCCTCACCTTGGTCCTCGCGTCCACCGCGTACAGGAAGTTCTCATCGAGGTCGGTGTGAATGGCCCCCGCCAAGCCCCTTGCGGTCGAATGGTGGTCCATCAAGTACACGTCGGGCAATACCCTGCCCTTGTTGTCGGTGAGCTTCCGTGGGTCCTCAACTGGGAACACGGCCACCATGCCCAGCAGTTCGAATATGGCCCTGTCAATGGACTGCTGGATCCCGGTGTTGCCCCACTTCGACAGCGACCTCTCCCTCAGCACCTCCAATGCCTTAGCCTGTTCGGGCGTCAGCCTTGACCCGTCCTTCACCTCGAACCCGCTTGATCCGGGTACGTACCGGATCAGCTCAGCCTTGTCCGCCCTCCTGAGCGCGAGTTCAGCCTCGGCCGAACTGGGTATCACGTCGTAGCCTCGCTCCCTCAGCTTCCTGATGTTATCCTCGGCTTCCGGTATGTCTGCCTTGTTCGCGACTATGATCGTGGGTTGCGTCTTCGTCCTCAGCCCCTTGGCGAAAAGCAGGAACTCGTCCTGCTTCCAGGCCTTCGGGTCCTCAGGCAGTTTGAGCTCTCCCAGCACCTGTCTGACGATCTCCTTGCCTCGCGCGAGGTTGGAGATCGAGTCGTACACTGCCTGATCCAAGTCGGTCTTGGTCGTGCCCATCTTCCTCGTCACCTTTTCCCAGTTCCTCTTCACCACGTCCGACAACCACATTTCGTACTCGCGCTCCAAGAAGCCCACATCGGACAGGACATCGTGAGACCCAGCTGCCACGGGCCTCCCCTCCTCATCCGTAGAACCGGAGGCGTCGACAACGTGCAGGAGCGCGTCCGCCGTGCTGACAGCGGTCAGGAACTGATTGCCGAGCCCCCTGCCCGCGTGCGCCCCAGGCACCAACCCCGGGAGGTCAACGAGCTGTATTGCCACGAACCTCCAGCCTCCTCTTGAGTACGAGTTGTTGGGCTGCGGCTCGACCTTGAACTCCTCCGCGACCTCCTTCACCCTAGCGTACCCCACTCCGATGTTCGGCTCCTTGGTGGTGAAGGGATAGTTGGCGATCTCGACGCGCGCCAGGGTTGACGCCGCGAAGAAAGTGCTCTTGCCCACGTTGGGCTTGCCCGTTACTCCGACGAGCCTCATTGAACAGCCTCGACTCACTTGCCTTAAAAGCGCTGTCTTCGATGGATGCTCACGCCCGATCGATCATGTGTTGGGCTCCATGAGGGGAGAATGCTTGGTGACGCCAGCACCTCCTCCCGTGGAGTTCGACCTCCGTGACTGCTATGGCGAGCAAAAGCGAGCGCGACGAGTTTCGCCCTCGAGGCCACCTCCGTTCATCGCAGTAAGGTTAAATTAGCTGGGACCTTCATCGGCCCCCAGCGATGAAGCCAAGACTCTCAGAGGCCAGTCTCGCGGATCTCAGGCAAGTCCTGATGAGTTCCCGAACTGGGCTAGCCACGCTTCTGAGGAAGGGGCCGGCGGTCCGCAGGCTGGACCGACCCATCCGACTGTCAAGAGCCAGGAGCTTGGGGTACAGGGCTCTGCCCGGCTACATCGTGGTGTTGAGTCGGGTGCCGCGCGGAGGCAGGAGGAAGCCAAGGCCCAGCTCAGGTAGGAGGCCTAGGCACGCGGGAAGTGTACTCTTCACTCCCGGCCTGAGCAGGGGCAAGATAGCGGTGTCGAGGGCTCAGAAGAAGTACGACAACATGCGCGTCCTCGGCCATCACGAAGTTGCCTCAGATGGCAAGTACCACTGGTTTGAGGTGATAATGGTTGACCCGACCAAGCAACATAGATGAAACCACACCCGAGCAGAGCAGCATGGATCAGAGTCCGGTTGCGACGTCACTGAGGATACCGACTGGAGTGGTCAACTTCGACAAGTTGATCAGCGGCGGGCTGATGAGGGGCAAAACTTACCTCGTGGCAGGTGAGACCGGAACCGGCAAGACCCTCTTCGCGTTGAAGTACCTATTGACAGGCGCTCAGAACGGAGAGCCTGGCGTTTACATCCCGTTCGATGAGACCATCGAGGGGACGATAGAGGGGGCGCTCACGCTTGGCTGGGACCTGATGGACCCCATAAGATCGAAGGTGCTTGAGATACTGGACGTGAGGCCGTTCTTCGCCGAAGTCGTGAGGGAGAAGTTCATGGCCGAGACCGTGAAGCAGATCACCACCGAGCTCAAGAAGCACGTCGACAGGTTGCGGGCCAAGAGGCTGGTTGTCGACCCGGTCGCGCCGTTGCTCGGCGAGGTCGTGGACGTCTCATGGACGAGGGACTACATCAGGGCCTTCATCAGTGCCATCGAGAGGTTCATCGGCACCACCACCATCGTGACATCGGAGATACCAACCGGATCCCCAACCCTTAGCAGGTTCGGAGTCGAGGAGTTCCTCTCTGCCGGAATCATCACTCTCTCCATGGAGAGGCTCGAGCACTTCAACGTCAGGACGATTCACGTCAGGAAGATGAGGTGGACCAAGATTGACCTCACCCCGTACGTCTACGACATCAGGCCAATCGATGGAATAGTGATCGGCGACCCGCTTCCGAGGTACGCTGAACAGTTCAAGACACAGGGCAGCAGAGTGTACTAGTCCTTCGTGGTTCCGCAGAAGTCACCCGACATCATGGCCACTGAACGTCCCACTGGCCGGCACTCAGTCATAGGCAGCGGGGCAAGGAGACCCCCGTTTTCAAACGAGGGAGGAATTGCCCCTCCCCTCCACAAAGTTTTTAGACTAACTCTAACAATATCTTTTCGGTGTTTGAGCATGAAAAGAGAGGCTATCAAATCTGTTGAATTGAACCTGCTCCCGTTGACACGGGCGAAGCAGGATGAACTATCCTGCTCTTTTCTGAATACCTTAGTGTCGCCACCGAAGTCCTATCCACGCTCAAGTCCGAAAGGCCGCGCTCAGGCACCAAGCTCCACCACCTCACCTATGCAAAAATCCGCAAGAAGTCCAAGCTCCCAGCCCAGCTCGTCTGCGCCGCTCGGCAGGATGTCTGGGCAAAGCGAAGGCACAAGATTGGCAGGTTCAAGCGTCTGCCCGTTCCCTACAACGTACCACGAAGCGGTTCGCTCAAGACCACGAAGCGGGGCAACTCAATCCTGAGCGTCGCCACGCTCGACGGCAGGCTCGGTCTGCCCATCACCCAAGACGGAGCATGGCAAAGGTTCAACCAACTGCTCGGGGACGACTGGACGTTCACCGAGTTCAGGCACGAGTTCGAGGTTGCCGAACCAATGCCAGACAAAGCAATAGTCGGCGTGGATGTCGGGGTCGGCACCCTTGCCGCCGTGACCGTTTTCGAGCGGGGCAAAATCAAACGCCAGCTTTACTTCGGGCGCGACGTATGGCAGGTCAAGCGCGACTTGGGCATCCGCCGCTCTAAGCTTCAGGCTCACGCCTCCAAAGGCTCTCGGAGGGCGCGGCGCGTTCTTCGGGAACTCAGGGGATACGAGCACAACTTCGACAAGACGAGGTGTTACCAAGAGGCGCACAGAATCGTCACCCTTGCCAAGCAATACCACGCCACTCTCGCCATGGAAGACCTCAAAGGGCTGAACAACGCGAGGCTCAGCCGAAAGTCGAACCGCAAGGTCAAGCGGATGCCCTACTCGTTGCTTAGGCAAGCCCTGCAACAAGTCGCTTGGCAAGAAGGCGTTGAAGTCAGCTTGGTAAGTGCACGGTACACCTCGCAGCGGTGTCCGAAGTGCGGTGCGAAGGGCGTGAGAGTGGGGAGCTCGTTCAGGTGTAAGTGCGGGTTTACCGCCAACGCAGATAGAAGTGCGTCGGTGAACATCGCCAAACTGCTCTGGGAGCGGGTCGAACATGCTCAAACACCAACTTGTTTTGCCCAGCCTTCCCAGAGTGGGGCTGCCGTCAACCAGCCCGTCTCGTGCCATGACGGTGGGCAAGTTTTGGTTTGCAACCATGCTTCTCGCCATGAGCGCAAGCCATCTATTTCAATAGGTGGTAGTTGACGCGGAACGTCACGCTAGCTCAAGGAGCGGATAGGAAGGTGGACACCATCGGAGACAACGCAGTTCCAACGTACACTGCGACGAACGAGAATATCAGCGCGTACTCCGTCCTGGTTCCGGACGCCACCTTGATCGCGCTCGCGCAGGTCAGCACACCTACGCCTCCTATGACCAACGTCAGCACGTCTCGGAACGGACTCGCGACCGAAGTCAGGCCCAACACGACGGAAAAGAGCGCTTGGGGTGCGAACGAACAGACGGCCATTGGCACGAACTCGATCAGCCTGATGGTCCTGAAGCTTATCGAGGCGACGGAAACGAACATGACCACGCTCACTATCGTCCCGAGGATCGCGTACCAAGAGTCGGCCCAAGGTCCGCCCACCACGAGAAGCACGAGCCCGTTCCGCCAGAGATATCCAGACGCGACGAGGAGCGCCGAGGTCATCGCGGCCACGGCCCAGACAGCGTCGGAATCGGACAGCATCCCCATCACCGCGACTGGCATCAACCTCTCCAGCAGCCCGAAGCCCCCCATCTGGGCTTCCACGCTGCCCGCCCTTATCATCCTGTAGAGTTCCATGCCTGACGAGTTCAGCTTGTACTTCTTGCCCTCCCTCCCTATGTAGTTGCTCAGGAAGCCCAAGTTGTGATAGAGGCTGCCAGTGCTCAGGCTCAACTTCGACCTGAGTTCAGTGACCCCCAGCGGACCCTCCTCGGCCAGGAGCGAGACTATCTGCCTCCTCTTGTCGTGGGAGAGAGCCTGGACGAGAGAGTCTATGCCTCCTCGTCGTTCAGCCATGTCGTGTGCGCTCGTGACCGCTGTGCGAGACTATCCTCTAAAACCTTTGCCAGAACTCATCGGTCACCGACATCAGTAAGTCAACACGCGTCCCGGCAGATCTAGGACAATCCGGTCTGGGCGCGACGCCTCGCGCACTTACTTTTCTGAATAAAATATCAGGCCATGCTCCCTGGGCTTGGCACAATGTCCTGCGTTCCCCGTCAGCAACTTTTGGCCCTCCACAATTGCGGCCGCGCGTATCATCGGGTCCATGTCATCAATTGATTCGCCCTTCGCCTTGAGGGCCCTCCGTATCTCTGATGCCTTGGTTACGATCCTGTTGACGGGCCACACCACGACGAAGGATTCCTCAAGCATCTTCTCTGCCCCCTCTATGTCCTTCGTCCCCCTTTGAATGCACTCGATCACCGGCGACGCAAGGATGTTCTCCTGCGCCTGCCACCGGCTTTGCTTTGCTTGGTGACCTCCTTCACGAGCTTCGGCACTGTGAACCTCATGAACTTCAGGAAACTCTCCGATGGGTTCTGCTCGACCAAGGCATGAAGGCCTGCATCCAGCAGCATCATCTGGACTTTGTCCTCCCCATGCATCAGTGGGTGAAGCAGGTCATCTATCAGTCTGTTGACCTCCCCCTTTAACTGCTTTGAAGAACATGCGAGGTTGCCAAGTGAAGGGTCGTGCCTGCAAGGGGGGACCCCCAGTTTCTAGCCCCCGGGACAATACTATTTTCAACAAACTACCGCAAACACCCAAATGGGCGGAAGTATGAGTAGTATTCGACAGTTCTAGCCGACTGAAACAGAATCGCCCGATTTTTCGGGTTTCTGGGCCCCGAACCGATAAATACGGGAAATCGCGAACTTGGCGGCACAGGTGAAAACCTGAGAAATGAACAAACTAAATGGAAAACTAGCAGCTATCGCACTTCTAACCATACTACTCACTAGCTCTGCTGTTGCGATGCTACCGAGTGTCATCAAGACGAGCGCCCAATTCGCGTATCCGCCGGGAACCTGGCGCATAAAGCTCCAGGACCTCGGCAACAATACCGTTCCCGCGGACCTCGTCACAGTCTATCTCTGGAACACCAGCCTTTGGACAACCGGTGGGTTGCCATACCCCGCTGAGGACTACCTCCTGAGCTACGCCACGGTGGGCGCGAACGGCATAGTGACGTTCCCCGGCCTGCCAGGC
>Ga0172366_10001236_pt1 | contig 19805 bp, 16 predicted proteins | sample LakKivSesite69cm_FD_114533 | JGI IMG/M metagenome (GOLD analysis project Ga0172366, IMG submission 114533) | Sediment microbial communities from Lake Kivu, Rwanda - Sediment site 69cm | ecosystem: Environmental > Aquatic > Freshwater > Lake > Sediment | place: Rwanda: Western Province, Lake...
AATCGTGGCTGGCAAAAATGCTGCGTGCGGTGAACACGGCTCGTCGCGCCCCGAGATGACGCCCTGGTTTGTAAAAACGGCTTCCATTGTCGTAATATGGCCGGCAAAATTGCACTAGCAAAATCCTTGGATCAATTCACTTAATATTTACCTTTAATGCAATGCCGGGAATGGACGTGAACCACGGATGGCTGTTGCGGGAAGCACACAAGAGATCGAGTGGGGGAAGTTCGATGGCAGGATCCCCTACGTGAAGGTTGGCAGCGGGCCTCAAAAACTGGTGTATTTCAGCGGCGGCGGTGCGTTCTTGACGAGTGTCGACGCGGATCCCATCACGCGGGGCAAGGCAAAGGCGAAGCTGCTCACCTCGAACCAGACCATATACATCCTCGGCTATCCCCGCAATTTGCCCGCTAGAGTTTCATTAGAAGATATTGCAAACGAGCTAGCTAAGGCTATCCAGAATCACCTGGGAAAGAGTATCATCATCGGGAACTCGTTTGGCGGGTTGGTTGCGATTGCATTTGCTAAAAACTACCCGGAACTCACAGAAAAGCTCATCCTCACCAATTGTGCCTATACTTATTCCCACGAATTCATTAAATATCTCCAGCAGATAATAAAACTCGGGGAAAACGGGAAGGTCTTGTCGATCTTTCTTAAAATGAACGACCTGATCGCGAATCCATGGTCACGTAGTCTTGCAAACATCGCAACCGTGTTACCATGGGCTCGAATTAAGAAGAAATTAAACCCGATAACGGAACTTACGAACGCATTACGCACCGTCATGTCTGAAACAGAATATCTGAAGGCGTGTTTGCCATTTATCAAAGCAAGCACGGTCATCATCGGTGGGACGGCAGACAAAGCCCATTCAGCGGCACTATTCCGCGAAACAGCGTCGCTAATCCCTAATGCAAAGCTAGTGTTATTCCCTGGCTATGGCCACGAGATGGAGATGGAGCACGGCGCGGAATTTCGAGAGGCCTTCCAGAAAAGTTTGGAATGACATCAATGATTCTTGATGCTGAACCCCTTTGCTTCCAATCCCTTGAGCAATTTGTAGCAAATAGAATCAGCGAGGGCGATCCACGAGGCCCACAAGATGTTCTCTGACGCGCCGACCGTGGTCCACGTCTTCTCGCCGTCTCTCGTCTCGATGAGCACGCGCACCTTGGAGCCCGTGCCGGACTGGTCAGTGATGCGCACCTTGTAATCGCTGAGTGCCATGTCCCTTACCTCCGGATAGAAGTGTTCGAGTGATTTACGAAGGGCGTTGTCCAGCGCGTTGACAGGACCGTTACCCTCGGCCGCCGTGAGGAAGTCACGATCATTGACACGAACCTTGATAGTCGCCTCGGACCTGGGCTGCCCGTCGCCGTTGACTTCCGTGATGACCCGGAATCGTTCCAGCGTGAAGAACTTGTTCTTGAGCCGGCCCGGGTTCGATGGATCTTGTGCCGTCCCCTTCATGAGGAGTTCCAAGGACGCGTCCGCCGACTCGTAGGCGAAGCCATCGTTCTGGAGGACCTTGATGTTGGCGAGTATCGCCTTCGCCTTCTCGTCATCTTTCTCCAGGTCGATGCATAGTTCCTTTGCTTTCTCGAAGATCGCCGCCTTGCCCGCGAGGTCCGAGATGCTGATCCGGCGCTCATTTCCCACGAGGCCAGGATCGACGTGCTCGTACGATACGACATCCTTCAAGATCGCGTCGGAGTGCATGCCTCCCTTGTGCGTGAACGCGTTGGCACCGACATATGGGTGGCCGACCTCCTCCTTCATGTTCGCGACCTCGTAGATGAAAGTGGATATTTCCTTGAGACGCTTGAGCTGCTCGTTGGAGATCACGTCCGCGAAGCCCATCTTGAGCTTGAGGTTGGGGATAAGCGTCGTTAAATTGCAGTTGCCGCATCGCTCGCCGAGACCGTTGATCGTACCGTGTACCTGGGATGCCCCGTGCACCACGGCGACGAGCGAGTTTGCCTGCGAGACCCCGGCGTCATCATGGCAGTGGATGCCAAGTCGTACCGTGATATCCTTCCGCACGTCGTCGATGATCTGCTCGACTTCATGCGGGAGAACCCCCCCGTTCGTGTCGCAGAGCACGATCCAGTCCGCTTTCTCCTTCTGCGCCGCCTTGAGCACGTCCATGGCGTATTTCGGGTTATGTTTATAGCCGTCGAAGAAATGCTCGGCGTCGAAGATGACCTCGCGCCCCTGGGACTTCAAATACCGCGTGGAATCGGCAACCATGGCCAGGTTCTCTTCCAGGCTAGTTCGAAGTACATTCGTGACGTGTCGATCCCAGGACTTGCCCACGATCGTCACCGCGGGCGTGCCAGCCTTTAACAACGCCTTGATGGATGCATCGTCCTCGACCTGGGACGACGGGCGTCGTGTCATTCCAAACGCGGTGATCCGGGCCCCGAGATCCATCGTGCTGAGCTGGCGGAACACTTGGTCATCCACCTTGTTGGACCCCGCGAATCCAGGCTCGATATAATGTATGCCGAGCTTGTCGAGCTTCTCCACGATCTTGACCTTGTCTGACGCGGAGAAGTTCACGTTTGCTTCTTGAGACCCGTCGCGGAGCGTTGTATCGTACAAGAAAACGCGGTGCTGGCTCGATGCTGATGTCATGTTCATTACCACGTGACAACTAAATAATCGAGCCTTTTTATAATAAATGCCCGAGAAGACCCCCGACTTCAGTCGGGGGATGAATCGGGCACCGGTTTTCACAAATTCTCTGCACCTCCTGACTTCTTATGGTTTCGAGAAACTACCTTACCTGCCATGTTGATCGCCAAGCGGGTGGAAGTCCCGGCGTCGCAGCTGCTCCACGACCTGTGCGCGATGTCCCGGAACATGTACAACGCGGCGAACTGGTACGTGCGGCAGGAGTTTTTCAACCTCGACAATCGATTGTTCTACGGCGACTTGTACTCCATGCTCCGACACCACAAGGATTACATAGCGCTGCAACTCCTCGCAGGTGCCCACGCGCCACAGCAAGTGCTCCGCCAGGTCGAGAACAGCTGGACATCGTTCTTCGCGGCGATGAAGGCGTGGCACGTCGACCCGTCTCGGTTCCGCGGCAGGCCGCGGCCGCCGCGGTACAAGCGCCGCGGCGCCGGGAACGTCGTTGCCTTCACGGGCCAGCAGTCCCGCGTGCGCTGCGGCGTCGTGCGCCTCCCCGAGAAGCTCATGGCGCGTGGCTTTCCAGCATTGCCGGTCGATATCCCGGCCGGCGACCTCGCCGGCGTGCGCGTCGTGCCCCACGGCGACAGGTACATGGTCGAGATCCTCCACGAGATCGCACAACAAGAAACGGGTGTCGATCCGCGGCGCTCCGCCGGCGTAGACATCGGCTTGACCAACACCGCAACCACGTCAGACGGCCTCATCGTCAAGGGCGATGCAATCAAGTCGATCAACCAGTTCTACAACAAGCGACTCGCGAAGCTGAAAAGTCTCGCCACGCGCGTGAATGGTGCGTATGAAACAAAGCAAATCAAAGCGCTGGCGCGCAAGCGGAACGACCGGGTGAATGACTTCATTCACAAGACGTCACGCCGCATCATTGACGGGTGCATCGCGACCCGCACGGGCACGTTACACGTGGGTTACAACCCAGGGTGGAAAGATGGCATCAACCTTGGCCACCGGACGAACCAGAATTTCGTGCAAGTGCCGCTGCTCGCGCTGGTGCAGCAGCTGGAATACAAAGGCGCGCTGGCGGGGATCATGGTGCACCGGATGACCGAGGAATACACGAGCCAGACGTGCTCGCGGTGCGGGGTGCGGCGGGCAGCGAACCGCGTGCACCGCGGGCTCTACACGTGCCACCATTGCGGGCTCGTGATCAATGCCGACGTGAACGCGGCCAGAAACATCCAACAAAAAGGAATCCGCGAAACTTCGCTCGTAGTAGGAGCAGCGATGCCAGTAGCGGATATCGGCGGCCTGAACCCGCCACCAAGAATCACCATCGCACCATGATGCATTCCGGGAAGCCCACGACTTCAGTCGTGGGTAGTTCACGCTATGTCGTTCATCGGTAATCCTGCCCCATCACGACAAGAACGAGGCTATCATGAGGGCGGTGGTGATCGAGAAAAATAGAATCGCGGACGTCGTAAGGGCGGCCTCGCGAGTGATGGTGGGGAAGCTCTTGGCAAAGGTATAAAGCAAGTCCATGTTCCGGAAGACTGATGCAGCGGCGACGATTCCCTTCCCTGTAGAGATGGGCGCGAACTTTCGTATCCTCGTGCATGACGCCGCGAGCAGCTGCTTGATGGCCGCGGGTTTCGCGTCCGGCTTTGCAGACAAGATCGCGACGACCAGGCTCGTGAGGATGGCGACGGAAACGGAGTTCCCCGTGAAGGTGGCGTAGTACTCGTTCTCGTCGAGGATCTCGTCTTTCCACGAGCTTTTTTCAACGTTCAAGGAAACGGTACGCTCTCCGGGGAGGCAGAATTCAGGCTTGACGGTCGCACCTATTCGGTTCCCGCGACCGCTGAAGCGCGAGACCTTGAAGTTCGTTGACGTGGAGCCGGTCGTGAGCACGCAATCGAAACATCCTGGCATGCCGATCGTTCCTTGCAGCGGGCCATGATTACCGGCCCCGCAGCAGAAAACCATGGAGCGGGCCTCGACGAGCACGCGCAAGTAGTATTCGAAAATGGCCGACGATGCAATCCCTGGCCGGGAGCTGAACGGCATGCATACTATCCTGATCCCGTTCCCCGCGGCGTCGTCAATAGCAGCGAGAACGTCTCCAAGCAACCCCCGGCCATGCTCGTCGAACACGATGCAATCAATGATGCCCACCTTGCGCACCATTCCCTTGAAGCGTCCCCGCGACATCGCCCCTGAGCCGCAGATGATGCCTGCCATGGAAGTACCATGACCGGCATCGATGCCTCGAGTGGTTTCGATGTACCCTTTCCTCTTGATCTCCCGTCCTACAAGGTCTGGATGGGCTGCCTCGATGCCCCCATCAATGATCGCGATGGTGAGCCCTTCCCCCTGGAACGGCCCATAGACCGACGTGTTGATCGCGTCCATGCCAAGGATCGAATTCGCCGAAATGCCTGACAAGAAAAACTCTGTTTCACGTTCCTTGAACACGATCCCCCGGCTGTCGGAAAGGGTCGCCTCGAGGGTATTATCATCCAGCGAGCCAATGTCCGATTTCAATACTATGATAGGCGCAAGGGCAAGCTTGTGGATTACGTGAAATCGTGTCTCGCCATCTTTCGGGTCATCATCCTTCTTGCAATGTTTCTGTACGAAGACAGCCATGTCCTCGTCGGTCTTGAATTGAACGATGATGCGCACGAGGATCCTAACGAGCCAGCACGATATATAATTGTTGCTTAAGCTCCGATAATTCTATCTGGCAATTGTTATATCGCCGCGACTCGTGTCCTGGTCTGACCATGGATCCGTTGGAGTTCGAGCTGAAGGCCGAGGTGCTCTTCAAGGGGTTCAAGCTGAAGGCACTGGCAACGCCGCCCGGTCGCGATGGCCCGGCGAGCGGTGCCACGATCGACGGAGTCTCGCGCAAGGGTGGTGCTGGGCCAGCTGGCGGCATGTTCGTGACGTACGAAGATAAGTTCCAAGCGAACGTGCCCATGCAAGATCAGATGACTCGCGACTCGGAATTGATTATCACGGAAGTTCCCTTGTCTGGTTATTTCGACGTGTTCAAGGAATCCGGTTCTGCAGAACTTGTTCCATACAAGCGCTTCTGGAAGGTGCCCGCGCCGTCGTTTTACGAGGATGTTTACATGCCGAAGGAGCGTCTCGCCATCGGCATCGGCATCCCGTTCCGCAAGATCGCCCTTGTCCACGGCACCGATTGCGTCGCCACGACCATCAACCAATCGTGCAAGTACTGGCGCCGTGGCACCCAATGCGACTTCTGCGCCATCGAGGAGTCCTTAAAGGATGACGAGACCTTGCCGAGAAAGGACCCGGATGCCCTCGTGGCCTTCACCGAGAAGGCCCGGGCGGAGAAGCGGGTGAGGCACTTCACGCTCACGTCCGGAACGCAGGATGGCCTAGATGGCGGCTCCCTGGAATACGTGCCGTTCGTCGATGCATTGAAACACAATTTCAAGTACCCCGTGCACGTACAAGTCGCCCCGGTCAACAAGATGGAGTACCTGGACAAGTTGTACTATGCTGGGGTCGACAATATCGGGATCCACATCGAGACCTTCCCCGAGGCGAACCGCCGCTTCCACACGCCCGGCAAGAGCGAGATCCCCCTCAAGACATTCGAGAAGAGCTGGAACTACGCGGTGACCCTCTTCGGCGAGAACCAGGTCGAATCCTACTTGCTCGTCGGTCTGGGAGAGACGTTCCAGGATTTCAAGGGCGCGGTCGACTTGCTCGTCAATCACGGGGTAATACCCCTCGTCGTCCCCGCGCGGCCTATCATCAACACGCGCTTCGAGAAGAACAAGCTCGCGGGGTATGAGGCGCTTGTCCAGCGGTACATTTACGCCGCGAAGCGGTTGCACGAGCAAGGGTTGAAGCCAGAGAAAGCAATCGCTGGCTGCGTGCGTTGCGGTGCGTGCAGTGCCATCAAGGAAGCAGTGCAAGTCGCCCAGCATTACCCGTAGGAATTCTTAAGTTTTTTCCCGAAATCATTGGATTCATGCCAAAGAACATTTTATCTTGTCGGCTCGGATCCTACGGGGCGTTTGCAATGCACGCGTACGAGCACCTCGCCGAGCTCGGGGTTCACTACATCGAGACGGGATTGCCGCAGGGCACCGAAGCTATCGAGCTGCTCAAGGACATACTGGGCGAGTTCAAGATCCAGGTGGCGAGCTTCCAGGTCAGCTTTGACCCGCTCGGCAAGGATTTCCAGAAGCAAATAGACGAAGCCATCGCGGCCTGCGCGGCATTCGGTACCAAGATTATCTTCACGTCGATCAAGGGAGAAAAGGGCGGTGCCAAGAAAAACGAGAAATTATTCGCGCAGCTGCGCGCCCTCGGCGATCAGGTCAAGGCAAAAGGCATCAAGGTATGCCTCGAGACGCACCCCGAGCTCGTGCTCAATGGCAAGGTTGGAAAGGAAACGATGGAGGCAATCAATCACGATGCCATCCGCGTGAACTTCGACACCGCCAACATGTACTACTACAACAAGGGCATCGACTCGTCGGTCGAGCTTGACCACGTGATCGAGTACGTGGGCAGCGTGCACCTGAAGGAGACGGACGGCAAGTTCCACTCATGGTGCTTCCCGGCGCTCGGCGACAAGCGCGGGATCGTGAAGTTTCCCGTGATCGTCAAGAAACTGAACGACGCGGGCTTTTTCGGCCCGTGGACGATGGAGATCGAGGGGGTCAAGGGCGAGGAGCAGACCCTCGAGCTCGCGAAGAAACGCGTTGCTGACTCGGTCGCGTACATCAGAAAAATCGGGGACTTCTGATTCCTCCTCCTTTTTTTGCACGCTTGCATTGTTTCTCCCATGAGACTTGGTTTTTCATCAATGGCGCTGGAAGCAGATATGCTCTTCAAGCGAGGGCCGTTCCCGACCGAGCGTGGCTTGCTGGACGCCATGCTCGAATGGGCGCGCAAATCGATGGAATTCGGGGAAGAAAACGCCTTCGATTTCGTCGAACTCATCATCGAGAGCCCGCTGATCGATAATGACAAGAACCTGGCCGAGTTGCGCGCCGCGATCGAGTCGTTCAAGATACCCGTGAACTTTCACGCCCCTTTCATCGATAACAATATCATCGATTTCGATTACCAGATACGCGAGGGATCGATCAAGGAGTACGAGATTGCCATCGACCTCGCCGGGTCGATCAAACGGCCCCCGGCGACGATCACCATCCACCCTGGCCGCATGCAGACGTTCTTGTTGCCCATCTGGGGCGCCGTGCGGGGCACCTACTTCGAGCAAGCCATGCGGCGGCTCGGCACCCGAAAGCGCCCCGCGCAGACGAGCTTGTGCGTGGAGCAACTGCCCATGAACTCCAATTTTTTTAACAAGATCGACGACATCGTCGCCATCGCCGCGAAGGACTATTTCAAGCAGTTCCGGCTCACGTTGGACACGTCGCACATGTGGATATGCGAGGACATGGCGGGGTTCGACCGGTATTTCAAGACACTCGGTCCATCAATCGTCAACATGCATTTTGTTGATAACAAAGCCAAGGACAACGATCCGCACGTGCCTGTTGGCAAGGGCGTCATCGATTTCGAAGAAATCACCCGGTGCATGAAGAAATTCAAGTATGACAAGGACGTCACCATCGAGCACGGTGGCACCGCGGAGTTGCTCGAAGCTCGAGATCTCGTGAAATCCTTGTTGAAATGAGGAAAGGGAGAGATTTCTCCCTTTGTATCATACACGCGCAACGATCGAGGCTCTATCACCTCCAAGCTTGATGGCAACCATCTCCAGGCCGCGAAACTTGATGTCAACCACTTGTTGGCTTGCATCGAGCACGCATTCATTTGGCTCGGCGCGAAGATTGCATGCTATCGCTATTTCCTTGTCCTTGATCCACGCGAGGAAGATGTCCATCCCTCTTTCGACGCACGGGATGGATTTGTCCAAGTTGCGCAGCTCTTGCCTCAAACGGGTCGCGAGTGCCACGTCCCTGCGGTCGGGCGATGTCATGGCGGCCAGCCTGGCGATCGCCAGGGGTCCGCGCTCGATCACGTGGCAAGACGGATTGCCACGAAGCAACGGCTTGTTCATGCCCGCGGCCGTGGCATCGAAGAGCACGTGCTTGTAGCGGCGCAGCCGGTCAATCCATTCCGGGCCGAGCCGCGTCATCCCGAGCACGAGCAGGATCTCGCCGTCGTCACCATCGTCGCCCGCGAGGATGGGGCGTGCGGGGATCCCAGCGCGCAGGGCCCACCACGGCAGCTCGAAATCGCCCTGGCTGACAGCGACGTGCACCGGGGAAACACGTCGATGGGACGAGTCCCCTGCCAGGCGCTCGACCTCGCGCAGGCCGGGCAAGGCATTGGCGAGCGCCCTCCAGTAATCCGGGTCGAGGAGCCAAGTGCCTCCCATGAGGAAGATGTTGGAGATGCCGAGGGCGACGGCGAGCTTGGCCTTGCACACCCAATTGGCGGCGGAAAGTGCACGGGGCGGGAAGCCGGTCGTCTCGCTGTAGAGCTCGGCAGGGCGCATCAGCGCGACGTGCAGCTGCATCCCTGCTATCTCGCTGGCCTTGCCCCGCGGCAGCCCGAAATCTCGGTCGCCGAAGTGTGCCTCGCCAACGCGCATGTGTTTCACGTAAGGCTTCCAATCCGCGACGCGGATCCCGTGCCGGTCGTCGCCCCGGTGCATGACCATGATGCCGAGGTTGATGCCGGGGAGGGCGAGCACCTTGGCCAGGCTCGTGGTTTTCCCGCAGATGTAGTCCATCCATTCATCGATGAGCTTGCTATTCTCGCGTCGCCCGATAACTGATCCAATGCTTTCTCGCGTTTCGCTTCGATCATATTTGGCATTAAATTCAGCGATGCAAGCGTCGCAAAAGCAGCCCGTGACCTCGGGCCCGTGGTTGCCCATGCGGAAGTCGTCGTCGAGGAACACGTCGGTGAATCCCGCGTCCTTGATCTGCACCATCGCGTCGACGTTGTCCCGCACCATGTGCTCTTCGATGTCGGCGCAATGATAAACCGTGCGGCCGTGCCGGTCGATGCGATAGCGCCAGTGAGAGGGAATGCGCAAGTCGAGCGTCGGATCATCGGGATCCAGGCTGTTGCCAGGATGGCCAACGGGCATGGATATGATCCCGACCTCGAAGCCACTTCGCTCGAGAACTGCCCGTGCTTCGACCAATCTCGCTGGCGACGCGTCGAAGTGTCCGAAGAAGTATCCCCAGAGCCACATCTTGTCCACGCCCGAGTTGCGAAGCATTTTCAAGACAGCCGGGGCGCTCTCGTGGTCGAGGATGAATCTCGCGGGAAGACTATAATGGAGCTTCATGATAGCTTCTTGTGCTGCCGGGGCATATTAGGGTTCGATGTCGAGCAACCCGTTCGCGGCGCCGGAGGAGCTGCGGAAGGTCGAGGCGCCGGTCTGGAAGTCGGCCGTGACCGTGCAAGAGCCGGTCTTGCTGTTTTCGGTGGGCGACGTGCTCGTGGGGTCGTTGCTGTTCGAGCCAGAGGGCGCCGTGGCCATCGAGGCGTGGAACGACGCGGCCGGGCGATTCGACCGCGTGTCCAGCGGAGCCACGAGGGACATCGAGGTGCAGCCGAAGCCCGGCAATAATGGTGCAAGGTTGCTTATCCACTCGCGGGATTACCCGCATCTATCGCCCTCGGACGTATACCAGCCGCTCGGGAGCCCGCTGGCCTACCCGTCGACGCGCGACAAGAAGACCGGGCTGCTGTTCTCGGAGAAAGGGCTTTTCCACCAGAAGGCCATCCTCGTGACGTACAAGCACGGCACCACGTGGCACGGGGCCATCCCGCGCCGCGATCCCGCACGGCTGCCGGCGCTGCAGCGAGCACTCGCGGGGGAAGGCCAGCGCAAAAAGAACCTCGATTTATTCGTGCTTGGCGACTCGATATCGACCGGCGCCAATTGTAGTGCCCAACTGGGCTTGTATCCTCGGTACCACGGTTATCCCGACCTGGTGGCCGGCATGTTGCAAGATCGCCTGCCGGGCGTGGAAGTTCGGCTCGCCAACGAGTCGGTTGGCGGCGCGAGCGCCGAGTGGGGTAAAAAAACATTACAAGACCGCATCAACGGGGCAGAAAAGAAGCATCCCGGCTTTTCCTTCGACGTGAACGTCATCGCCTTCGGGGCAAACGACGCCGGTGGCCGCCGGCCCGATCGCAAGTACATCAAGGACATCGAGGCAATGATCTCAGGCATCGCGATGGTGAACCCGTCGGCGGAGTTCGTCGTGGTCGCATCGGCCATGATGAACGACTTGTGGATCCACGGATATAACGATGTCTTGCTCAAGTACCAGAAAGCCTTGCACGCGATGGCTTTAAAAATGGGTGTATCGGTCGCCGTGGCGGATGCCACGCAATTGTGGGCGGATATACTGGCCTGCAAGGCGTACTTTGATTTAACTGGCAATGGCTTGAACCATCCCAACGATTTCGGCCACCGGCTTTATGCACAAGTCATTGCGGCGATATTGGGCTTGGAAAGAGATTAAAAGCATCAAAAAAGGAGTAGCTGAAATTAAAAGCCTCATACAACCAATTTTCAGAGAGTGGGTCTCACGCTTCGTGTGGGTCGTCTTGCCTCCTCGATAGACCGACAAGATTTCCCCGATGAATGATCCCACGATCCACTTTTGCCTTCGTCTTGTTCTTGACCGCGACGTGTATCGTGCAGGTTATTTTGTCGTTGGGATACGCCTCGCGCTTGTCCAAGTGGATCGCGATGTCCATGAAGTGACTTTCCATGCCATTCCAGAAATATCCTTTGGTGAAAAAAAGTGGAGCCAGCTGTGGGACTTGCACCCACGATACCTTTCGGCAACGGCTCTGCAGGCCGTCCCCTTAGCTACTTGGGTAAGCTGGCGCGGGTCATCTCTCATATGTGGCCGATCTCGTTTAATGCCTTGTGGCGAATAATTATTACCCGCGCTCGTCCCGGGCTTTTAGAAGTTCTCGCGACACCTTGTAGAACGGGGGCCGCGCTTTAATAGGTCAGACCGCCAAATAGTTCCACAAGAGAACGAGGCGTCCACGCGCATGGCAAGCTTGCTTCCATTCCAGATAGGGCTCAAGCTGATGGGCCTGGCATTCGGCATATCGAAAAAGTTCCGCAAGGAGATATACAATCCTTCCGCCAACTACACATTCAACAACCGCATCCAGATCCAGACCATGGACGGCACCGCTTGCATCTGGATCGAGTTCAAGGACGGAAAAATGCGATCCGGTACCGGGCGCATCGAGCACCCCGATCTCGTGCTCGAGTACAGCAGCAAGGACATCATGGCCAACGCGATCAAGTACACGCCGGACATCAGCCTTGACCTCCTCCTCAGCGGGGATCTCGAGTTCATGGGTAGCATGGCCACCCTGGGCAAGTTCTCCTACCTCACGACCATCTTCCCGAAGAAAGTCAAGCGTCCCCTGTCACTCTCCTTCCCGCCGCAGACCCGCATCACCGAGGAGCAAGCGGCCATTAAAAAAATAGACAGCGAGGTGCTCGGACGGCAGGTCGACGCGGTGAAGTACCTCGCGGATCCTTATCTCGGCAAGCTCTCGATCTCGGATTTCCCGTGGTTGCTGGAACGGAAGAACCAGTTTTTCTCGGAACGGGCAGAGATCTGTACCGAACGAGCCAAGAACCTCACGGACTTCTTCGTCGCGGAGGGGTTCGAAAAAAGGAAGGACGGGCAACCGTGGGATGCATCGCTCCGCAACGGCCTGGCCTTGAAGCACGTGCTCACGATGAAAGCGCCCGTCATCCGCGACGGCGACTTGCTGCCGGGCTCGACGACCTCCAAACGCCTCGGCGTGCAGCTGTTTCCAGAGTTCGGTGCCGTCATGCTCTGGCCCGAGCTCCACACGGTTCATGCCCGCCATCTTAACCCGTATCTCATTTCAGAGGATGAAAAGACTGTCTTGAACGAACACGTGTTCCCGTTTTGGATGGACCGGAACATCCGGGAGTACACGCGCAAGAAATATGGAAACCCGCTGAGCCAGCGCTTCGACGACAAGTTCGCTTATTATTTTATGTGGAAGACCCAGGCGATATCCCACACGATCCCGGATTGGGGAACGCTTCTTACCAAGGGCATCGGGGGCATCATCGCCGACATCGACGCGAAGGCAGCGCGTGCCAAGGATGGCGACGGCCGGGCCGCGTTCTATGCAGGCGCGAGGGCGGCGCTCGAGGGCGTGCTCGGGTACGCGACGAACCTGCACAAGGAGGCACAGCGGCAGGTCGACGAGTTGCAAGCCAAGAAAGACCCCGCGCTCGCCAGCAAGATAGAAAATCTATCCAGGATCTTGCACGTGATCGACGTGGTTCCCGAGCACCCCGCTCGGTCGTTCCGCGAGGCCATCACGTCGATCTGGATCGTCTGGGTGGCCATGCATAACGAGAACATGAACGCGGGCCTCTCCCTCGGCCGCCTCGACCAGGTGCTCTACCCGTACTTCGAGCGGGACATGGCGGGGGCGCCCGGGAACGATGCCCGCGAGGCAGCCATCAAGGAAGCGATCACGCTGATCGGGGCGTTCTACTTGAAGTGCGGCGATCACTTGCCGCTCGTGCCTAACGTTGGCAACAAGCTCTTCGGCGGCAGCTCGTCCGACCAGGCACTCACGCTCGGCGGCATCACGCCGTCAGGCGAAAATGCTGTCAACGACCTCACTTACATGTTCTTGAAAGTAACCGAGATGCTCTCGATCCGCGACCCGAACGTCAACGCCCGGTATCACGTGGATAAAAACTCGCCCGAATACTTGCGACGGCTGCTGGAGATCAACATCAACACGACCGCGACGCCCTCGATCCACAACGACAAGGCCATGATCGACACGCTTGTATCTCGCGGCTTCGCGCTCGAGGATGCTCGAGACTGGGCTGCCACGGGCTGCGTCGAGCCGACCATGATCGGCCGCCACTTCGGGCACACGAACAGCATGCTCTGCAACCTCGTCGCGCCGCTCGAGGTACTTATGAACAGCGGCCGCCACCCGCGTTTCCACTACCCGATCAACGAGAGCCTCACCCCCGCATTCACTGCAGCGAACTATCCAGTCTTTAACACGCTGCTCGGTGGCTATAAATCCCAGCTTGCCTTCCTCATCGCCAAGTCCATCGAGATCAACAACATGTACGGCACCGTCCACCAGGAGATCAAGCCGACCCCGCTGCTCTCGTGCCTCATCGACGGGGCGATCGAGAAGGGCAAGGACGTCGTGCACGGCAGCGCCAGGTACAACAGCTCGGGCGTCGCCATGGTCGCCCTCGTCGACGTCGTCGACTCGCTCATGGCCTTGAAGAAGGTCGTGTACGAGTGGAAGAAGGTCGATCTCGACCAGTTCAAGGCCGTGCTCGATCGCGACTTCGAGGGCGAGGGTGACAAGGCCATCCTCGAGCACATCAAGCGCGTCCCGAAGTTCGGCTCCAATGACCCGGAGGTCAACGCGCTGGCGAAGGATCTCATCGCCTTCATGAACGACGAGTACGCGCGCACGAAGAACTATCGTGGCGGCAATTATCTCGTTGGTTTCTGGTCAATGTCGAACCACACGGCCTTCGGGAAGCTCTCCGGCACGATGCCGAGCGGTAGGCTCTGCGGCAAGGCGTTCACCCCGGGCATCACGCCCGCCCCGGGCTCGTCTGACCAGCTGCTTGACAACATCAAGACAGTCGCATCGATCGATGCCAAACTATTCCCCAACAACATCGCTTTCAACGTGAAGCTGGTGCCGAGCAGCGGCGACACCCACGAGCAAACGCTCGACCACTTTTACGACTACGCGCGGAGTTACTTCGACCTCGGCGGGCTCCAGATGCAGTTCAACGTGGTCACGACCGCCATGATGCGGGACGCGATGCTCCACCCGGAGAACTACCGGTGGCTCATGGTCCGCATCTCCGGCTACAATGCCTACTTCACCGAGCTGAACAAGGACATGCAGGTGGAACTCATCGAGCGCATGGAGTTCAAGGCGTGACCGGTTTCCCTTTCACGCAACCAACAACGGTCGGTCAAGAATGGTGGGCGATCGCGGCACCCCGTTGATCTGCGACATCAAACAAAACTCGCTCGACGACGGGCCCGGCATCCGCACGGTCATCTTCTTCAAGGGGTGTCCCTTGTCTTGCAGCTGGTGCCAGAACCCGGAAGCAAAGGATGAGGCCGACCAGCTCGTCGTGCAAGCCTCGAAATGCATCGAGTGCAAGGATTGCGTCGATTGTCCCCCCAAGGCCATCCTTGAAGGTTCGCCCGTCCAGGTCGACCGCGCGAGGTGCAACCTGTGCTTCCAGTGCGTCGACGCGTGTCCCGCCGGCGTGTTCAAGCACGCGGGTACCCCTGCCGACATCGAGGCCATCGTCAAGCTCGCGCGGGAGAACGTGGTCTTCTACCGGACGAGTGGCGGTGGGATCACGCTGTCCGGTGGCGAGCCACTCCTCTTCCCCCGCTTCGTGCTCGCCCTCGTCCAGCGACTAAAAGCTGAAGGCATCAATACCGTCCTGGAGACTTGCGGGAGCGTCAAACTCTCGTCGGAGGTACTTTCCATCATCCAGCACCTTGCCTTGATCTATTACGACGTGAAGCTGGCCGACCCCGCGCTCCACCAGCAGCACTGCGGGGCGAGCAACGCCCTCGTTTTGAAAAACTTGAAGCGAATGATCGAGGAGCGCATAGTGTTCCTCCCGGGCAGCAAGGATGCGCTCGATTTCAAGAAGCACGTCTACGACAAGCCCTTGCTCGTCCCCCGGATCCCGCTCGTTCCAGGGATTACTGACATACTGGAAAACATCTCGGGCATCGCTTCGATTCTCGAGGGCCTCGGCGTCAAGCTCATCGACGCGCTCCCGTACAATCCCCTCTGGGTCGAGAAGGCGAAAGCCCTCGGATCCGCCACTCCCGGCGCGCCGAAGAGCTGGATGTCGAAGGAGCAGCTCGCCCGCGTCCGCGATGCCTTGGCAGGGTTTCGGTTCGAGCTATTCAAGTGAACATTAAAAAGGGCAACCAGAGAAGAAATATCATGCCATTTATCAAGGAGAACTGCACGCTCTGCGGCGATTGCTTCACCCGTTGCCAATACCTCCATTTAAGCCTGGATGATGCAAAGACGGAGATAAAGAACTTGATGGAAGGGAGGGATTCCGTCGTCCTGAGCGAGTGCGCGACTTGCTACGCGTGCAACGAATATTGCAAGCAAAACGCCAATCCGTTCGACTTGATCGCTTCACTGCAAGAGAAGCGAAATTCCTTGCACTTGACGGACGCCGCGCGCCAGATGCTCGAGAAGCAATATGAGCCGTACGAGTCCTCCAAGGAGGTGCGGGTCACCAAGCCGTTCATGAGCCAGTGCGCGTTCATCAAGAGCCACGCGTCGCTCTTCGAGGGAAAACTCTTCGACGGACTGGACAAGCTGGGCGGCCGGAACTTCTTTTGCAACTTGTTGTATTTCCACACGGGGCAATACTCGCTCGTGGAGAAGCGCGCGAAGACCATCGTCGACAACATCGCCAAGTTGGGCGTGAGCGAGGTCATCTGCTTCCACGACGAGTGCTACGCGCTGTACAAGCGGTACGCGCCACAATTCGGCGTCTCGGTGCCCTTCAAGCCCGTCCACGTGTTCGAGTACATGGTGAAGTTCTTCAAGGAACACGCGGCGGATATCAAGCCATTGAACTTGAAGGTCGCGTACCAGCGCTCTTGCTCGTCGAGGCTGACGCCGGAGAAGGACAAGTACCTGGACGAGCTGTTCACCTTGCTGGGAGTCGAGCGCGTGAAGCGGGAATATGACCACGAGAACGCGTTGTGCTGCCAGGCAGCGGCGCTGCAGATCAGCGGCGCGATCGACGCTGAAAAGGTGCCGAAGGAAAAACTGAAGGAAAAGAAGAAGCTCGCCAGGGACGCGCAGCAAAGGAACATAGCGGACGCGGTGAAGGCCGGGGCGCGAGCGATGGTCTTCGTTTGCCCCATGTGCATGGAGACGCTCGAGAACCAGTGCTGGAAGTCGAACCTGGTGCCGATGTTCGTCACGGACCTGGGACGGATGGCGCTGGGAGAGATCGGCCTCCCGAAGCCGTCTTGAAAACCGGTCACATCGTTCTAATATTCATGGTCCAATGGTTGAGATTCAACCATCTGATTGGATTTTCCAATTCGAGCGGTTCAAGTGATAACGAACATTTCTCCCCCGTGAAAGGTGAAGCATGAAATGCCCGTCTACGCATACGGAAGGCATACACCCCGCATCGACCCGTCCGCGTACATCTTCCCGTCCGCGGACGTGATCGGGAACGTGCGGATCGGAGCCAAGGTGTTCGTGGGCGCCGGTGCAATCATCCGCGGGGATTACGGCACGATAGACATCGACGATGGTTCCGCCATCGAGGAAAATGTCACGATCCATGCGAGGGTTTCGCAAAAGACGACGATATGCAAGAACGTGACCATCGGCCACGCGGCAATGATCCACACTTGTATCATTCGCGAGGGTGCCGTCATCGGTATGGCTGCGACCGTGTCGGACTTCGCGGAGGTTGGCGAGAACGCGATCGTCGCCGAGGGCGCTGTCGTGAAGAGCAAGACCAGGATCTCGCCTGGATCCATAGCCGCAGGCGTGCCAGCGACCGAGATCGGGATGGCCAAGCCGGAGCAGATCGCCTTCTGGAAGGCTGCGAAGCAGATCTACCAGGACTTGTGCAGCAATTACCCGAGGAACCTGCGGCAACTCGAACCGTCCGAATACCTCTCAAAGAACGAACCATCGTGAGATGCCGTGAAGATCGGGAACGTGGCCATCGAGCACCTCGCTTTCCTCGCGCCGATGCGGGCGGTGAACTGCCCGTCGTTCCGCATCCTGTGCAAGCAGCACGGCGCTGGCTTGTTGTCCACGCAAACCTTTTGGTCGTGGGAAATCGACAAGTGGGAACGTCGCCTGGACGATGAATTCGCTGGTAACGACGCGCCGTTGAGCGTGCAAGTCGGGGGTAACCAGCCCGGGGAAATAAAGCAAGCGGTCGGGCTGCTCGATGCCCGGGCGGACGTCATCGACTTCAACGCGGGCTGCCCCCACGCGGACGCGTGCGGGAACAAGGCCGGTGCCTTTCTCCTCTTGCATCTCAACCAGCTCGAGCGCGCCGTCGCGGCGGTCATCTCGTCGACGAACAAGCCCGTCACGGCCAAGATCCGCACGGGCTGGAGCCCCGACAAGATCAACGTGGTCGAGGTGGCCAAGCTGCTCGAGAGTATCGGCGTCGCCGCAATCACGGTGCACGGGCGCACGCGCCAGCAGCTGTTCAAGGGCACGGCCGACTGGGCGCTCATCAAGGCGGCGAAGGAGGCCGTGCACGTGCCCGTGATCGGGAACGGCGACGTGTTCTCGGGACAAGACGCCGAACGGCTGATGGTCGAGACCGGCTGCGACGCGATCATGATCGGCCGCGCAGCGAAGGGAAATCCGTTCATCTTCCGCCAGGTCAACGACTGGCTCGATCACCACGTCGACACGCCGCGGGGCGTTGGGCAAGCAGTCGATGATTTCCGCGCATTCGCCCGGTCATATCATTCCATCGAACACGACCGCAGCATCACGGAATTCAAGGATCAAGCCACCTGGTTCTTGAAGGGATTCCGCGGGGTCAAGAAATTGTCCGATGCGATCCGGGCGGCGCGGAGCATCCCCGCGATAGAGGCGGCATTCGACGACTTCCACGTTTGAGCCATGCCGTTTCAGAAGTGTTAATATATTCCAGACCGAGATCCATGACATGGAAAAGCGGGCACTTGCTTCATTGGCTTGGATGTGGCTTGGCATAGCCATTTTCTGGGGCTGCGAGAACGCTTTCGTTGCAATGTATTTCTCCAATCCCTTGATCAATCCTGACACGAACAGCGTTGGCTTTTTTGTTAGCATCCTCGTGGCATTGTCCGCCATTGCAAACGTCATCGGCATGTGGATATCCGGCCCCGCGAGCGACGCGTGTCGATCGAAACTGGGCCGTCGCAAGCCATACATCATTCTCGGTGGCGTGCTATCGGGTTCGATAATGATGCTATTCCCGATCGTGAAGCTTTTTCCAACGACCATGGACAAGTTGATCGCGGCGATCATCATCGATTGCAGCATGTCCTTCTGTGGTGATCTATTAACAGGGCCGCGATTCGCTTTGCTCATCGAGATCACGACGCCGAACGAGCGGGCGACCGTCAACGGCATCCTCAACATTCCCAACATGGTAGGAATGGCCTTTCCCGTCGTCATTGCAGGCTTGTCGACTAGCATCGTGTTTATGGACTCGTTTTTCTATATCGGCGGCACCGTGATCATCGTCTCGACGGTAACGTCGACGCTTTTCATCAAGGAACCACCCGTGTGCGAGCAACAAGGGACATTTCGTGAATATTTTCGAAAGGCTTTTTCCATGGTGAATTACCGGAAGAACAAAGCATTTTACAGGTCACTCGTCGGCGTAGCCTTGCTTGCCATGGGCGGTTGCGTTTTTTACCCGTTCTTGCTGCCCTTCATTACCTACTACGTGAACATCTCCGGGTTAACGTTTGTCATCTCGGTCGGGAGCATCTTGCTAATCAGCGTGGCTGTCCAGATACCCCTCGGGAAGATATCAGACAAGCACGGACGCCGGAGCATCTTCAAGATCTTGCTTCCCCTCGGCACCATCCTGCTGGCGTCGGTGTATTTTATACAACCGGGGGCGTTTCTCTTGCTCGTGCTCATCGGTGGCCCCGCCATCACCCTCTATTTCTCGCTCAAGATCCTCGTGCAGGCCTGGATGGAAGACTTGTGCCCTGCCGATCAAAAGGCGACGATGTTCATCTACAACACGATAGCCGACGTGCTTATGATGGCTCCAGGGGCGTTGATCGGCGGGCTATTGCTGTTCGCGATCAACCAGGGCCCGTACCACCCGATCATCTTCGTGGCCGGGGCGGCCATAATGGCCTCCTCCCTTTTCATCTTTATCAAGACCCCCGACACGATAAAAAAGCAAGGAGGCAAATCTGAAATCATTTTCAAGGGGGGTCTCTCGACAGATTATCATAACCTCTACGACGACAAAAATATAACGTGACCTTCTCCAGTTGTGCACCCATTCCAGGCAA